>CEOQ01000067.1_pt1 | contig 10374 bp, 5 predicted proteins | sample 361351 | NCBI WGS metagenome assembly CEOQ01 (sample SAMEA2619907, study PRJEB7988) | marine metagenome | biome: marine biome (ENVO:00000447); feature: deep chlorophyll maximum layer (ENVO:xxxxxxxx); material: "saline water (ENVO:00002010), including plankton (ENVO:xxxxxxxx)" | depth 60 m | reverse complement strand
GATTGCTGTAGCTGTGACCGGTAATCTTTCCGTCGCTGCCAACAGCAGGAGATCCTGTTCCAAGGATACCGTCACCATCAGAATCTGTAAATCCTGCCTCTATTACATCGTTACACCCATCATCATCAGCATCTAAATCTAACCTGTTAGGTATGCCGTCACCATCAAAATCATCGTCAGAAGCCCCCTCCTTAGTATCCAAAATACCATCGTTATCGTCATCAAGATCGTCAGTATCACCCACACCATCTCCATCCGTGTCCTGAAAGACAATAATTTCTGCTGCGTCCGTGTATGATCCGTTATCACAAGCATAGCTAATGCTAGATACTTTTGCCCTGAACTGGTACCTGTCCATGTACGTTCTAGCAGCATTGACGGTAAGCGTGTCATTACTTACACCAGAATATATTGCAGTATCTGGAAGTTTTACGTTACCCCAGTCGTATGGTGTAGAATTTTCTGAATTTTTATTCGAATCAAGACAATCTGGACAGATAGTCCAGTCATCCAGTCTAAACGTAGGATCAGCATACCTGTTGTCTTTCCTCTTAAAAAATCCTTTTGGAAGTATCCAAGGAGCTGCACCACCCATACCTCCTTTACCAAAAGCATCCACAACAACTTCCGTATCCACTGTCTTTATCTCTAATATAAACTCTCCCCTAACATCTCCCAGTCTACTCCATCTGTAGTAATGACCATACTTTGTGCCGTACAACGGAGATACACAATCCTCAAAGAAGGCACACCAACCTGCATTGTGTTCACCAAAGAGAATATACTTACCCTTCGATATGTTATTAGTTATTTTAATCTCGTGCACAGTTCCGTCTTGTTCGGTCAAGACAACCTTATACTTATTTGCGACGATGTCATCGTTAGCGTATAACTCAAGAAATGAATAGTATCCGGAAGTATGGTTTGCAGGGTTTCCACCTCCTACCAGCATAATCTCTGACTGCTCACCCGGGTTATCGTAAACGTCTATATCTGTGAAAGTAGTACCTGCGTCTGTACTTACCTGCCACGTATACTCTACTGCAGACGTTGAAGATCCTTTCGCAACAAAAATTGCTTTGCCATCACTCTGAATTGTAACATCAGCAGGACTTGAGGTTACTGAAGCCGCAGTCCCAGTTTCCAAAAAATCTTTTACACCATTTGCGTCAAGATCAGCAGGAGTACCGTAAGAGTACAGACCAGCTCCGGAAGAGGTTACAAGACCATTAGCATCTACCACAACTACCGGTATGCCTACCATACCATCATTGTTTTCATCCGTAGATAAACCTGCCTCCAAAATATCGCTACAGCCGTCACCATCAGAATCCAAGTCTATCCTGTTAGGTGTTCCGTCATTATCCGTGTCGAGTGTCTCACCACCTTCGTCAGTATCTTTAATTCCATCGTTATCATCATCTTGATCTGTCTCATCAGGGACGTTGTCACCGTCAGTATCAAGTTTATATACACTTAGCTGCGCATCGTTCGTTGTAACGTCCTTATCACACTTATATGCAGGGGTCTGCATGTACAGCCTATAGGCATAGGTATCCATAGAAGCTACAACTGAATCAATAGTTAGGACTGTACTATCGATATTTGAATATTTTCCAGGATGGCTAGGATTTTCGACAATGTACGCGCTGATATTCTTCCACGTATTTCCACCGTCGACAGTTATCTGCCAATCAAATGTTATTGTTCCAAGGTTATCAACTGTAGAACCGTTTCCAGAAAATGTTACTGTGGAATACTCAAGAACAGAAACATTTACCGGGTCTAGAGTCTTAGAAAGTTCTGATCCCTCCTCCAAGAAATCTTTGGTAGCGTTATTATCTAAATCGTCTATATCAGTTAACGACTTGTAGGTTACGTTATCTACCTTACCATCGTCAAGATACTTGTACGGTGCAACACCTACAATTCCATCGTTATCTCCATCGATGTATCCTGCCTCAACGACATCATTACAACCGTCACCGTCTGAATCTGGGTCAATCCTGTTAGGTGTTCCGTCTCCATCTGTGTCTAACGTCTCTCCACCCTCAAGGACATCGGTTATACCGTCATTATCATCATCCAGATCAAAGGCATCATCTACACCATCTCCATCAGTATCAATGCCCGATATTACGGTAATTGTTCCCTGCATATCCGGGTGATTGACACAAATGTAGTAGTATGTTCCAGGAGAAACACCGGTTAGGTCCCACGTAATATTTACGCCCTGGTTCGCATTGTTTATTACTCCAGAAATAAGATTTGCAGAGTTATATGCTCCACCAGTTAACGCGTCTACTATTGCGAGTGGATGAGTAGCAAGTGTTGAACTTGTTGCATCAAAAGTAAGCTTATCACCAACTTTTACAGTTATGCTGGGGTCTTCTGAATCAGTAAAATTTAAACCACTACTGTTGAAAATATAGTTTGAATTCCCCGAAGCCGTAACTACAATGGTATAATCTGTAGCAAACAAACTGGTGCTTAAGAATAAGAATAATGGGATAAACCACTTGTACAAGTGTAAACTAGATACGGGAATAGCAGGAAATAATTTATTCAAAAACGATTTCAAACTAAGTTGTTTAGTGGTTTATAAAAATAAGCTTTCTGTTTAACTAGAAAGCTGGCCTAAGATAACACATATTTTTTTTAGATTCAAACATTTATTGAATGCTAAAACATTTTGAGTCTTTGTATTTAATTTTTCCTAAATTTGAACGATGAAAAAACCATTAATTATTTCACTAATTCTGTTAACTTTTTTTTTCTCCTGCACCACACATTCGCCTGAAATTGATGGTATGGACTACAAAAAATGGAAATCAGACAATTACGGATGTGATGGTGAGAGAATGAATCTTGTAGGTCTAATTCATGAAAACAAAGATAAGTTCCTAAGATTTAACCAGAACCAGTTAATAGATATTCTTGGTAAGCCAGATAATCAGACGTTATACACCAGGGGACAAACAATATTTTACTACTACATAAAATACCACCAAAAGTGTGAGAATAAGGAAACGAAAAATGATGATGAAAATATAAAGTTAGAGATACGATTCGATGCACTAAACAGGTCAAAGGAGGTCTATGTTCATAATTATTAGAAATACTTTGTAAAAAATCTATGATGTAGCTAGCTTGCAAAAAAAAGACAGATGAAGTTTAGATCAGGAGTACTACACGGAAAAGAAGTTACTGAATTACTTAATTATGCCAATGAAAACAATTTTGCACTCCCCGCTGTTAACGTTGTCAACACAAGCACAGTAAATGCAGTCCTGCAAACAGCAAAAGAATTAAATGCACCTGTTATAATTCAATTCTCTAATGGAGGTGGGTCTTTCTATGCAGGCAAACATCTAGATAACGCTAACCAAAGAGCTGCAATCTCTGGATGTATCTCAGGGGCATACCATGTTCACATGATGGCAAAAGAGTATGATGTTCCCGTTATTTTACACACCGATCACTGCGCAAAAAAGCTCCTTCCTTGGATTGATGGGCTACTTGAAGAAGGTGAAGAATTTTACAAGAAAGAAGGTCTCCCACTTTACAGCTCACACATGCTAGACCTTTCAGAAGAGCCAATTGAAGAAAATTTAGATATATGTTGTACCTATTTCGAGAGGATGAATGAAATGGGAATGACTATTGAGATTGAGCTGGGAGTTACTGGTGGAGAGGAAGATGGTGTAGATAACACAGATGTGGATGAATCAAAGCTTTACACGAAACCTGAAGAAGTTAACTATGCATACGAAAGATTGATTAAAATTAGTCCAAATTTCATGATTGCTGCAGCTTTTGGTAATGTCCACGGTGTCTACAAACCGGGTAACGTAAAACTTACCCCAACAATTCTACAGAAGTCACAAGAATATGTTTCACTGATGCATAACACTAATTCAAATCCCATTAATTTTGTTTTTCATGGTGGATCAGGATCATCTACAAACGAGATACGAGAGGCTATAAGTTATGGCGCAGTTAAGATGAATCTGGACACAGATATGCAGTGGGCATTTTGTAAGGGTGTAAACGACTACCACGTAAAAAATCAAGACTACCTCAATTCTCAAATTGGAAATCCTGACGGTGAAGATCTGCCAAACAAGAAATATTATGACCCAAGAAAGTGGCTACTTGAAGGTGAAAAATCAATGATTGAGAGATTAAGAAAGTCTTTCACTGACCTTAACAATATCAACACGAACATCTAATCATCCAGAATCTCCTTCAATTTTGCTGGAGAGTAATTAATTGATTTTAATGTTTTCCTATCAGATTTTCTGTAAATAAGATATTTTCCTTCTTTTTCTTCATAAAAACAATCAGTACTCATATTATTCTTATACCATTTTATTGTCTCTTCAGCCTCCTCCAACGTATCGCATGCCTTGCTCATATTTGATCTCTGAACCTCATTGAATAATTTTACAAACTTTTCACTCAACCCAAACTCATGGACCGCACCTGATAGAACATATTGAATATCACACAAAGCATCTGCTATCTCTACTAAATCTTTATTTTCTATTGCTTCTTTAAGTTCTTTCAGTTCCTCAGAGATAAGTTCCACTCTCAAATCACATCTACTCTTATCTGGAATGGCTGGGTTTTGAAGAATTGGATGATTAAATAGCCTATGAAAGTCAGCTGTCTGATTTAATGAATCGATTTTGTCCATACTATTAAATTTTATGCTAAATTCTCACCTGCAAGCCCGTAGATAAGAATTACGAGAATTATTATTGGTATTAAAAATTTCATTACTGGCCCCCAAATTGGAGTGACTTTTAAATTCTCAGATCCCCTATTTGTTTCATCCATAAACTTATTGAATCCCCAAATATGTGCCACGTATACTGATATAAGTAATCCACCCAGAGGAAGTAAAATCTTAGCAGACAAGAAGTCAAAAAATCCGAAAATACTCATTCCAAAAACCTGAATATGACTCCATTCACTAAATCCAAGTACGTTAGGAACACTTAAAATAAAAGTAAGTGATACACATAAAAGAACAGACTTAAGCCTTGAAATCTTAAAAGAATCCATAGCAGTTGAAATAACTGCCTCTAAAAGGCCTATAATGGATGTAAATGCTGCAATAAATACCAGAAAGAAGAATAAACCTCCTAAAAACATTCCAAACGGTATTTCTTTAAAGAGTGATGCCATAGTTACAAAAAGTAGACCCGGACCAGAATTTGGTTCAATTCCAAAAGCAAATAACGCAGGAAATATTACAAGTCCGGCTAATATTGCAATTGCAGTATCAAAAAATACAACTATTCCCACACTTCCGGGTATATCGCTAGAATCTCTGTCCAAATAGCTCCCAAATACAAAACCAGCTGTTAACGCAATACCTATGGAAAAAAATATCTGACCTAATGCTGAAAGAATCACGCTAAAAGTTATTTTTGAGAAGTTAGGTGTTAGATACCACCAAAGACCCTCTGAAGATCCCTCAAACGTATTAGATCCAAATGCAAGTAAAACAAACATTACAAGAAGTACAGGCATAAAAATTTTAGATACTAACTCTACTCCACCCTGAAGACCTCTTGCAGCTACTATAGCCATAATTAAAGAAATTAAAGCACAATAAATGATTAAACTGTAAGGATCTCTCTGTATATCGTTAAAATGGCTCTGAATTGTCTCAGAAGTGTATAAAAAAGCTTCTCCAGTAATATATTCTTTAAGATAAATAGTTACCCATGACATTATCATAAGGTAAAATCCGAGAATTATTATAGTTGTAAGTACTTCAACCCATCCTAAGATATTCCAAAATGACTTAGGTGAAGAAAGCTTTTTCATGCCTTCTAATGGTGTTAATTGAGCTTTTCTACCCAAACTAATCTCAGCTGTAAGCAAAGGAACACCAATGATAGCGGTTAAAATTAAGTATACGATTATAAATGCACCACCTCCACTCTCACCAACAATGTATGGAAAACGCCAAATATTACCCATTCCAATGGCAAAACCTGCTGTTGCCATTATAAAACCAAATCTACTTCCCCAGTTTTCTCTGATCATACATGAATATAAAGATTATTTATTCAATCTTTTATGTTATAGTATCAAAAAATTTATTGCCTGGAGTAATTGCATACTAAAACTATGATTTTATGTTAAGTAAATTAATTTATTTTTTAATTATATTAATTGTTTATATTATAATATATAAATACCTGATTTATAGATATTTATAATAAAAATTTTAGATTAATCTAAAACGTAAAATTGGAGAAAAAAAAAGGAAAATAAATAATATTAAAAGATCTTAAGTATATTGAAATAAAAAACTCAAAACATGAAAAGAATATCAGCCATACCCTACCTCATTTTTTTTGTAATTTTTTCAAATAATTTCTCCAAAGCTCAAAGTTTTTCAACTGAGGAGCTCTATGAGACTCTGGAATGGAGTTTTGTTGGACCAACACGCGGAGGACGCTCAACTACTGTTTGTGGAGTAGAATCGGAACCCTATACATTTTTTATGGGCACAACTGGAGGTGGAGTATGGAAGACTACTGATGCTGGAAATACATGGAAAAACGTATCTGACGGACAAATAAAGGCAGGTTCTATAGGTGCAGTAGAAGTAGCACCATCTGACAAAAATGTGGTTTATGTAGGAACTGGATCAGCAGACCCAAGAGGTAACATATCTACAGGAAATGGTATGTATAAGTCTGTTGATTTTGGTGAAAACTGGGAATTTATTGGTCTTCCTAAAGCTGGTTTAATTGGAAAAATAGAAATTCATCCGAAAAACGCTGATATTGTCTACGTAGCTGTATTAGGAAATGTATTTGGAAAAAATGAGGAAAGAGGAGTATACAAGACATTGGATGGAGGAAAAACATGGAAAAGAGTCCATTATATTAGTAATAAAACTGGAGCCAGAGATGTAGAAATAAACCCCAATAATGAAAATGAATTATTAGCATCTTTCTGGACAGTCCAAAGGAAACCATGGACTTTGGTAGATGGAAGTGATGAAGGAGGTGTTTTTATGTCTAAAGACGGTGGTCAATCATGGAAAAAACTCTCTGAGGGACTTCCTAAGGGATTAACTGGAAAAATTGAAGTAGAATATTCTCCAGCAAATTCCAAACGTTTATGGGCCATGGTTCAAGCTCAAAAAGAAGAAGAAGGTGGTCTTTACAGGTCTGATGATGGTGGAAAGTCATGGAAAAGAATAAACAGAGATCATAAATTAAGACAGAGAGGATGGTACTATTCGCATATAACAGCGGACCCAAAAAATGAAAATATTATATACGCATCAAATACAGGTTTTTACAAATCTATTGACGGGGGTAAAACGTTTGATGAGAGAATAAGGACTCCTCATGGTGATAATCATGGTGTGTGGGTTAATCCGAATAATACTGATATAATGATTAATTGTAATGATGGTGGTGCCAATGTATCATTAAATGGTGGTAAAACATGGTCAATGCAGTATAATCAACCCACATCTGAATTTTATAGGTTGACTGTTGATAATCAGTTTCCATTTAGAATGTATGCCGGACAACAAGATAATTCAACTATATCTATTCCAAGCAGAGGTATTCCTTCACTTACACCATTTGAAAATTGGTTTAATGCTGGCGGAACAGAATGCTCTGATATTGCTGTACACCCAACAAATTCAAATATAATTTACTCAACTGGCTATAGTGGAGAATTTACCTATAAAAATTTAGAAACCGGTGAAGAGTATCAAAGAACACCTTATGTACACCTAACTGAAGGGACAAGACAAGATGAACTTAAGTATAGATTTCAGTGGAATTATCCTGTTTTTATATCAAAATACAATCCTGATAATGTTTATGTAGGATCAAATGTTGTTCATATGACATCTGACAAAGCTGTAAACTGGAGTATAATTAGCCCTGACCTTACTAGGAAGCTACTGGAAAATGATGAAGAAAAAGCAGATATACCTGGTGGTCCAATTCAAAACGATGCTACTGGTGTTGAAGTATATTCATCAATTTTTTCACTGGAAGAATCCCCTCATAATGAAGGTGAAATTTGGACTGGATCAGATGACGGAATGATACATATAACAAGAGATGGAGGAAAAACCTGGAAGAATATAACCCCTAATAAGATTATACCTTATCAAGGAACAATTAATAAAATTGAGCTCTCATCACACAAAGCCGGAAGAGCTATTGTAGCTGTTTACAACTATAGAAACAACGATTTTAAACCATATATAATAATAACAGACGATTATGGCGTATCATGGAGATTACTAACAAAAAACAATGGCATTCCATCTAATCATTTTGTTAGAGCTGTTGCTGAAGACCCTATGAAGAAAGGCTTAATCTATGCTGGGACTGAATTTGGTGCTTACGTTTCATTTAATGAGGGAAAATCTTGGAACTCACTTCAATTAAACCTACCACATGTTCCCATAACAGATATGGAAGTAACACAAAATGATTTGGCAATTTCAACTCAAGGTAGAGGTTTCTGGTTGCTTGATAAGATTAATATACTACAAGAAATTAGTCAAATAGAAACAAAACCAGATAAACCACATTTGTTTAACCCAGAACCAGCCTTAAGAACAAATTTAGGTGGTGGATGGAGATCAGGAGGAGTAAGCTTTGAGAACGATATATCTTTTTATCTTCCTAATGACATCTCTTTAGATAAAATTGATATGTATATTAAAGATAAAGACGGTAATGTTATTGTTGATTTTAAGAAAAACACTGAATACTTATTTGATGTAGATTATGACTCATCAAAAATCTATGCTGGTGTACATACTGTGTACTGGGATTTAGAACATAAAGCACCAAAAATTCAAAAAGACTTTGTTTCTATGTATTATAGTTCACGTAGTGGATATGGACCAGAAGCAGTACCAGGTGACTATAATGTTGAACTTATTACAATGGATCAAAAGTACACAACCACACTATCTGTTAAAATAGACCCCAGATGGGACATTCCTGAAGGTGATTTAGTAAAACAATTTAATACTGCAAATGAAGTTATTGACATGATTAATGAATCTCAAGAAAAATTATCAGAAATGAGAAATGTAGTGAGTCAAATTAATAATTATATCAAACTAACTAAAGGCAGGGAAATACATGATGAAATTAAAAGTTTAGGATCTGATATAATTGAGAAAATTTCATCTGTAGAAAAAAATCTATATCAACATAAAATAGAAACCTCACAAGATGAAATTAACTATGCAAGAAAATGGACAAATCATATTACTCATTTGTATGATAGGATAACCACCGACACCCAAGCACCTAATGATGGAATGATGAAAAGATTAGATGAACTCAGAAAAAACTATGAGGTTTTTATAAAACCTTATTATGAAATAATAAATAAGGACTTACCGTTGTTTACTCAATTTCTAAAAGACAAAGGTGTTCAAGGAGTTATCTTAGAATAGATATAGCTATCCATAAACAATAAAAGGGCGTCAATTCTTATCGAATTTTTCGCCCTTTTCATTTAAAAATCACCGTAGTGCTTCCCAAACGTCAAACTACAGTTAAAGTGTCCCTAAAGTTTTCGCTTAATAAATTAAGTTTCCGCTTTGAGAGAGAGTTGCTTCTTTGTGTCCTGAAACCGTAGTCTCTTTCTACTTTTCTGCTACCCTCCGAAACTTTCGTTTCAACTCTTCTATCTCTCGCTTGATGAAACTAAGTAAGATAATAACTCACATTTATTCAAAAATAGAAATAGAAAGTTTTCAACAATTTTTCAACAAAAATGAAAGTATATTCAATTTTATTTAATCTCGAATATAAGAATGAATTTCATTTGTAGGAAGGTATATAAACAATAAAAGGGCGTCAATTCTTATCGAATTTTTCGCCCTTTTCATTTAAAAATCACCGTAGTGCTTCTCAAACGTCAAGCTACAGTTAAAGTGTCCTTAAAGTTTCCGCTTAATAAATTAAGTTTTCACTTTGAGAGCTTTCTGCTTCTTTGTATCTTGAAACCGTAGTTTCTTTCTACCTTTCTGCTTCTTGCCGAAACTTTCGTTTCAACTCTTCTATCTCTCGCTTGATGAAACTAAGTAAGATAAAATCTTAGACTAAGTCAAAATATTTTATAAAAAGTTATTAACAAGTTATCAACAGATAAATAACATACTTATTAACAAAAAATAATGAATTTATTAACAGAAAATGTTAATAAGTAGCAATATCAACTCTCTTTGAAAGTTATCATTTCAACAAATAGCTTTACACTTTCTCTTAAATATACGTCACTTTTAATTTTATCAAGTAGTTTTTCTTCTTCTATTGGAAAAATTTCAGAAATTTTTATTGATGT
>CEOQ01083758.1_pt1 | contig 10386 bp, 7 predicted proteins | sample 361351 | NCBI WGS metagenome assembly CEOQ01 (sample SAMEA2619907, study PRJEB7988) | marine metagenome | biome: marine biome (ENVO:00000447); feature: deep chlorophyll maximum layer (ENVO:xxxxxxxx); material: "saline water (ENVO:00002010), including plankton (ENVO:xxxxxxxx)" | depth 60 m | reverse complement strand
GACTACTGTCAATCTCTCCTCGTCGCTAAGCATGAGGTCGGCACCGATATTCTGCTTATAAAGGGTAGTCGGATGAAAATTGTGATTTCACTGCGGATGTATACACTTCTGACTAATCTTCCAGAAGTCTTACTCCTGGGGCCCCTAGGCGTGAAATCAGAGGCTTACCACCAGCCACTTCGATGGCTTCTGCTACTCTTTGAGGATCCCGTGCGAGTGCAATCATGCAACCGCCGCCTCCAGAACCTGTCAGTTTAGCTCCAAATGAATGAGGCCTGGCGGCTTCAACTAGTGCTTCGAGAGAGGGGCTACTGACTCCCAAAAGCCGCAACCTCTCGTGACAAGCATCCATCGCCATACCGACAGCCTCCAGATTACCCGCAGACATTGCAGTCAGACCTGCACTGGTTATTCGTCCAATCGCGTCCATTTCGCTGTTCATTGAGGGGTGCTCTTCCAGCAGTTTAGCGACACCTGCTACCATCTTGCCCGTGGATGACATCTCTCCTGTGAATCCGATAACCAAACATGCATCATCGAGACTATCTGGTAAATCTACTGCATTAATCGACCATTCCCTCAATCCTTCGGGTGTTTCCAATTCTGCATCAAACACATGTCTAGTTCCCTCCACTTGCTGTCCTGAAACAACGATACAGCCCCCAAGTGCGCTAGTAGCGGTATCTGTGGGGCTGGCCCGCCCTTTCTGTGCCATCGCCTCCGCCGAATGCCCCATCCGAGCGAGGGCCACCGGATCCAATTCCTGACCGGGATTGATATGGGCCTGTAGAGCGGCCCCAATGGCATTTGAAAGCGCGGCAGATGAACCTAGTCCGGCAGCCGAGAAAAGGCCGCTTTCGACCTCCATCTTCAGTGGAGGTCCATCGTATTCGAAAACAGTATTCAGAATGTGCGATATGTGCGGGTGGCGAGAAGGCTCGAAGGGAACACCCTCCAAAGTCCACTCAGTAGACTGCTCGACACTGACTCTCACACCGCTATCAATAGCCACCGCGACGGCTGGATGACCATAGACCACGGCATGCTCCCCGAACAGGATGCACTTTCCGGGCGCGAAACCACTCGCCATGGTGCTAGGCTAGGCCATGAGCCCATGAGTTTGCCTGTTGAAGCGGTTTCTTCAAGGACATGATTCGACTCGGAGGATTGTCAGGCGTAGCCTGACAGTGATTCGATGGAACATCCTCTTCTCCAAACATACGGTCCTCTCGAGGGTTGGCATATACTTCTCATAATGGGTGCAACAGCCATCGGTTTCTTCGTTTACCAAGTTCGAAAGGCAACAAGGCTCGTTATGCTTGGCTCTAAGGACAATCGCTTCGATTCTTGGGATGCTAGGATTCTCGAGTTCATCAAGGGCTGGTTAGGTCAGAAAAAAGTCCTCAGAGATAGAGTTGCAGGAACAATGCATGTCCTGCTTTTCTGGGGCTTCTTGATGTTGTCCTCGGATATGCTGGATTTGGCCACAGCCAATTTCTTCTCGGATAGGATTCTTCCGGATTTATTGAACGGACCTTGGAACGGCATGGTCGAATTCGGCTACTTCATGGCAATGATTGGCTGCGTAGCCGCACTAATTCGTAGAGTGTTATTTACTCCTGAGAAACTGAAGGGAAAATCCCGATTTGAGACATTTGAGGGGAATTTTATCCTAGTCCTAATCCTCACGATTACGACTACTTCATTCGTAATTGAGTCGAAAGAAGATCCTAGCAAACTCTGGGAACCACTCGGTTATGCAGTATCTCAGTATGGAGTGTCGGACTCATTCGCAGTAGCCTCATACTGGGCTCATATGCTCTCAATCTGCATCTTCTTCGTTTTGATTCCACTTTCCAAGCACATGCATATCGTCATGGCTGTACCAAACGTGTTCTTCCATGATGTAGGCCCTACTGCCAAGATGAGACCTCTAGCTGTTGATGACTTCGGCAGAGCCGTCCCTATGGATGATATCCTTGAAATGGACTCCTTAGGTTTCGGAGTGAGCAACTACACTGACTACTCATGGAGACAACTCATTGACGGCTGGTCATGCACCTCCTGCGCCCGCTGTCAGGACGTCTGCCCTGCATACGCCTCAGGCAAAGGCCTCAATCCAATGCAGGTCATTCATGATGTTCGCAACTATGCAAACGATCACGCTCCAATCCTGCTCTCCTCTGAGAATCCTGATGAGACCATAATGCAGAGAATTACTGAGGAAGCGGTCTGGGCTTGTACTACCTGCAACGCTTGCGTTGACGTGTGTCCGTTATACATTGAACACGTCCCCAAACTAACTGACCTGCGCCGCAATGCAGTCATGGAGACCATGGAATATCCTGAGCAACTAAACGTCGCATTCGACAATATGGATGCGGCACAGAACCCATATGGATTCGGAGCGCATGAGAGAGCAGACTGGGCATCCGATCTAGATGTCAAGGTAGGCGAACCAGCCGAATACATCTACTTCGTAGGCTGCGCTGCCAGTTTCGACGAGCGCAACCAGAAGGTTGCCCGCGCGACCATCTCTCTTCTCAAGGAAGCAGGTTTGGATGTTGGCATACTCGGCATGCAAGAGGGCTGCTCTGGCGATCCGGCTAGAAGGGCAGGGAACGAGTTCCTGTTTCAGATGCTGGCAGAGGCCAATATGATGACCTTCCAGGAATTGGGCGTGAAGCGAATAATCGCTTCCTGCCCTCATTGTTTCCATACTCTGGGCAAGGAGTACGCCGACTATGGAGGAGATAGACTTGAGGTCTATCACCACTCTGAGATTCTGGCTAAATTGCAGGATGAGGGTAAACTCCCACAGGCCAAGAAGAACGGGCGCAGCATCACACTGCACGACCCCTGTTATCTAGGCCGTATCGGAGGCATAATCGACGAGCCTAGAGAGATAATCGGAGGGGTCGATGTCGAGACCGAGAAGCATGCAGAGGACTCGTTCTGCTGCGGAGCAGGGGGTGCTCAGATGTGGATGGAAGAGGATGCGGATAAACGCGTCAATGAGATTCGTGCTAAGGAACTGGCCGAAACTGGGTGCGATACGGTAGCCGTCGGCTGTCCATTCTGCTCTGTCATGGTGAAAGACGGTCTGGATTCAGTTGGTGCTGAAATGGAAGTCATGGACGTGGCCGAACTCATGTGGGAGCAGATAGTTGCGCGTGACAAGGAGATTCATGAGTTAATGCAGAAACCACTCAAGAGTCTACCTGGAAGTGAGGAAAATAACTGATTAGGAGGTTGAACATATGGATCAGGAGTTCAGGTTTCTAGGCATGACTGTGCCAAAGATTGCTACGCTGAATGGTTTGCTTCTTTGCGCATGGGGTGCATTTGCATACCTGTCACAGTCTGCAGACCCTCCATCGATTACAGCAGCGATTCCTGCATTTCTCGGGCTTCCAATGCTCGGCTTAGGGGTTATGGCAGACAGGGATGAAAAGAATCTCAGGCACTATATGCACGCTGCCATGATTCTAGCACTCGTGATGGCTGCCGGAGGAGCAAGGGTAGTAACCAGTTTTTCGTCAATGTCGACACTTGCAATAATCTCTCATTTATTATTGCTGCAAGTGGGCATCTCATTCATGATAGTGGGAATCAGGTCATTCAAGCATGCTAGGATGCTGAGGGAAGCCGGAGGGGCGGAATGAAACCAGTCATCGGCGTGACGTGCTTCTGCAGAGACGCAGTTTACGGCAATTGGCATAGGCATGCAGCAATCCTACCTTCGGCATATGTTTCGATGATTGAGAAGGCAGGAGGGACTCCTCTGATTATTCCACCAGCTGGAGATATGACACAAATCCTCAATCTCATTGATGGGTTGGTTGTTTCCGGTGGTCCTGACATATGCCCTTCAGCCTACGGAGAAGAACCCGGAGAAATGACTACCGAATTCTATCCCGATCAAGATGAGACCGAGATGGGATTGATTCGAGAAGCGATTGCTAGAGACATGCCATTCCTTGGTGTTTGCAGAGGTATGCAATTGATGAGCGTGATGCACGGAGGCAGGTTGCACCAACACTTGGACACTACGCCGGGGTACGAAGGCCATGGCGGCTTCGACGGTGTCGAAACTGAGCATGGAGTATCGGCGACAGAAGGATCCTTGCTGGCTAATCTGATGGGCTCTTCAATCGACGCCAACTCAACTCACCACCAAGGCGTCGCCGATGCTGGAGAGCTAACTGTGACCGGGATTGCAGACCACGACGGACTAATTGAGGCCGTAGAGCGACCAGACAAGAAATTCTGTCTAGGAGTTCAGTGGCACCCTGAGAGGGCAGGTCATGTTGTTCTGTACTCCGGACTGGTTGAAGCGGCGCGGGGTTGATGAGCGATAAGCCACGCAGCGCAGCCAATGCCTCTGAGGGTCTATGACACGCGTACGCGCGAGAAGCGCGAACTATCTACTCTCGAAGAGGGTAAAGTGAGCATGTATGTGTGTGGCATCACGCCGTATTCTCCAAGCCATTTAGGACACGCTCGTTGTTATCTCGCATTCGATGTCGTGCACCGCTGGCTGGAGGCCAGTGGTTTCGATGTCGACTATGTGCAGAACTTTACCGATATCGACGATAAGATTCTCGATATCTCCGACTCCGAAGGAGTCGATTTCTCTGTGGTCGCGAACAGGAACATCGATGACTACCTAGAAGTCATGGATGCGATGAATGTACTCAGGGCTGATCACTATCCCAGAGTCACCGAAACTATTACCGAAATTATTGACATGATCTCACAACTACAGGAAAAGGGCCACGCATATGTCGGTGACGACGGGGTTTACTTCGAAATCGATACAGCTCCAGAGAAGTTCGGTCAACTTACAGGTCAGACATTGGAGATGGTGAGGGCCGGTGCCGGGGGCAGAGTCTCAGGCACAGGTTCGGGCAAACGTGATCACCGTGACTTCGCACTTTGGAAGTTAGCTAAACCCGGAGAACCATCATGGGAGAGTCCTTGGGGCGAAGGTAGACCCGGTTGGCACATTGAGTGCTCAGCAATGTCTCTCAATCACTTCGGCGAACAGTTCGACATCCACGGTGGCGGACATGACCTCAGGTTCCCTCACCATGAGGCCGAGATTTTCCAATCGGAGTGCTGTACAGGTACTGAGCCAGTAGTCGGCTTCTGGATGCACAACGGATTTGTCAATATCGACGGTGAAAAGATGAGCAAGAGTCTAGGCAACTTCTGGACTATTCGCGAGGCCTTCGATAACCATTCTCCACTGGCTTTACGCTATGCTCTTCTTAGTGTTCCATACCGCAATCCTATCGACCTCACACCGGAGTTCCTAGACGAAGCATCGACGCATTTTGATAGACTCGTCGATGCATATGGAAGATCTCTGAATTCTCAAGTTGAGTCGGGGGTTGAACTTACTACAGCCACCGAGCGATTCAATGCAGCCATGGATGATGATTTCAACACTAGAGCGGCCATGATTGAGGTCCAAGCAGTAGTTTCTTCGGCTATCGGAACTGATGTTGCCGATTGGCTCGAGAAGCACGCCGGTGAGGTGCTAGGCCTACTCCCGCCTTCAGAGGAAGTTGTTGCTAATCTGGCTCAGGCTGACTCAGATAGAGCAGAGATTGCAGAGAGGGTAGAAGCACTACTGGCTGACCGAGAGAGTGCTAGGAAGTCAAAGGACTGGGCCCGAGCTGACGAAATTCGGGACGAACTGGCTTCGATGCGAGTCATAGTCGAGGACGGGCCTGACGGTCCAATCTGGTACCTAGAATAATCACTCATCTTCAGTGACCAGCACTGAGGGCTCCTTGTTTGCACGCGCGCGAAGGTTTGAGTTCACAACTCCTAGAGAGCCGACGATAACTGCTATGGCAACTAAGACAGCGACCCAGTAAAGTGGACCATCCATCCAACTCTCACTCTCCGGCTCTGGTTCAGGCTCTGGTTCAGGCTCTTCTTGTTCGGCATCAATGAATGACCATGCAGCCCTGCATGTCACCTCTTGGGGATAACTTCCAGCATCCGCGCAAAGATTTCCGGGAATAGCAACCGCATCAGCCACTTCTAGATTACAGAACGACCCACTAGTTTCTATGCATTCATCTGTTGGTTGCATTACTACCAAGATAGCGCCACAAAGCAATATCTTGCTGGAGGGAATCGTAGGCACTCCTGAGTCACTCAATGTGGTTGCGTCGGACATGCACTCCTCGAGATGAATTCCCTCTTCAATCGTGGTCAGGTGAGGGATGGTACCGCCTCGCGGGCCATATGTATCCCAAAGCACAGGCAATTCTGGCTCCGGTTCCGGTTCCGGCTCACTACAGACCATTGTTCCACTACAGTCGAAGTCGTCGCAGTCGATGTATGGATCTCCATCATTATCTACTCCATCACTGCATAATGCATCAGTATCCTCGGAACCACCGTTTCCTGGGTCGGTAATAATCGGACCAGCTCCTGCCACTGTCCCATCAACTCGGTGTCCATCCTCGTTCAACTCAACGTCATAGTAGTCCCCCCAAAGGTCGATTGTTCTGCCGTTCTGAAACGAAATGGAGCGGTTCAATACGTCGAAATAACGGTCATCTCCTAGGGTGAACAAGTACTCGAGTGGGACCTGCGCCCCTTGGTTACACGATTGCAACTCTGAAAGCAGTTCATCCACAGTCTGCTGGGCTTCTGGAACTCCGTCGTATGTGATATCTGTAGCCTTGGTGAATCCATCTCCCTGAATAATCTGAATCTCATCGTCCATCGCCTGCATGATATCGACGTCACCGAATACTGCCAGTCCTCCAACTACTACGAGTCTGACATCTGGGTCGATTGCTTCAACGACGTTTCTGTAGGGGTCAGTATGGAAAGTGTCGAGGACAACTAGGTCTGCTGCTAAGCCCGCTTGGATGCGGCCGGTTTGATCATCCCATCCAATCGCATCTACAATGTTCGTCGTTATGGTCTGTACCAATTCGTAATCGGTGAAAATGTCTCCTAGGACATTACGATCCCACCAATCAGCAGTCTTCAGTTCGTGCATCGAGCTCTTAGAGCCAGACGGAGACCAGTCTGGTCCAATCATGATATTGACTCCCTCTGCCTTTGCTGTCGCAATATCGGTAGTTTCACCGTATAGAATTAGATTTGATGTCGGAGACCATGCCAGACTCCCTCCTACATTTCCGAGAGCATCGAATTCTGGCTGAGTTAGCCCAGTCCCGTGAATCACTACAATTTCACCTACAAGCAAGTCATTCTGAACCAGTATGTCGAACTCTGCCCTACTGGACTCATCAATACCCTCGGCTAGATGCAAGAACCATGCATCCAATTCACCCGATGAGTTGCCATCCTTGATATGGCTGCCAGAGTAGTCGGATTGTAACTCAGACACCTTGGTATGGATGTAGTCCCTTCCGAAGTTGTATAGTTCTATATTGCGTGCGAGCATCGTCTCAAAGGTATCGGTATTTGATGTCGAACTTCCTTGCAGTGCTGTGTTTCCACCAGCGATTGCTCGTAGTTCTGCGAATCTCATCGCTGAAGAATCAGTTAGCGAACACCCTACGTCCTTCGCATCTCTGTAGGAATCCTCTGCCTGCCACTGGTAGCGATTGTCCCAGCCGTCAGTGCCATGATCCCATAGGGGGATTATGTTGTACTTGGCGTGGTTGTGTGGGTCGATAAATCCAGGATAAATCGTACCGCTTGTAGGGATTGAGACTACTCCTTGAGCAGCGGCAGGGGCCGCATCAGTTGCACTCCAAACCGCCTCAATCATGCCGTCAACGATTAGAATCCTACCGTCATCGATAATCGATTGCTCAGATTCCATGGTAACTACACGTCCCTCTAGGATGTACTCTCCTCGGTGAATGTGATCTTGTGGAGGGTAGCAGTTGCCCTGTAAGTGATTAGCTCCTCCCCATTCTTCGTCATTCGATCCGCCCGGAGTTGGACTACCATCGGACAACTTCGCCCAATTTCCGCTGGTGTCGTATCCGTATGGAACATCCCAATCAGAGTCTTCACCCTCGTAACTCACGGAGTCTACTTCCATTCCAGAACCATCGAGTAGTCGAATTGTGTCTCCGTCCCAGAAGTCGAACTCAATCCCTGTCCATGATCGATAGAAGGCGATATATGCGCCCGGCTCAAGTACCGTGTTCCATCCAATACTGCAGGCAGGAGAGCCACCATCGGCGATATCATCCAACCACCAGCCACCTATATCGATGGCCTGTGAAGTAGGATTGTGCAACTCGACATATTGGTCGTTGTATGTTCCCATTGAGCCGTCGCCGTTCCAATCGGTGCCTCCGTAATTCTCATTGTTGGGAGAAACCAGTATTTCGTTGATGTAGATGGACTCGGTCGGAGCAGTCTGACCCGACACCGCCATCAAGGGCATCATGGCCATCATAATCATCATCAGTGTCAGGGCGAATGCTCTTCGCATGTCATAAGACGAGTCATTACTAAACTTCAACCCAACCCCGAATGGCTCAAGGGAAAATTGCACAATTCTCAACCGATTAAGTGTGTCATTGAGGCGAAGCACCGAAATACTGACCGAGTGCAAAGCACTCGCGTTAACCATGCAGCGAAGCGGCAGAGTGGCTTGTGCGGCCCTCATGGTGATGACCATGTCATTCGCAGGCTGCTTATCTGGCGGAACTTCGTCTAGCCCTGGACAATCGATTCCGGACTGGGACAAGGACATGATCTATGTCGATGATCCTATGGGCCATGAAGATGCAAGATTCTTTGATGTAGGCGCTCCATTCAGTAACGAATCTTGGGGAAATTCAAGTTGGGCAGTATTTGGGAATGAGGAAGGAGGGAATTGCTGTGAACACTATCTTGCAGCGACTAAAGAAGGCTGGATTCTAAACTTCGGCGGCGAGTATCCAACTTGGTCAGAAGATAGAGGCCATACTTGGCAAGAATACCGCCCTACTGTTCTCTCTCAGATAGGATGTCGAGAACCAAAACCTACAGTCCCTGGCCAAGAAGGCCTAGGAGAAGGTAGCATCGTACAAGCAACTAATGGTGATTTAATCTCAATGGGCTGGTTCCCTTATCCAAGTAGCAGTGGAGCAGACCAATTCTACGCTTTCTTGTATGATGCAGAGGATGAAGATTGGAGTTGGTGCTTCAATCGAACTCCCGAACCGTTCTACGACCGCTCTTGGCAGGTGGAAATCGTCGGCCCAATCAATGGTGGTTTGTATGGCAACGGAGAATGGGCCAGCCTAGTAATCTCCAATTTCTGGCACCAAGTAGCTAATCTCGGAGGACAGATTTCGACTGATGGCCTGAACTACGATTACTTCGACTTCCCTGACAGAGATGCAAATCTCGACATCATCGAGGTCGACCTTACTGCCGAGTCATTGGGTCCAGAGTGGGATTTCACCAAGCCACACAAGGAAATGCGCGCTTTCCCAGTCCCTTCGGGAGGACTATACTTCCCGGATTATTTCGTTGATGGCACAGATGCATTTGTTGATACTTCACTCAATTGGTGGGCTGCTACGACCCTGAACGGGTCATCGCTCCCGACCCAGTATTGCGCATTTGATTCATCCACTGCATTACATTGCTTTGGCGGATTATCTGGTGGCGTCGGAGTTTCTCACTACCTTTCTTGGGATGGGGGTGAGACATGGGAAATGCAGGACTACAACCTCACCGGGGTTGCTACGGAATTGGAAGAATGGGAATGGCACTCAAGTGGAATACACGACCTCTTGGTTGTAAACATCAGATTCCAGAGCGCGGAAGGGCCCGATGTTGACGTGGCGTGGCATGTTCGTGGATTTTCAGATTCTCTTGAGCCAGATACTCTAACCTATCTAGGCCAGGGCGACCTCGACTCTACTTCCGGTGCTGGAAATGACATCCGATTCGACTTTGCCAGTATGGGAATTCTTCCGGACGGCGGCTCATTCATCGCATACCACGATTCAACAGATCCCGACCCTCTCTTTGGTGTTGAACTACTGCTACCAGTATCCTATGGGCCTACAGTTTTCTGATTACTCAGTCACACTGAATGAAATCGAGACTCCATCCACTTCGAACACGTCCGCATCGCCCGACACCTCTCCTTCATTCAGGGTGGCGCTACCGGCCCTAGTCTCAGTTTGGACATGCGTCCAGTCTTCATCCGCCAACACGCCCCCATCAATCCAGACAGACAGCGAGATACTTTCCTCGACATCCAAATCAAGCTCTTTGCGCTTTGACTGAATTCTACGGATGATGTCTCTTGCAAGCCCTCGAGACATCAACTCCTCATTCAATTCCATGTCAAGGACCAGAGATACATCTCCGAAATCATCACCTGACAGAGTAGCCGCTGCGTAACCATCCTTCTCTGTGCGACGC
>CEOQ01119846.1_pt1 | contig 10388 bp, 9 predicted proteins | sample 361351 | NCBI WGS metagenome assembly CEOQ01 (sample SAMEA2619907, study PRJEB7988) | marine metagenome | biome: marine biome (ENVO:00000447); feature: deep chlorophyll maximum layer (ENVO:xxxxxxxx); material: "saline water (ENVO:00002010), including plankton (ENVO:xxxxxxxx)" | depth 60 m | reverse complement strand
TCTTTGAAGCGATATTTTTCCCCCTTCCCCCTGATATAGGTTTGATACTTTTCGTGAAAGAGAATCCAGAAATCTGGATCAACCTTGCAGCAATTACAACCTTAGGAAGTGCTTCAGGAGCAATTGTGGGGTGGTTCTTGGGTTCTGTTTTCAAATCAAAATTAGAAAAAAAATTTAAGGGCAATAAAAAATACGAAACAATAAAAAGAAATTTATTACTTTATGGCGGAGAGGCTATTGTTTTTGCAGGATTTACACCTTTGCCATATAAGCTTTTTGCAATCACTTCAGGAATGATTGGGCTACCATTAAAAACACTTGTCGGGGCATCTATTATCGGTAGAGGGGCAAGGTTTTTGTTGGTTGGTTATGTAACAGCAAAATTCAAGGAAGGGGTTTCTGATTTTTGGTACAGTCCAGCTGGCTTAGCTTGGATTTTTGCAATCCTTCTTTTATTGTTTGTAATTGCACGTCGCAAGGTAGGGAAAAAAACAAATTAAGGGTAGACAATTTAATCAATTTTTGTTATATTTGCCTTTATTTAAATTAGGAGAATTAATGATATGGAAGACACTTTTTTGATAATAAAGCCAACAGCTTTCAAATCCGGTTTTTCAGAAGATATTTTGAAAATGATTCATGAGAATGGATTTGAAATTGTAAAAAAAACAGCAACTCTAATTCCTGAAGAAATAGCAAAAAAACACTATGAGGAACATTCAAAAAAACCTTTTTTCCCAGGTTTGATAAAATTCATTACAGGAGGGGAGGTTATGCTTGTTCACCTAAGAAAAGAAAATGCAATTTCTGATTTAAGAGAATTGATGGGTAATACGAATCCGGAACAAGCAGAAGATGGAACAATAAGAAAAATTTTTGGTTCATCAATGACTGCAAATGCAGTACATGGATCTGATTCGAAAATTTCAGCAAAAAGAGAACTTGAAATTTTTTCGCCATTGATGTGATATTTGCTTAAAAAAAGTATGTTTTTTTAACAAAAAGACTTGAAAAATTAAATTTAAGAGCATATACTTCCAAATACCCAATAGCTCTCCTCGCCCTCGGCGGAGACGATAGATAAAACGACGACCTTAGGGGTTTTTTATGCAGTTTTCCTTATCGGAGTGTTTGGGTAATTTTTTATGGCAAAAATTTATAAAATCGGGAACAAGGATTTCATCCTCGACGAAGAAAAAGCAAAGAAGGTTTATTCTGCGAAAAAAGTTATAAATGGTCATGAAACGATGACTTTCAATCTTTTGCCTCTCAAATATACATGGGCTTATGAGATTTATAGAAACATGAAGGCAAATCACTGGGAGCCTGAAGATATCTCAATGCAGAAAGATATCGAGCAATGGAAATCTCAAGATTTTTTAAGTGATGTTGAAAGATGGATAATCATGATGGGGATAGGTTATTTTTCCGCTGCTGAAGGCATTGTCGGCGATAACATCTTGCATGTTGTTAGGGAGAATGTGACTGCGCCTGAACTTAAATTGATATTGGGACGGCATACTCATGAAGAGAACATACATGCTGACAGTTTGCTTTATATGATTAGTTCTCTCGGCATCAATCCACATGAATGTGAAGCAATGTTCGAGCAAGTTGGCACAATTAAAAGAAAAAATTCTTTCGTTACGAATGTTTCAAAAGAACTAAGAAGGGATTTGGATCTTACAAAAACAGAGAACAAGCAGCTTTTTGCAAAAAATCTTTTTGTTTTTGGGCAGTGTATGGAAGGGACTCAGTTTTACGGATTGTTTGGGATGATTTTAAGTTTGTACAGACAGAATAAATTCCCTGGGATAGGGCAAATGTTTAGATATACACTTAGGGACGAGTCAAATCATATTGAGCTTTTGCGAAATTTATTTATGGACCTTGTCGGCGAGAATCCTGACATTTGGACTGCGGAGTTTAAAGAAGAACTCAGGACTCTGATGAAAGAGGCAATCAGTTTAGAGAAAGATTTTATTGACGACTGTCTTCCTGTTAGTTCAATAGGGTTAAGTCCCGATGAGTTCAAGCAGTACATTGACTATATAGCAGATCGTCGATTAAAAGGTTGTGGTTTGGATGAGTTGAATCCAGGAGTAAAAAACCCTTTGCCATGGTTAGCGGAATTGATGGACATAAAAAAGGAGCAGAATTTTTTTGAAGGGAGGGTAACAGAGTATCAAAAAGCATCTTCACTAGAAGCCGTTGATGATGACGAATTGTAATTTTTTGGAGAACTATTATGAGTAAAAACATATTTGAAGAAGATCAATATTTAGAGAAAATGATTTCAATGGGGAAAGAAGAAAAACCTAGTTTTGATTGGTCTGAATTATTCGAAGAAGAATCTTCAAAAGTCCCTTATGTCGTTGTTTTAAAGGATGGAAAAGAGGAGGTCTTTAATCTTGGAGAAGTTGCTAGAACAATTGGAGATGCTTTAACTGATTTACTTTTATCAAAGAAAGAAGAAGACATCTTTAATGACCACAACAAAGCTTTCGTTTCAAGTGTCGTAAAGCTTGTATCTGAAGAACTGGCCAATAAAATGAAAAATGAAAAATCAGTGAAACTTACAAAAAGAGAAGTTTCTCTGCTTGTCGAAAAGGTTCTAATCGAAAGAGATGCTCACGATGTTGCAAAAAGCCTTGTGTTCAAGAGGTCCTTAAATAGCTCTAGTCGCGTAAATGATTTTTCAGGAAAAATGAAACTCATAAGAAGAAATGGACAGGTTGTTCCATGGAATGAGAGGAAGATTGAAAGTGCTGTCAGAAAAGCATTTCTTTCCATTCAGATGGACTCCAGTCCTGCTGTTGAGATTTCAAAATCTGTTACCAAGATGGTATTGGAGAGAGCTCAGGAATTTATTCAAATAGAAAATGTTCAAGATTATGTACAACAAGAATTAATGCGACAAGGTTATTACAAGGTTGCAGAAGCTTACATCCTTTATAGAGCTGAAAGAAGATTTGCACGAATGACTCCTGATCAACCGAAAGAAGAGCAATCTTCTCTAATTTCAATAAAAAGAGATGATGGGTCTACTTTCTTTTGGGATGGTGAAGACCTAAGGCAAAGAATCAAGTTTTCCTTAATTGGTTTGAATCTAATTATGAATGAAAACCAACTTGAGGATGAGTTAAGAAGGTCTATTTTTTCTGAGATGACTATGGAAGATTTGAAAAAAACGATAATCCTCAATTCAAAAGCTCTCATTGAAAAAGATTCTGGATTCAACAAGTTTGCTGGACGGATTCTTTTGACTTATATATATGAAGAAGTCTTGGGTTGGGATATTGTCAAAGATGGAATAGGGCAATTGAAAAAATTTCATGAAATAGCATTTAAAAGAAATTTAAAAAGAGCAATTGAAATAGAGAGGGTAAATCCAAAATTAATGGATTACGATTTGACAAAATTAGCATCTTTTATTGACCCTTCTTCTGATTTAGGTTTCGATTATTTAGGGATTCAAACTTTATATGATCGGTATCTAATAGTTGATAAAACAGGATCTGTTGACAAGAGGCTTGAGTGCCCTCAGCTTTTCTGGATGAGAGTTTCTATGGGTTTGTTTTTAGAAGATAAAAACAGAGAGAAAAATGCTATTCAGCTTTACAAAATGTACAAAAGTCGTAGATTCTGTTCCTCGACACCAACATTGTTTAATTCAGGAACTTTGCACTCGCAACTTTCTTCATGCTATCTTTACAAAGTTGATGATGACTTGAAGTCAATCATGCAAAGAGGTATTGCTGAAAATGCATATTTGTCAAAATGGGCTGGAGGCCTTGGTGGAAGTTGGACTGCTGTAAGAGGAATGGGTTCTTATATAAAGGGTACAAACGGAGAAAGCCAAGGTGTTATTCCATTTTTAAAACTTCACAATGATCAACTTGTTGCTGTCAACCAAGGAGGGAAAAGGAAGGGTTCTGGATGTGCTTATCTGGAAACTTGGCATAGCGATATCTATGATTTTTTGGATTTGAGAAAAAACACTGGTGACGAAAGGCGAAGAACTCATGATTTAAATACAGCAAATTGGATTCCAGATTTGTTTATGAAGAGGATGGAGAATAGGGAGGATTGGACTTTATTCCATAGTAGCGAAGTCCCAGATCTTCACGATCTTTACGGACAGGATTTTGAAAACAAGTATGTTGAATACGAAAAAGTTGCAGAAGAGGAGAAAATCTATAGTCAAAAAGTTCCCGCAATTGATTTATGGAAAAAAATGTTGACAATGTTATTCGAAACAGGACATCCTTGGATTACATTCAAGGATGCTTGTAATTTGAGAAATCCGCAAGATCATGTTGGTGTGATTCACAGTTCAAATTTATGTACTGAAATTACTTTGAATACAGGTTTTGATGAGACAGCAGTTTGTAATCTTGGCTCAGTTGTTTTAGATAATCATATAGATTTAAACGGGGAGCTTGATTTGAAGAAACTGAAAGAAACTGTAACAATAGCAATTAGAGCTCTTGATAATGTTATTGATATTAATTTCTACCCTACAGATCCAGCTTCAAAGTCAAACAATAGACATCGTCCTATTGGACTAGGTGTTATGGGTTTGCAGAACTCTCTTTACATGAAAGATGTTGCATTTGGTTCAGAAGAAGCGATAAATTTCAATGATGAATTCATGGAGGCGATTGCATATTATGCATATGAGGCATCTAGTGATTTAGCAAAAGAGAGAGGTTCTTATTCCAGCTTTAAAGGGTCTAAATGGGATAGAGGGATCCTCCCTTCAGACAGTCTGGAAATTCTAGAAAAAGAAAGGAATTTAAAGATAAATGTTCCGAGAGGGGGAAAAATGAAATGGGATATTTTGAGAAAAAAGATTCAAAAACAAGGGATGAGAAACAGCAATGTTTTGGCAATTGCTCCTACTGCCACAATTTCAAATATCATGGGAAGTTCTCCATGTATAGAACCTACATATAAGAATCTTTTTGTTAAAAGCAATCTTTCAGGAGAGTTCATTAGTTTAAACCAGTTTCTTGTCGATGATTTGAAAAAATCTAAACTTTGGGATCAAGAAATGTTAGACCAGTTGAAATATTTCGATGGAGAGTTGGGTGATATTTCCGAAATTCCTCAAGATATAAAAAACAAATACAAAACTGCTTTTTCAATCAATCATGAATACTTGATTGATGCAGCTGCAAGAAGGCAAAAGTGGATAGATCAATCTCAGTCAGTAAATCTTTTTTTGGCAGAGCCAAAGTTAACAACCCTTTCGCATATGTATAGACGAGCATGGCATAGTGGTTTAAAAACTACATATTATCTAAGAACACTTGCGGCTTCAAATATTGAAAAAGCTACTATTGATGTGGAAAAAGAAGTTAGGGGTGTCGTTTCGGAGGAGGGCAAGACTCCATCGTCACAAAGTGAATGCAGCATTGATGCTTGGATGAATGGCGAAGAATGTGAGTCTTGTCAGTAGTTTTTTATGTCGGTAAAATCAGATTCGTGGATTAAGAAAATGGCTCTTGAACATGGAATGATTTCCCCTTTTTCTTCTAATCAAGTAAGAGAGGAAAAAGGTAATAAGGTAGTATCCTACGGACTTTCTTCATATGGCTATGACATAAGAGTAGCTGATGAATTTAAGATCTTTACAAACATACATTCAAAAGAAATTGACCCAAAAGAAATTAAAAAGGATTGTTTTGTTGAGGTGAAGTCAGACAACATACTGGTTCCACCAAACTCTTTCGCTCTTGCTAGAACTATTGAATATTTTAAAATTCCTAGAAATGTTATAACTCTATGTGTTGGAAAATCAACTTATGCAAGATGCGGAATAATAGTCAATGTTACTCCTTTTGAACCCGAATGGGAAGGTTATGTGACTTTGGAAATAAGCAATACAACACCAATGCCAGCAAGGATTTATGCTAATCAAGGAATTGCACAGGTATTGTTTTTTGAAAGTGATCAAGAATGCGAAGTTTCTTATAAAGATAGAAGTGGGAAGTATCAATCCCAAACAGGGATAACACTTCCTTCTGTTTGATTTTTTTGTTACTACAATTAGATTACCTTTGGAGGATAAAAAATGATAAATAAAGTCATATTGATAGGCAATGTCGGAACAGAACCTGAAGTAAGAACTTTCGATAGTGGTAGGAAAAAAGCAAGTTTTGCTTTAGCTACTTCTAAAAAATGGACTTCTAAAGAAGGAGAAGATAGAGAGGAGACCCAGTGGCACAATATTGAATGCTGGGGGCGAGATGCGGAGTTTGTAGGAGAGTTTGTTTCAAAAGGAGCAAAACTTTATATCGAGGGAAAAATTGAATATAGAACATTTGAAAAAGATGATGGACAGAAAAGTTATTTTACTTCAATTAATGCTGGCTGGCCAGAGGGGACTATAAGAATTTTAGACAAGAAAAGAGAAAGTGGCCGAAGCTCTGAATCAGACGAAATAGACATCAGCAAAGATATAGAAGAGGTTGATTTTGGTGACTTGCCATCTCCTGACTAAATGACTGATTTGATAGAAAAAATTGGGAAAAAACTTGAATCTAAAAATTTTACGATTTCAACAGCCGAATCTTTAACAGCTGGTTTGTTGAGTTCATCTTTTTGTAAAGTTTCAGGATCTTCAAGATGGTTTGTTGGGGGAGTTGTTTGCTACAGTAACAAAATCAAAGAAATGCTTGGAGTCGATCCTGACTTCATGCAAAGGCATGGTGTCGTGAATTGCAAAACAGCATATGTCTTAGCAGAAAATATTTCTAAAAAATTCAATACAGATATAGGAGTATCTTTGACTGGTGTTGCTGGACCTTCAAGTGACGAACAAGGCAACCCTATCGGAACGGTTCACATTGGTTTTTTTTCACAAGAAGATTCAGAATGTCAAAAGTTTTTAATAAAAGGTGATAGAAACGAAATAAGGGAAAAGGCAGTGGGTGAAGCAATAAAAATAATTTTTGAAAAATTGACAAAATAAGGAGACAGATATGGCAAAAAAAAATAATAGCAAAAAAAAGAAAACAAGTGAATTGGAGAGGGTTGTTGGGCAGATAGAAACCAAGTATGGTTCAGGGTCTTTGATGAGGTTAGGGGCCAAGCCCGCTGTAGACATTCCAGCAGTCTCGACAGGGTCTCTCCAACTCGACTACATTCTTGGAATTGGCGGAGTTCCTTGTGGGAGAATAGTAGAGATTTTTGGACCTGAAGCTGGCGGGAAAACAACATTAGCATTAGAGATAGTTGCGTCTGGACAAAAATTAGGCAAAGAAATTGTTTATATAGATGCTGAAAATGCTTTAGATCCAAAATATGCCAAAGCTATAGGTGTTGATGTTGATAATATGTTTATCAGCCAACCAGAAACAATGGAACAGTCTTTAGAGATAGCTGACGAGGTTATTAGATCTGGAGAGGTTGGAGTTGTTGTTATTGACAGCGTAGCCGCCATGGTTCCAAAAGCCGAGCTTGATGGAAATATCGGCGATAAACATGTTGGTCTCCAAGCAAGACTGATGTCACAAGCTTTAAGAAGAATAGCTGGAGCTGCTGCAAAAAATGACACAGTTGTCATTTTCATCAATCAGATTAGAGAGAAGATTGGTGTTATGTTTGGAAATCCAGAAACAACACCTGGTGGTAGAGCTTTGAAATTTTTCTCCTCTGTAAGGATAGACATAAGAAAAGCAAAATCAATTCTTGAGGGCGAGGATATTATTGGTTCAAGTCATAGAGCCAGGGTTGTAAAAAATAAAGTTGCCCCACCATTTAGAAATGCAGAATTTCCTCTTCGTTACGGACATGGAATTTGGAGTGAAGCTGAACTTATACAGCTTGGGATTCATTATAAATTTATTCAAAAATCAGGATCTTGGTTCAATGCAAAAGACGGGAGTGTGACTTTGGGGCAGGGGATGAGGAAAGCATCAAACTATCTCTTGGAAGATACAGAACTTAGAAAAGAAATCGAAGATTTTGTCAAGGAAAAACTCGGGATGGGATAAAGGTGAATTTTTTATTTTTTTATTTTTTCTCAGTTGAGACGGTCCCAACTTCACTAATGGTATTTATCCTTTTGGCTTTAGGTGTTTTCATTGCTCTTTTTGTTTTTTCTTTGAGGAAGTTAAAAATAATTCACAATAAAAAAGTAGATCAAAATATAGCAGAAATACTAGAAGCCAAATCACAATTAACTGCTGAAAGAAAAAAGAAGAAAGAAGAGGGTTTGATCCTTCAGAAAACCAAAGAGGAAATGATTAAAAAGGAATCAGAATTGTTTGCTGAAAGAAATATTTTTGAATCAAAAAAAGAAAATTTTAAAATTCAAAAAAATGAATCTTTGGCAAAAATCCAAAAATTAGAAAACTCATTAATTTCAAGAGAAGAGAAAATTTTGTCTGATGAAAATCAGATCGTTGAAAAACTAGAGCATCTTTCAAAGATTACAAAAAAAGAAGCAAAAGATTTTGTTATAAATGCAGCTAAAAAAGCAAACAGAGAAGCTCTAAAAGCGATTTTTAAAGAAGGTGAAGAGCAAGCTTTTTTGCAAAGCCAACAAAGAGCTCAGCAACTTTTGCTTGATGCTGTTCAGGGGATAAATGTTCCAACTGTTCTAGGGAATGATATCTTGGGACGAATCGAAATCGCAGATGAAAATCTTAAAGGAAGGATTATTGGTCGTGCTGGAAGGAACATTAAATATTTCCAAGAAAGAGCTGGAGTGGATCTTATTGTAGATGAGACTTTGTTTTTGACTATTTCTTCTTTCGACGGTGTTCGTCAGGCAATTGCAACAATTGCTTTAGAGCGCCTTATTAAGGATGGCAGGATTCATGCTCCAGCAATCGATAGAGAGATTAAAAAAGCAACTGAAGAAGTTTCAAAAATGGTTAATGATTACGGAGAAAAGGCAGCAGAAGAAGCCGGAGTCCCAGGTTTAGATAAAACAGTAATCAAGATGATTGGAAGGATGAGTTTCAGGTCTAGTTTCGGGCAAAACTTATTACAGCACAGTGTTGAGTGTGCTCGGATAGCTGGGCAGTTGGCAAAGGAACTAAGTCTTGATCAAAGCATATTGAGAAGAATGGCTCTTCTTCATGATATAGGAAAAATATTACCAAGTGAGGGGGAAACAGAATCTCATGCCTTGGCCGGGGCTAAATTATTAAAAGAGCATGGAGAATCTAAGAAGGTTGTTAATGCGGTTGCATCTCACCATGGAGAAGAAGAATGTGAAAGTGTAGAGGGAGAAATTCTAAAAATCGCAGATGCTCTTTCTGGAGCAAGGCCAGGAGCAAGGCGCGACACTTATCAAATATACATTGAAAGACTTAAAAGAATTGAGGAGTTGGGGAATTCTTTGCCTGGTGTTGTACAGACCTATGCTGTTAGTGCCGGAAGGGAGATTAGGGTAATTTTGGATCCCGACAGAACTACTGACGAAGACCCTATCGTTTTGGCTGGAGAGTTACTTAAAAAAATAAAAAAGGAATTAGATATACCGGGAAAAACTACAATTACTGTAATTAGGGAAAAACGGGATTCAATACAAGGATGATTAGGATTTTATCTATTGGCGATGTCTTTGGAAGGCCGGGAAGGAAGATTTGTAAAAAAATAATTCCAGAATTGAAACCAAAGTACAAAACTGATTTGATTATTGTGAATGCTGAAAATGCAAGTGGCGGGAAAGGCTTGTCTGAAAAAAACTATGAAGAAATAATCCAGACTGGTGTTGATTTAATAACATTGGGAGATCATATGTTTGATCAAAATTCAATCAAACCAATCCTGAATGATTGCAAAAACCCGATAATCCGCCCGGCAAACTATCCAAGTTCAAAAATGGAGGGAAGAGGTGTGTGGACTACATCCTTGAAAGGGATGGAAATCAATGTGATTTGTCTTCAGGGAAGGATATTCATGAGAGAAGGGACAGACAATCCTTTTAGATCTTTTGATGACATCCATTCAAAACTAAACCCCGACTCAATCAACCTGCTTGAGTTCCATGCTGAAGCAACAAGTGAAAAACATGCGATGTTCTGGTATGTCGATGGTCGTGTTTCAGCTGCATGGGGGACACATACACATGTTGCGACAGCTGATGAAAGAGTGTATCCGCAGGGGCTTGGCGCCATTGCTGATCTTGGTATGACTGGTCCTGTGGATAGTGTGATTGGTGTTGATTGTGAAAGCAGTATGAAAAGATTTAAGTCAGGTATCTATTCAAGATTCAAGGTTTCTGAATCTGAAAGGGTTGCACTGAATGGTGCTTTGTTTGAGATTGACGAGAAGACCAAAGAGTGTATAAGTGTTACCAGGATTCGTGAAGAGTCTATAGTTTAATTGTTAATGTTGTTTTAAAAAACAAACCAATTTAAAATGAT
>CEOQ01293562.1_pt1 | contig 10402 bp, 10 predicted proteins | sample 361351 | NCBI WGS metagenome assembly CEOQ01 (sample SAMEA2619907, study PRJEB7988) | marine metagenome | biome: marine biome (ENVO:00000447); feature: deep chlorophyll maximum layer (ENVO:xxxxxxxx); material: "saline water (ENVO:00002010), including plankton (ENVO:xxxxxxxx)" | depth 60 m | reverse complement strand
ATTCCATAGATGTGAGGATAGATCTCCCCAGACCGGCTGGGTTCTTCCTTGAGTTCCGAGGTCAGCTTTTCCAGATCCACGTCCAGGACCAAAAGGTTGGTCTCTCCGGGGTAGAGTCTGGCAGCGACCCGCAACAGCTGGGGTATATCAGCCGAACAATGTATGAATCCTTCCTCAGCCAGGCTGGGAGCCGCGTATTCACCGGCGGGCCGGGCGTTCTCCCAGGCATCGCGATAGGTCAGGTGGTATATCAGGGCCATTAACCTTGCTCCATGTGGAATAACAGGCAAATTGTACCTCAGTGCGGCGGGTGTTAGGATGAGACCCGCAACCGAAGGGGAGGCGTTCAATATGCGCGCAGAGATTCATCCTGGCACCGGGCTCCAATACATCACCGTGGTCCCCGACGAATACACCGAGGGTGATTCCTATCCCCTGGTGGTCATGCTCCACGGTTTCGGCGCCAACATGCAGGACCTGGCGGGCCTTGCTCCCGCCATAAACCCCACCGGTTATGTCTACGCATGTCCCAACGCTCCGATTCCCTTCAACCTGGCCCCCGGGCACACCGGCTACGGCTGGATGACCCCACGCGGCGGGGGCACGCCTGAAGAAACGGCAAACTCCGAATCCCTCTTGGGCAACTTCTTCGACAACGTGTTCCAGCAATTCAACGTCTCCCCAGGCGGTGCGGTTCTGCTGGGATTCTCCCAGGGCGGCGGCATGACCTACCGTTGCGGTCTCGGCCGCGCGGACAGCTTCGCCGGACTGGTGGCCTTGAGCGCCACGCTCCCCGAACAGGAGACCCTGGCTGAACGTCTGCCGGCGGAACGCAACCAGCCCATCTTTATAGCCCATGGCAGGCACGACCAGATGGTCACCGAAGACACCGCCCACTCCGCCAAGTCGTTCCTGGAAGGGAACGGCTACAGCCCCGAGTTCCACATCTACGAGATGGCCCACGAGATCAGCGGGGATGTGTTGAACGACCTGGTGCCCTGGCTGACCGGGGTATTGCCGCCGTTGGAGCCCGGGGCCTAGTCGTCGCTCTTCCAGCCGATGGTCTTGTCCACGGAGATATCCAGCAAGATCATCCGCTCGTCTCCCAGCAGTTCGGCGGCAAACTCTTTGCCCCGCACCGGGCCGTCGTACAGCACACACATCCGCTCCACCACGGACTCCAGGCCATCGGATGTGATCTTCGCCTGTCCCTCCATCACCACGTAGGACAACGGACGCTCCGGAGTGGCGATGGACACGGCTACCGCCGGGTTGTTCCTGATGTTCCGGACCTTGAGCGCCTTGGCATCGGCCATGACCAATGGACGTCCCTCGTCCCACAGGAACCAAACCGGGGCGACGTGGGGTCTTCCGTCCCGGTGCAGTGTCACCAGGTGGGCAATCATCGGCTGGTGTAGCAGCTCATCGATCTCTTGCTGGTTGAGTTTGGCCATGGGCGCACCTCAATCTGGTTTCAGGCGTGGAATTGCCCTAATATAGCAGATGAACCCCAATCTCCGGTCTTGGTGCGTGATGAGACTTCCGTATCTGCTTATTTCCGCCCTGTTTGTCACCATTGCCGCCGCCTGCGGCGGGTCGGCCACGGACATCGACCCTAAAATTTCTCTACCTGAAGATGAGAGACCCCACGATGCCGGCATCGAATGGTGGTACTTCAACGGGCTGTTGAGCGACGACCGGGGCAATGATTACAGCTTCCACTTCGTCACTTTCCAGGGACAGGCGGAAAACGGGGTCGCCCCCCACCTGATGCAGGCCAGCTTCGGCGACCATACCGAAGGCACACACCTCACCGGGGAACAGGTGTACCTGGCGCCCCTGGACCTGGACGCGGAGAGCATCGACATCGAGGTGGACGGCTGGGAGATGCAGTGGGTGGGCGACCATGTCTACAGCCTGGAGTTCCGGCTGGATGAGTATTTCCTGGATCTGAAGCTCACCGCAACCCGGCCGCCGGTGCTGCACCAGGGCACCGGACTGGTGGGCCTGGGGCCGGCGGGCGACACCTATTACTACTCGAGAACGCGCCTGGACATCGCCGGTAACATGTCCGGCAATGGGCCGGAGCGGCCAATAACCGGAACGTCTTGGATGGACCATCAATGGGGCGACGTCGTGGGGCAACAGGTTGGCTGGGATTGGGCGAGCGTGCAATTGGACGACGGCAGCGACCTGATGGTCGTCCTGGTCTGGGATCCGGCCGATAAAGAGCCCTTCGCCGGCTACGGGACGCTGGTCACAGCGGATGGCGCCGCCTTGACCCTGGCCCAGGACGACATCGCCATAGACTCTTTGGGAACCTGGTCCAGCCCCAAGTCCGGAATCGAATACCCCAGCGGGTGGAATGTCTCCGTGGCATCCCAAGAGATAAGCCTGGAGTTGCGTCCGGTGCTGGTCAATGCCGAGTTTGCCGACAGCCAGTACACCCCTGCTGCCTACTGGGAGGGAGCCGTCAGCGTCACCGGGCACCGCGGGGAGCAGAGTGTCGGCGGCCAGGGTTTCGTGGAGCTGGTGGGCTACGATCCCAGGCAGTTGGAGAGTGCGCCCTAAGCCAGATTCGGCGCTTTGGTCCCAATCCCTTGCCTCGATAACAGGCAGCGGTTATTATTCATATCCGGTTTACTCGCCCTGGATTTTAGCGCTGGGAGCGCCTTCCGCCGTGACCTCAGAGAACCTGCAGACGGGCCTTTTTGACACCCATACCGCCTTGGGCGGAAGGATGGTGCCCTTCGGCGGCTGGGACATGCCGGTCCAGTACCCGGACGGCATCCTGGCCGAGGTCAAATCGGTCCGCAGCGCCACCGGAATATTCGACGTTTCCCACATGGGCCGTCTCTACATATCCGGCCCCAAGGCCACCGAATTCCTTGACTGGGTACTGACCAATTCTGCATCAACCCTGCGCGTGGGCCGGGCGCGTTACAGCCTCATCTGTAACGAGAAGGGCGGGGTGATCGACGATACCATCTTCTACCGACTGTCCGAGGACAGATACCTGCTGATCCCCAACGCCGGCAACCGGGACGCCGTTGTCGCCTGGTTCCAGCGCTGGATGGACGAAAAATTCTCTCCGGGCTGCACCATGGAGGACGTCACCACCAGCACCGGCCTGATTGCCTTCCAGGGCCCCGGTACGCCCGCCGCAATCGACGATCTGATTGATAACCCGGTTTCGGAGATCAGGCCCTTCTCCTGGGCTGAGAGGGCCATTGACGGCGCTCCGGTGTTCATGGGCCGTACCGGCTACACCGGCGAGGACGGTTTCGAGGTCATGGTCCAGGGCCAGGACCTGGTCAAAGTGTGGAGTGCCCTGAAGGACGCCGGCGCCGCACCCTGCGGGCTGGGAGCACGGGATGTTCTCCGCCTGGAGGCCGGGCTTCCCCTTCATGGCCATGAGATCGACGAAGACACCACTCCCGTGGAAGCCGGTCTGGAGCGGTTCATCCAGTTCGACAAGGATTTCCTGGGCTCGGATGTTCTGTTGCGGCAGCGGGAGTCCGGAACGGAGAAAAAACTGGTGGGCTTCACCCTGCCAGGCAGGAGCGCGCCCAGGGCAGAATATGCCCTTTCACACCAGGGCGAGACTGTCGGTTCGGTGACCAGCGGGAGCTATTCTCCCACCCTTGACACCAGCATCGGCATGGGCTACGTTTTGGTGCGTCACGCCGAGCCTGGCAGGATCCTGGATTTGGACATTCGCGGACGCACGGCCCAGGTGACATTAACGGAGCTACCCTTCTACAATCGACCCAGGAGGTCCTGAGGACATTGAGCCCGGACGACCGCAAATATACGGAAGAACATGAATGGGTGCGGGTTGAAGACGCCGCCTCCAAAAGCGCCGTGGCCGGCATCACCGAATTCGCCCAGGACCAGCTTGGCGACATCGTCTACTTCGAACTGCCCAAGGTGGGCGACAGCGTTACCCATCTGGGTAAGATGGGCGAGGTTGAATCTGTGAAGGCCGTCTCGGACCTGTTCTCTCCCATCACCGGCGAAGTCACCGAGATCAATGAGAAGCTCCTGGACCACCCTGAATTGGTGAACCAAGACCCCTTCGGCGAGGGTTGGCTGATCAAAGTCACCATGAGCGATGTCTCTGAGGCCGATGGGCTGATGTCGGCACAAGACTACGACGCCTACACCGCTGGACTGTAATGACCACCACCCGGTCCGACAACGACCACTTCCAGTCCCATTACATACCGAACACCACCGGCGAGCAGGCTGAGATGCTCTCGGCCCTGGGCATCGACGACATCGACCAGCTTTTCGCCGATATCCCCGCTGAGTTCCGCAACCCGGCCCTGGACCTGCCCGCGCCCCTATCGGAGCTGGAGATCCAACAGGAACTGGGCGCTTTGGCCAGCAAGAACAGGGCCCTGGGCGCCGGTCCGTCATTCCTGGGAGCGGGCTCCTACAACCACTTTATCCCCGCCATCGTCAAATCGTTGATAACTCGCGGCGAATTCATCACCGCCTACACCCCCTACCAGGCTGAGGCCAGCCAGGGTACCCTCCAGGTGATCTACGAATTCCAGACACTGATCTGCAACCTCTACGGTATGGAGGTGGCCAACGCCGGCATGTACGACGGCGCCACCAGCCTGGCCGAGGCAGCGCTCATGGCCTGCCGGGTCACCAGACGGGAAAAGGTTGCCCTGGCCGATACCGTTTCCCCTGCCTACTCAGCCGTGATACGCACCTACTGCCAGTCCCAGGACATCGCCGTGGAGACTGTCAGCCCCGAAAACCACATGCTGGACGAGGAAACGGCCTGCCTGGTGCTTCAGTACCCCAACTACCTGGGTTACATCGAGGACCTGCAGAAGCTGGTCGCTGACACCCACGAAAAGGGCGCGTTGGCCGTGGTCTCCTGCGACCCCACCGCCATGGGCATGCTCCAGACCCCCGGTCATTACCGGGCGGACATCGTGACGGGAGAGGGGCAGCCCCTGGGCATTCCCAGCAGCTACGGCGGGCCCTACGTGGGACTATTCGCCACGAAACAGGAGTACATCCGGCAGATGCCCAGCCGCCTGTCGGGCCGCACGCTGGACAAGAACGGCAAGACGGGCTACGTGCTCACCCTCCAGACCAGGGAGCAGCACATCCGCCGGGAGCGGGCCACGTCCAACATCTGCACCAATGAGGCCCTCTACGCCCTGGCCTCCACCATCTACCTCTCAGCCATGGGCAAGCAGGGAATGAAACAGGTGGCCGAACTGTGCTACCACAAGGCCCACTATGCTGCGTCTCAGATCGTGGCGCTGCCCGGCTACAGCCTGCCCATCTCCGCCCCCTTCTTCCAGGAGTTCGTGGTCCAGTGTCCCGCCCCGCCCGCTGAAATCAACGCGGCCTTGCTGACCAAGAACATCCTGGGCGGACTGGATGTAAGCGACCGGGTGGAAAACGGCATGTTGCTCTGCGTGACTGAAATGAACTCCAAAGCAGACATCGACGCCCTGGTGGCGGCACTGGGGGAGTTCAAGTAATGCAGCAGGGCGGCGGCAACAGACAGACGGAAAAACTGCTCATGGAGCGGAGCGTGCCCGGCCGGGTGGGTTCGGTACTGCCGGGTCTGGACGTCCCAGCCCAGCCGTTGCCCGATGCCGCGCTGCTCAGGGACGAGCTACCCCTGCCCGAAGTCTCGGAACCGGAAGTGGTCCAGTACTTCACCGGCCTCAGCCAGTTGAACTTCTCCATCGACACCCACTTCTACCCCTTGGGCAGTTGCACCATGAAGTACAACCCCAAGATCAATGACGAGATGGCCTTCCAGCCGGGTTTTGCCGGCATCCACCCGTTGCAGCCCATCGAGCAGTCCCAAGGCGCCTTGGAACTGCTGCACAAGCTTCAGGGGTTCTTGGGCGAGATCACCGGCCTGCCTGCGGTGGGCCTTTCCACACTGGCCGGGGCCCACGGCGAGTTGGGCGGCATGCTGATGATCCGGGCCCACCATCTGGCCAACGGCGACACCGGCCGCACCAAAGTGGCTATTCCAGACAGCGCCCACGGCACCAACCCCGCCTCGGCTGCCATGGCCGGTTTCGAGGTTGTGGAACTGGCTTCGGACGAGAACGGCAACGTGGACCTGAACGCGCTACACGAGGTTGCCGGGCCGGATTTAGCGGGGGTGATGATCACCCTGCCCAGCACGCTGGGTCTATTTGACACCAATATCGTCGAGGTCTGCCGCATCGTCCACGGGGCAGGCGGCCTGGTCTACGGCGACGGCGCCAACATGAACGCCCTCCTGGGCCGGGTGAAACTGGGCGACCTGGGCTTCGATGTGGCCCACCTGAACCTGCACAAGACCTTCAGCACGCCCCACGGCGGCGGCGGGCCCGGTGCTGGCCCCGTCTGCGCCACCGAACAACTGGCCCCCTACCTCGCCGCTCCCATAGTGACCAACAGCGGCGGCTCCTACGCGCTTTCCACGCCTGACAAGAGCATCGGGAAGCTGAGCGGGTTCCACGGCAACTTTGGCGTGCTGGTGCGCGCCTACACCTACATCCGCACCCTGGGCGATGCGGGCATCAAGTCCATCAGCGGCAACGCTGTTCTGAACGCCAATTACATGATGAACGAGCTTCGGGGCATCTATCACCTGCCCTATGACCGCACCTGTATGCACGAGGCGGTCTTCTCCGCTGACTTGCAGAAGGACCGGGGCTCCAGCGGCCTGGAGATCGCCAAGCGGCTGCTGGACTACGGGTTCCACGCGCCCACCATGTACTTCCCGCTCATCGTCCACGAGGCGCTGATGATCGAGCCCACGGAATCGGAGACCAAGGAGACCATCGACGCCTTCATCCAGGCGTTGATCGCCATTGACCGCGAGGTCGCCGAGAACACGGAGCTGGTGAACAACGCCCCCCACAGCACGCCGGTGGCCAGGCTGGACGAGGCCAAGGCGGCCCGTCAGCCCGACCTGCGCTGGCAGCCGGAAGCCGCCGATTAATTCTTAGGCGTTCCTCTCGGCGTCCAATACCGCTTTCAAGGCGTCCTCGTCCACCCGGACCTCCACCCCGGCGCGCTCCTCCTGTAGCAGCATGGCAACCCGGGAGTCACGTCCGCCCCAGCCTCGGTTGATGGCCTCGGTCATTTCCATGAGGGCCAGGTTGGCCAGCCTCATGGGCACATCGAACTCCCGTCCCACCGACACGGCCAGGTCCACGTCCTTACGGGCCAGGTCCAGGGCGAAATCTGGCGGATCGAACTTGCCGGGCAGCAGGTGCTCGGCCAGGCCCTCAAAGGTGCCGCGCCGTCCCTGGGCGCCCTTGCGGACGGCCTGCCAGAGGGCCAGGGGCTCCACACCCGCTTTGACCCCCATGGTGAACACCTCGGCCAGGGCAGCCTGGACCACGTATCCAGCGCAGTTGTGCACCAGTTTCGCCACCGCACCGCTGCCGATGGGGCCGACATAGTAGGCTGCATTGCCAATGGCGTCCAAAACGGGTTTACAGCGGTTGAACACCGCCTTATCGCCGCCCACCCAGATGGCCAGGTTGGTGCTTTCCGCCCCCCTGGGGCCGCCGGAGACCGGCGCGTCCAAGACATCTATTCCCCTTGCCGCGGCCTCGGCGTGGATCTTCCGAATCATGCCTGGCGTGCTGGTGCTCAGGTCGAAGTAGACCTTACCGGCGCTCATGCCCTCCATGATTCCCGCTTCGCCCAGGGCCACAGCTTCGACTTGGGTGGGGCCAGGCAGAGAGGTGAAAACAATCTCCGATTGTTCGGCCACCTCCTTGGGGGTATCAGCCCAGGTCGCGCCTGCTTCCAGGTGCCTGGTAGCCGATGCCGGGTTAATGTCGTGGACCACCAGGTCATTGGCCCCACCCCCCATCGAGTTAAAGGCCATGTGGCCGCCCATGGTGCCCAGTCCGATGAATCCTACCTTTGCCATTTGTTCCTCCGGTTACCATGCCGCGTCGGGCGCAGCCCGCGCTCAATTTCCGCCTGATTTGCGGGGCCTAACATACCACGAATGACCTGCCTGGGCCACGGGTGGCGGTGTGGAGTAGAATGGGGTCTGTTCAGTCTGGCTAGGAACGGAGAGGAAGGCATGGTCAAGCAACGAGAGAAATTGTGGGACTTTAACTCGGTTGAACCGGGTCAGGTTGGAAACGAAACTGTGGTGGAGATCACCGACGAGAATATCGCCAAATACGCCGAGGTGTCCCTGAACCCCGACCCCTTCTACCGGACTGCCGGGGCCGACCTGGTGGCCTCGCCCACCATGGTCATGACCTACGCGCCCCTGCTCAGGGACGAGATAGCCTCCGCCAACGGGTTCGTGGCTGTGGAGCGCTCCAAAACGGCCCGCCGGCAGACCCCCTTCGCCAAGTGTGAGGGCCGCTGGTTCCTGCCCGTAAAGCCCGGCGACACCATCACAGGCCGGAGGCGGGTACTGGAGAAGTACGAGCGCCGGGGCAGCAAGTTCGTCACATTCCGGGTGGAGGCCATCAACCAGCGGGGGAAGAAGGCGGCCGAATACGACTACACCTGCATCTTCGAGTACGCCCAAGGCCAGCGGTCAGTGCCGCCGCGGGCCGACGCACCAGCCACCACCGTTCCCGAAACACCCCAGCCGGTCAGTTTCAAGCTGGTGGACTTCGAAAAGGCCTCCGTAGGCGATTCGCTGAATGAACTGGCCATCACCGAGAGCCAGGAGATCATGAACCGCAAGAACGATTTCAGGCTGGCCGGTCAGCCCAGCGACAGCAACATCCACACCGACGAGGAGTTCGCCAAGCAGAATATCTTTGGCTCAACCACCAACTCAGGTCCCGCCACCATGTCTTACGTGGCCCAAATGCTGGAGCGGAACTTCCCCATTGGCTGTTTCTACAACGGCGGCAGCCTGCTAATGCGGGCCATCACGCCCTTCCGGGGCGGCGACACAGTGACCTTCCAGGGTGAGATCACAGCCAAAAACGAAGAGGGCGGCCGCAAGACCATCGAAGCACGGGTAAAGGGCATCAACCAGCGGGAAGAGCTGGTCTGCCTGTCTGATGCGGTGTTGGTTTTCCAATAAGCCCTACTGCAGCTTTCCGTAGACCCGCTCGGGGTTGACCAGCACGATCACGGCGTCCTGTTCAACCATGGCCTGGTCGTATTCCTCCCAGTCGGGGTGTTCTTTGTCGCCACAGGCGCGGAATACTTCCCGCAGCTCCACCCGCATCTTTTCGGGGTCGGTGTTGTGGTAGTCCATTAGGGTGGCCTGACCCTCCACCACGGCGCAGGAGCGCCAGTTATCAGACACGGACATCACCGTGCACCGGCTATCGCGGCGCAGGTTGCGGGTCTTGGCCGAGTTTCCCCGCACGATCACAAAGGCCGCATTGCCCTGGTAGGCCCCCACAACGACGATGCTGGAGTGGCCCGCGCCGTTGGCCTGAAAGGTGGTTATCACGCCCCGGTGATTGTTCTCGAAATGGGCGCGCACATCTTCAAATTCCATTAGTCAACCTCACACAGGTTTTGTTTTTCGGGCATCCCAGACTGCTTCTGGTATACCATATCTAGAGGCGACAGCGCATGGGCTTGCGCGCGCAACCGGGGGGTGACGACGTGGAATACCGACAACTGGGCAACACCGGGCAGCAGGTCCCCGAGATTGGACTGGGCACCTGGAAGTACAAGGGCAGCCCCGATGCTCTGCTGAAAGGCATCGAGTTGGGCGCCAACCTCATCGACACCGCAGAGATGTACCGCAACGAGTCCTCGGTGGGCGAAGCCGTCAAGGGCAACCGCGAAAAAGTACTGATTGCCACCAAGGTCTCGGGCAGCCATTTGGACTATGACTCCGTTTTGAAAGCGGCGGAAAACAGCCTCCGGCAACTGGACGACAGCATCATCGACCTCTACCAGATCCACTGGCCCAACAAGAACGTCCCCATCTTTGAGACACTGCGGGCCATGGAGACCCTGGTTGACCGGGGAATGGTCCGGTACATCGGCGTCAGCAATTTCTCGGTGTCCGAGCTGCGAGAAGCCATGCTCGGTATGAACAAATACCCCATCGTGTCCAACCAGGTGCTCTACAACCTGAAGAAACGCGATATTGAACGGGACCTCATCCCTTTCTGCGTTGATAACAACGTCACGGTGATCGCCTATACGCCCCTGGCCGACGGTTCGTTGGCGGGCAGGTCCCGGTTCCTGCCGGATATCGGCGGGGCGGTGCTGGAGGGGATAGCCGAGGAGGTGGGCAAAACGCCGGCCCAAGTCGCCCTCAACTGGTGTCTGTCCCGGCCGAATATGATTGTCATCCCCAAGAGCAGTAACGTGACCAGGACTGTCGAGAACTGTGAGGCCTCGGGCTGGTCGCTGTCCCACGATCAGGTCGCCAGGCTGGACGAAGCCTACAGCGATT
>CEOQ01050227.1_pt1 | contig 10411 bp, 10 predicted proteins | sample 361351 | NCBI WGS metagenome assembly CEOQ01 (sample SAMEA2619907, study PRJEB7988) | marine metagenome | biome: marine biome (ENVO:00000447); feature: deep chlorophyll maximum layer (ENVO:xxxxxxxx); material: "saline water (ENVO:00002010), including plankton (ENVO:xxxxxxxx)" | depth 60 m | reverse complement strand
GGAAAGGATACTTATCAATATGCAAATGTTCCTCAAGATGAAGACATATTTACTTTAGGAATGAATAGAGCAGTTGAGCTATTAGCAGGTAAGAATATTCAGTCAGCTGAAGATAAAGAGCTTGGTCTAGATCCAAACAGTAAATGCCCTGTACTTTTAAAAACAGGTAGATTTGGGTCTTATGTAGAGACAGATGAACTTATCAGAAAGACAGTTCCCAAAGATATGTCTGCAGATGAAGTTACTTTAGAGTGGGCTGTAAGTAATTTACCAATAATTACTTATCATCCAGATGATTCTAGGCCTGTAGGAATAAGGAGACAAAGAACTCGTTCAAAAGGTTGGAAAATATTTGTAGTTCATGCTGGAGAAAAGAAAGAACTTCCTAAAGGTATGAAAGCCAATGAAGTTGATGAGACTACTGCTTTAGAGTTAATAAATTAAAATTTCTTAATTAAACCTACGCAAACACCTTCAAGATAAAATTCTTCATTATTTGAAATTCTAATTGGTTTGTATTCTGAGTTTGCAGGCTCTAAGAAAACTTCACCTTCTCCATCAACCCTAAAAGTCTTAACAGTAACTTCTTCACCAATTCTAGCTACAATTACTTCACCATCTTTGCATTCATTTGCTTTTTTTACAGCAATTAAATCATCTTCATATATACCCAAATCAACCATACTGTTTCCTTTAACTCTTAAAAGAAAATCAGCACTTCTATCAAAGAGTGAAGGAGGAATGTCTATGTTTTTTTCTATATTCTGTTCAGCCAGGATAGGCCCACCAGCAGCTACTAGCCCCACAAGAGGCAAACCCAAAGTTTTGGCTTCATTTAAGACTATCCCTCTAGATGCACCCTGAAGGATTGATATGAAACCCTTTTTTTCAATTGCTCTTAAATGTTGTTCCGCTGCATTAGCAGATTTGAATCCTAGTTTTTTAGCAATATCAGCCCTAGTAGGTGGAAAGCCTTTGTTTTTTATGCTTTCTTTAATTAAATCTAAAATTTCTTTCTGCCTAGCAGTTAGCTCTTTCATATTTTCTCCAATAAGAATATACTGTAATTATATACAGTAAAATTACTTTTTTCAAATTATGTTAGTAGTAGGTATAACTTCAAGAGCTCTATTCGATTTAGATTTAAGTCATGAAATATTCATAAATCAAGGTTTAGAAGCCTATAGAGATTATCAAGTTAAAAAAGAAAATATTCCTTTAGAACAAGGACAGGCTTTCAATTTGGTTAACAAACTTCTAGGTATCAATAGGAAATTAAATAAAAAAGTAGTAGAAGTAATCTTATTAAGTAGAAATACCTCAGATATAGGATTAAGAATTTTTAATTCAATTGAGCATCATGGTTTGGAAATTAAAAAGGCTGCTTTTACAGGAGGAAATAGTCCTCATACTTACGCTAAATCTTTTGGAGCACATTTATTTCTTTCATCTGAATTTAGTGACTGTAAATCTGCACTTAAAAATGGCATAGCTGCGGCCAGAATAATACCTGGACCTAAAAGGAAGCTAGATACTAATTTATTAAAAGTTGCATTCGATGGAGATGCTGTAATTTTTTCAGATGAATCGCAATCGATTTTTGATAAAAAAGGATTGAAGGCTTTTGAGATGAACGAAGTAAGTCTGGCAAAAAAGTCTCTACATGGAGGACCTTTTAAAGAATTTCTATTTCAATTACATAAATTACAAAACTATTTTTCTTTAGAAGAGTGTCCAATAAGGATTGCTTTAATGACAGCTCGCCATGCCCCTTCTCATGAGAGGGTAATAAGAACATTAAGAGATTGGAATATAAGAATAGACGAATGCCTATTTCTTGGAGGGCAGAATAAAGTAGATTTTCTAAAAGATTATCAAGCAGATATTTTCTTTGATGACCAAAAGGAAATATGCGACTTGGCTACAAGACTAATACCAACGGGCCAGGTTATAAGACTTCAAACTTAACTGAAATTTTCTCTCAAAAAGTATAAAATTGTTTTTTTTCTCAATTATTTCAAGTTTTTAAAGGCTTTTTATATGGAATATGTATGTCTTGATTTAGAAGGAGTGCTAGTCCCGGAGATCTGGGTAGAGGTTGCAGAATTAACAGGTGAAGATCAGTTTAGATTAACAACCCAAGACTTAAAGGATTATTCTGAACTTATGAACATGAGGATGGATTTAGTTAAAAAATATGAATTAACAATGGATCAGATAACTAATATTGTTGAGGGAATGGATCCTTTTGAAGGATCAAAAAGTTTCCTAGATTGGGCAAGAGACAACTTTCAGTTGGTAATTGTTTCTGATACTTTTTATGAGTTAGCTTGGCCATTGATAAGAAAGCTGGGAACTCCCTCTATAATCTGTCATAACCTATTAATTGAAAATAATGAGATTAAAGGATACTCGTTGAGGCAAGATGAAAATAAAAAGAAAGTAGTGCAGTCATTGAAAGATCTTCACTATAAAGTATTTGCTTCTGGTGATTCTTATAATGATATCCAAATGTTAAAACAAGCAGACCTTGGAGTTTTTTTTCAAGCTCCAAAACATATAAGAGATGAATTTTCAGATATTCCTGCAGTAGAAGACCATAATGCGTTAAAGGAAAAATTTATTTCTGCTTCAGAGTTTATAAATAGGTGATTAATTATGAGTCAAGGTAAAGCTTTCAGGAAAGCAATTAAAGATAACAAGCCTTTACAAATTGTAGGCACCATTAATGCCTATTCTTCTTTGCTTGCAAAAAAATCAGGCCATAAAGCTATTTATCTTTCTGGAGGTGGAGTTGCAGCTTCGAGTTTAGGAGTACCTGATTTAGGAATAACAACTCTTAATGACGTATTGGTCGATGTGGATAGGATCACACGTGTGTGTGATTTACCTCTGCTTGTTGATGTTGATACGGGTTGGGGGGAAGCATTCAATATTTCAAGGATGACAAAAGAAATGATTAAGGCTGGTGTAGCAGGAATTCATATTGAAGATCAAGTATCGCAAAAAAGATGTGGACATAGGCCTAATAAAGAGCTCGTAACTAAGCAAGAGATGTGCGACAGAATTAAAGCTGCTTCTGACGCAAAAACAGATGAAAATTTTGTATTAATGGCTAGAACTGATTCTTTAGCTGACGAAGGGTTGGAGTTAGCAATAGAAAGATCTATTGCTTATAAAGAAGCTGGTGCTGATGCGATCTTTGCTGAAGCAGCAGGTGACTTAGAGCAATATATGACTTTTAAGAAGGAAGTGGGATTACCATTGCTGGCAAATATAACTGAATTTGGTAAAACACCAATTTATAATAAAAAAGAGCTGCTAGATTCTGGAGTAGATATGATCTTATACCCGCTTTCAGCTTTCAGGGCTATGAGTAAAGCCGCTGAAGAAGTTTATAATGAGATAATAAATTCAGGTTCACAACAAGGTGTAATAGAAAAAATGCAGACTAGGGATGAACTTTACGAAGTACTAGATTATCATTCCTTTGAAAAAAAATTAGACGAACTATTTAAACAATAATGAGAAAGGTTATTTTATGGCTGAAAAGAAATTAGAAGGTGCAGGGTTAAGAGGTCAGGTAGCTGGTCAAACCGCTTTATCAACTGTAGGGAAAACTGGTAAAGGTTTGACATATAGAGGCTTTGCTATTGAAGAATTAGCTGAAAAAGCAACCTTCGAAGAGGTAGCTTTCATGCTGCTTTATGGGCATTTGCCTAATCAAGAAGAATTTAATTCTTATTCAAATAAATTAAAAGGACATAGAAAGCTACCAAAAGAATTAATGGAAGTATTGGAAAGGATACCATCCTCTACTCATCCTATGGATGTCATGCGAACGGGTTGCTCTATGCTAGGTAATCTAGAGCCAGAAGGAGACTTTTCAAATCAGAATGAAACAGCAGATAGGATTTTAGCTGCTATGACTTCTATAATCACTTATTGGTATAGATATTCTCATGATGGAGTTAAGGTTGATACTGCTACTGATCATGAAACAATTGGTGGTCAATTTCTTTCTTTATTAACAGGCAAAGAGCCGTCAGAAGAGCATTCTAGAGCACTTGATGTTTCACTGATTCTTTATGCGGAGCATGGATTTAATGCTTCTACTTTTACAGCTAGGACTTGTGCTTCAACTTTATCAGATATGCATTCTTGTATTACTGGAGCAATTGGCACTTTGAGAGGCCCTCTTCATGGAGGAGCTAATGAAGCTGCTATGGACATGATAGAAAAATTCTCCACTAGAGAAGATGCTAAACAAGGAGTGTTAGATCTTTTGGCAAAGAAAGAAAAAATCATGGGTTTTGGACACGCTGTTTATAGTAATGAAGACCCCAGAAATGCCATTATAAAAAAATGGTCAAATACCTTGGCAGATTCTAATGGAGATAGAACTCTCTATGAGGTTTCAGATGAGATAGAGCGTGTTATGGACGAAGAAAAAGGTATGTTTGCTAATACAGATTTTTTCATGGCTTCTGCTTATCACTATCTAGGGATACCCACCCCAATATTTACTCCTTTATTTGTCATAGGGAGAACCTCTGGTTGGGCTTCAAACATAATGGAACAAAGGGCAGATAACAGAATTATTAGACCTAGTGAAGAATACATAGGTCCAGATAACGCTACTTGGGTAGATATTAAAGACCGCTAATTAAAAAAGGATTAAATATGAGTGGAAACGTTGAGACTAACGTACGTCCTGACCCAGATGAGGTCTTGGTTAAAATAACTGATTACGTTTTAAATAAAGAAATTAATTCAAGTGAGGCAATTAGTACAGCTAGGTATTGCCTAATGGATACTTTAGGTTGTGGCTTATTGGCTCTAACTTTTTCTGACTGTAAGGATCTTTTAGGTCCTTATGTGGAAAATACCTCTGTGCCTAATGGAGTAAGAGTTCCTGGAACAAAGTATGTTTTAGACCCTGTTAAGGGGGCTTGGGATATAGGAGCAATTATTCGTTGGTTAGATTTTAATGACACTTGGCTAGCTGCTGAATGGGGTCATCCTTCTGATAATCTAGGTGGAATACTTTCTGCAGCAGATTTTATTTCTCAAAAGAACATTGAAGAAGGGAAAGATCCTTTAACCATAGATGATGTATTAAAAGCTATGGTTAAAGCTCATGAAATACAAGGCATCTTAGCTTTAGAAAACAGCTTCAACAGAGTGGGTCTAGATCATGTAGTTTTGGTAAAAATTGCATCTACCGCAGTAATTTCCTCCTTGTTTGGATTGTCTCGAGAAAAAACTATTGACGCTTTATCACAAGCATTTGTTGATGGACAAAGTTTAAGAACATATAGACATGCACCCAATGCTGGACCTAGAAAATCTTGGGCTGCTGGTGATGCAACAAGCAGGGCTATGCAATTAGTTTTACTTACCATGAAAGGCCAAATTGGTTATCCAAGTGCGCTTACTGCTACAACTTGGGGTTTTCAGGACGTTCTATTCAAAGGTAATCAAATAAGTTTACCTCAAGAATTCGACTCTTATGTGATGGAAAATGTTCTATTCAAAATTTCTTTTCCAGCTGAATTCCATGCTCAGACTGCAGTAGAAGCAGCTGTAAAGTTGCATACTGAAATTAAAGACAGAGTAGAAGAGATAAAAGAAATACGCATTACTACACACGAATCTGCAATAAGAATTATAAGCAAAGAAGGACAATTGAATAATCCAGCAGATAGAGATCATTGCATTCAATATATGACAGCAATAGGTCTTCTAAAAGGAGATTTAGTAGCTGAAGACTACGAAGATGATGTTGCATCAGATCCAAAAATAGATCAGTTAAGAGAAAAAATGACCATAATCGAAGACGAAAGATATACAAGAGAATATTTAGAGGCAGATAAAAGATCGATAGCAAATTCCATAGAAATCCTTTACACAGATGGCACTTCTTCAGAAAAAGTTGAAGTTGAGTATCCCATAGGCCATAGAAGAAGGCGTGATGAAGGTATACCTATACTAGTTGATAAATTTGAAAATAATCTAAAAACACAATTTTCAGAGCAAAGATCTAAAGAAATTTTAGAGTTATGTCTCGATGAAGAAAAATTGAGAGCTACTTCAGTTACTCAATTTATGTCAATGTTAACTGCTGAATAAGCTTTATTGAATTGAAAAACTAATTAAATTTTGAAGTTCATTAAGGGCTTCATCAGGATCTATTACTTTTATTGTTTTCATTCCTAATTGTTTTGCAGGTTTAAGGTTAATCCCCAGATCATCAAGAAAAACAACCTCATCTGGTTGAACTTTGCCTATTTGGCACGCCATTAGATAAAACTGAGGGTCAGGTTTTCTCAAATTAACTTTGCTAGATTCAATAACAAAATCAAATAAACTCATGATTTCCTTATTTTTTCCTGAAATAGATACATTTTTATCCGTATCTTCTATCTCATCTTTAACTTGAATATTATTTGTTAAACAGGCTTGAATAAGATTCCCTTTTATTTTGTTCAAAGCAGATAACATTTGAGGCCTTATTTCTCCTTTTAATAATTCTAGAATATCTTTTCCAGGTACTGCATGACCTAAGGATGAACTCTCTTCTTTAAATAGATTATTAAAGTCTTCTAGAGATATTTCACTTCGTTCTAGTTTAGCCCAGGCATTGTCATCTGGATTATTTGAATTAATTTTTCTTATAAAATCATGAGGTAAATCGTTTAATTTTTCGTATTTGTTGAAGGACTCGAAAGGGCTGCTAGAAATTACTCCTCCAAAGTCCCAAAATACTGCTTTTATCATGTTCTTTCCCTATTTTTTTATTTCTAAGTATAGATAAAAAATTAAAAATATACTTAATTTGATTCCTAAAATCGTTAAAAAACCTATAATCCTCCCCCCTAAAAGCTAAAATTAGAGAAATGGCAGGTAATACTTTTGGAAAAATCTTTACTTTGACGACTTTCGGCGAAAGTCATGGCACTGCTTTGGGTTGTATTTTAGATGGATGTCCTCCTGGTTTAGAGATTTCAGAGTCAGATATACAAAAGGAATTAGATAAAAGAAAGCCTGGATCTTCCAAGTACACGACTCAAAGAAAAGAAGAAGATAAAGTTGAGATCCTTTCTGGAGTTTTTGAAGGAAAAACCACAGGAACTCCTATTGGTATGATTATCAAGAATAAAGATCAGAAATCTAAAGATTATGATAAGTTAAAAGATGTTTTTAGGCCTTCTCATGCTGATTATTCCTATACTCAAAAGTATGGAATAAGAGATCATAGAGGGGGAGGAAGAGCATCAGCACGAGAAACTGTAATGAGAGTAGCTGCTGGAGCCATAGCCAGGAAGTTCTTAAAGGAGAAACTAAATCTGGATATAGTTGGATATTTATCTCAGATTGGTAAATTGAAGATTAACGAAGTTGATTTTAATGAGATTCCCAATAACCCTTTTTTCTGTCCAGATAAAGGTCTTATAAAAGAAATTGAACTTTTAATAGATGACCTCAGAAAAGAAGGCGATTCTGTAGGTGCCCAGATCAGTATTGCTGTTAAGAACATGCCATTAGGTCTCGGCGAGCCAGTTTTCGATAAATTAGATGCAGATATTGCTAAAGCAATGATGAGTATTAATGCAGTAAAAGGAGTTGAATTGGGAGGGGGATTTAGTTTAGTTGAGTCAAAAGGTTCTGAAGTAAGAGATGAGATGGCTTCTGATGGATTTAAAAAAAATAACTCTGGAGGCTCAGCTGGAGGAATATCAACAGGTCAAGATTTAATAGTAAATATTGCCTTAAAGCCTACCTCTAGCATCAATAAAGAAGGTAGGACCATAGATAAAGAGGGTAAAAACACTAAGATTCAAGTAACTGGACGACATGACCCGTGTGTAGGAATAAGGGCAACCCCTATAGCTGAGTCTATGATAGCTTTGGTTCTAATGGATCATTATCTTAGAAACAGAGCTCAAAATGCTGATGTAGATACTAAGCCACTGTTAGAAGATTAAATCAAAATGGCTAGAACTCTATACGATAAATTGTGGGATGCCCATGTAGTAGCACAAAGAGAAGATGGCACTTCTTTACTTTATATAGACAGACAATTAATCCATGAAGTAACTTCACCGCAAGCATTTGAAGGCTTAAAACTGAATGGAAGAAAGCTTTGGAGAAGAAGTGCTAGTAAGGCCACCCCAGACCATAATGTGCCAACTCTGGATAGAGAGAAGGGATTAAAGGGTATTAAAGATAAGGTCGCTAAACTTCAGGTAACTACTTTAGATGAGAATTGCAAAGAGTTTGAGATTGAGCAGTTTGATATTCTCGATAAAAGGCAAGGAATAGTCCATGTAGTAGGTCCAGAACAAGGCATCACGCTTCCTGGAATGACCGTTGTTTGTGGTGATTCCCATACTTCTACTCATGGTGCATTAGGTGCATTAGCAATGGGAATAGGTACTTCAGAAGTTGAGCATGTATTAGCCACTCAGTGCTTAGTAGCCACAAAACAGAAGAACATGAGAGTAAATCTAAATGGTGTTTTACCAGAAGGAGTTTTTGCAAAAGATTTAACACTTGCCGTTATTGGAAAGATAGGAACAGCTGGCGGGACAGGTTATGCAATTGAGTATTCCGGAAATTGTATATCTGGTTTATCTATGGAAGGAAGAATGACTGTTTGCAATATGGCTATTGAAGCTGGTTCAAGAGCAGGAATGATTGCTTTTGATGAAACTACTATGGATTACGTAAAAGGAAGGCCTTACTCTCCAAAAGATTCTGAATGGGATGTGGCTATTAATCAATGGAAGGATTTACATTCAGATCCAGAGGCTAATTTTGACAAAGAGATACAAATAGATGTTTCGAGTTTAAAGCCCCAAGTAACCTGGGGAACTTCTCCAGAAATGGTTATAGATATCGATTCTGAAATACCTTGTCCAAGAAATGAATCCGAAAAGCTTGCTCTTGAATATATGGGCCTACAAGAAGGCATGAAAATGGAAGAAATAAAACTAGATCAAATTTTTATTGGTTCCTGTACTAATTCAAGAATAGAAGATTTAAGAGTTGCCTCTTCTATAGTGAAGGGTAATAAAGTGAGTAGTAATATAAAAAGAGCGATAGTAGTTCCTGGTTCAGGACTAGTCGATCAACAAGCAAAAGAAGAGGGTATTGATGAAATATTTACTGAAGCAGGATTTGAATGGCGATCTCCTGGGTGTTCTATGTGTTTAGGAATGAATCCAGATCAAATAAGTGAAGGCCAGCATTGCGCTTCAACATCAAATAGAAATTTTGAAGGTAGACAAGGTTATAAAGGTAGGACCCATTTAGTTAGTCCTGCAACTGCAGCTGCTTCAGCTCTTTCTGGAAATTTTGCAGACCCAAGAGGATCTTAGATATGAATGAGTACACAATTCATCAAGCTAAAATGCTACCTCTTGATAGGGCAAATGTAGATACTGATCAGATAATCCCTAAGCAATTCTTAAAATCAATTAAGAAAAGTGGATTTGGACCAAATTTATTTGATTCATGGAGATATTTGGATACAGGATATCCTGGACAAGACAATTCTATTAGACCTTTGAATAATGAATTTGTTATGAACAAAAAAAAGTTTCTAGGATCAGAAGTTCTTATAGCTAAGGATAATTTTGGTTGTGGCTCTAGTAGAGAACATGCAGTTTGGGCGCTCCAAGATTCAGGAATAAAAAGTGTTATAGCCCCAAGTTTTGCTGATATTTTCTTTAATAACTGTTTTAAAAATGGACTCTTAGCTATAGAAGTCAGTGATGAGGTTATAAATAAGCTATTTGAGCTGTCTGAGTCTGAGAATATAGTTAATATCGATCTAGAAAATCAGGCATTACTGGATATTAATGAAAAACTTATTTGTAACTTCGAAATAGAACCTTTTAGAAAAAAATGTGTTCTAGAAGGGCTTGATGATATTGGTATTAGCCTCCAATACAGTCAAGAGATTAAGGCATTTGAAGAAGGCTTGAAACAAAAATCACCATGGATTTTTAGATAAAATGAGTATAGATAGAAAAATTTTGTTACTTCCTGGTGATGGCATTGGGCCTGAAGTTATTTTAGAAGCAGAAAGAGTGCTTGAGTGCTTAAATTCTAAGTACAGTTTAGGTATAAGTATTGAAAAAGCACTTCTAGGAGGTGTGGCATATGAAGAGTCTGGAGATCCTTTGCCTCAAGAAACACTCGAAAAAGCTGATTGGAGTGATGCAATTTTATTAGGAGCAGTTGGAGGTCCTAGGTGGGATGATTTGCCTTCAGAGAAAAAACCAGAAAAAGGATTATTGAGAATTAGGGCCGAATATGATTTCTTTGCTAATTTAAGGCCTGCAATCTTATCTAAATACTTAGTTTCAGCCTCCACTATCAAAAAAGAGTTGGTATCTGACTT
>CEOQ01053647.1_pt1 | contig 10413 bp, 12 predicted proteins | sample 361351 | NCBI WGS metagenome assembly CEOQ01 (sample SAMEA2619907, study PRJEB7988) | marine metagenome | biome: marine biome (ENVO:00000447); feature: deep chlorophyll maximum layer (ENVO:xxxxxxxx); material: "saline water (ENVO:00002010), including plankton (ENVO:xxxxxxxx)" | depth 60 m | reverse complement strand
AGACAAAACTAATCTAGACAAATGAGGATTTTGATTAGTTGTGTATAGAGTTAATTCATCAGATGAAGGATTATAATCACCGATAGAGGCACGCGGTTCCATAGCATTTGGTATCAATCTATTATTAATTAAATCAATTTTAATTACTTTATCTGCCTCAGAAATAGCTGAATCGGTTTTTCCTTTATCACCTAAAACAAAATCAAAACATAAATTTCTTTCAATACCTTCATATATAGCTTCTGAATTCATTGCTTCGCTTGTTTTAACAACTGCTTTAAGAACTTTATAACTAACATTTACTAACTCAGCAGCGTTTTTTGCTTGCTCAAGAGTCTCTGCAATTACGACAGCAACATGATCACCAACATAATTAACCATATCTTTTGCTAAAGGAGGGTGATTTGGAACTTTCATATCTTTCCCGTCTTGGCTTACAATTTTCCAACCAGCAATCAATCCACCTATTTTTTCCCTAGCTATATCATCTCCTGTAAAGATATTTACTACTCCAGGTGCTTTCATTGCTTTTGAAATATCAACTTTATTTATTTTTGCTCTAGCATGAGGAGATCTAACAAAAAAAGCATAGGTTTGATGAACCAAATTTATATCAGCCGTATATCTACCTCTTCCAGTAAGAAATTTTTTATCTTCTTTTCTTTCGACTTTTGATCCAATTAAACTCGGCATATTTACTTCCTTACATTTTTGTAGCTGCTTCTTTTACTGCTGCAACAATATTTTGATAACCTGTACAACGACAAATATTTCCTTCAAGCCAATCTCTTATTTCTTTCTCGCTCGGCTTATTATTTTTTTGTAATAAATCAACAGCACTCATGACCATACCAGGTGTACAAAAACCACACTGAAGGCCATGATGTTTTTTAAATGCTTCTTGCATTGGATGCATCTTTCCATTAGTGGCAAGGCCCTCAATAGTTTTAATATCTGAATCGTTACAATCAGCTACTAATAGAGTGCAACTTTTAACTGAATTTCCATTTAAATGTACTGTACAAGCGCCACACTGTGAGGTATCGCAACCCACATGTGTTCCCGTTAAGGCTAATCCATCTCTTAAAAAATCTGATAATAGAGTATTATCTTGTACTTCTCTCGAAATTTTTTTTCCGTTTATTGTTATATCTACCTTTGCCATTATTACCCCCTCAAAATAATAATGTTGTACAATTTATTAGAGCTTAATAATTTGAATACTTCAACCAGAATTTAACGTGAAACAAAATAAAAAATTGCAACTAAAAGTAGAATTAAAATTATAATTGTTTGATAAATATACTTGTTTAAAAAATTAGATTTTATTTCTCTAACCCTTTTTTGCTCTACAACTTTACCACTTTCCTTTTCTTCAATCGTGATAGGGGATACAATATCTGCAAATCTACCAAAAAAGTAATCTGACATTTTTTTAGCAACTCCATCAATTAATCTAGAACCCAACTGTGCAATTTTTCCTCCTACATTTACATTAACATCGTAAGCAAGAATCGTTATTTTATCCTCTTCTGCAATTTTAACATCCGCAGTACCATTTGCAAAACCCACAGAAGACTGTCCTTCACCTGAAAGGGTATAACTTTCATTTTCTTTGACATTTGACAAAGTAACAACACCTGAAAAAGTAGCATTCATAGGACCAATTTGATTAGTGGCTACAACATTAAAAGTACTATCATTTTCTTTAGTAAAAGATTCACAACCTGGTACACACTGTTTTAAAATATTTACATCATTTAAAGCTTTCCAGACTGTTTCCTTTTTAACATTTAGCTTATAAGTTCCATTAATTTTCATATTTAAAAAAATAGTATATAATAAATTATATTATGGACGACACTACAAAAAAAGAATTGCAATCAGCTGCTTTCGAAAGATTGATACAACACTTACGAGAAAGAAAAGACGTTCAAAATATTGATTTAATGAATTTAGCTGGCTTTTGTAGAAATTGTTTATCTAAATGGTATCGGGAAGAAGCACAAAAAAAGGGGATCAATATTTCAGATCCTGATGCACGGAAACATGTTTATGGAATGCCATATGAAGAATGGAAGAATAAATTCCAAAAAGAAAAATAACTTTCATCTTAGATTAGGAAGAAAATATTATTGGCAAAAATAACCCAATAACATAAAAACATATTATAGCAAGAGAAACAATAATCATGGCTCGTACAGCGTTTATTTTCATTTAACTATTTTTCTTTTAATCTCGGAAATAATTCTACAAAGTTACAAGGTTTATGATTTATATCTAATTGATATTTTAATATACCGTCCCAAGCGTCAGTCACACCACCAGATGATCCCGGAAGTGCAAAAATATATTTTCCATTAGCTAATACAGCACAGGCTCTTGATTGCATAGCTGAAGTACCAACTGTTTTATAACTTAATTCTCTAAACAATTCTCCAAATCCAGGAATTTCTTTATCACAAATTTCTTTTATTGCTTCCGGAGTAATGTCTCTTCCTGTTAATCCTGTTCCTCCAGTCGTGATAATGACATCTAAATCATCTTTTTTAATCCAATTGGATAGTATTTCTTTTATTTTTATTTTTTCGTCTTTTACTATCTTTCTATCTATCAAATTATGATTTTGTTCTTTAATTTTTTTTACTAAAATTCCACCAGATTTATCGTTATCTATAGTTCTAGTGTCAGTAACGGTTAATAATGCTATGTTGACTTGCATACAGATGTAATAAGATAAATAACAATTATGTTACTAGCAATATTATTTTTAGCCACAGCTATAGTATATTCTAGCGTTGGGTTTGGCGGAGGATCAACTTATTTAGCTCTTTTGCTTATATGGGGAACGCCTTATTTTATATTTCCAGTTATAGCTTTATGTTGCAATATAATTGTCGTTTCAGGAAATTGTTTTAATTATATTAGAGCAGGAAATTTAAATTTTAGACTTTTATTTCCTTATTTAATTGGATCAATTCCGTTCGCTTATATTGGCGGTTCTTTGCCAATAGAAAAAAAGATATTTGAAATTTTATTATTTCTTATTTTAGCAATTGCAGGAACTTTATTATTTTTTAACTTTCGATCATACGATGATAGAGAAAGAAGCTATAAAGAAATACCAAAAATAATTTCAATTTTCATTGGAGCCTGTTTAGGTTTTATCTCAGGAGTAGTTGGAATTGGTGGAGGAATTTTTTTGAGTCCAATACTATTTTTAATTAAAGCTGGTCGGCCAAAACATATAGTCACAAGCGCTTCTTTATTTATTTTAATTAATTCTATTTCAGGAATAATTGGCCAATTAACAAAAAACGCTGTTCTAGAAGAAATAATAAATTATTGGTATTTACTTGCAGCCGTATTGATAGGCGGACAAATTGGAAATTTTTTAAATTTAAAAATTCTTCCTACAAGAATTTTAGTTATTCTTACTGCATCACTTGTAATTTTTGTAGCTTTGAGAATGGGATACAAAATTTTTTCATAAAAATTTAAATATTATCTAATAATAGATCAATAATTAGTATGTTTACTTTAGGTTGTATTTTTGGTTTAATGCATATTGGAGAGGGATAAGTGAATAAGTTTCAATATTTTAAATATAAAAACGAAAATAGTGATAAAATACAAGTTGGATCTAAAACCAACGTTCTAGATTTAATTAAAAAAGTAGAAGTAGAGAAGAAAAAAGAAAAAAGAAAAACTTTTATTATCGCTGCAACAGCTTTAACGACTTTAGCAGTATCTAGTATAATTATAATACAGTAGCAGAAGAAAAATTGAGCACATCAATTTTTTTTGCCTTAAGTAAAATTTAAAAGTATATTTTTGTTTATTCATGATTAACGAAAGATCTAAAAAGTTATCAATTATATTTATAATAATTTGTTTTTTACAAATTTTTTATATTTTTTATTACAGAAGTGGATTTGTAAATGAAGTATTTATCAATTCTTTCAATGCAGATGCTGGTTTAAAACAAGCTGTTTCAAGAGAAGTTGCTGAAGTTAAAATAATAATTAACAAAAATCTTTTATCAGATTTTTATTTAAGTGAAAAATTAAGAAAAGATACTTATTTCTATCAAAGAAGTATTGAATTTAATTATCCAATAAGACTGGAAAGTGATTCAAAAAATATTTTTTTTTCAATAGAGGAAAATATTAACCCTGACTGCAAAATCGTTGAAACTGGCAAATATTTAAAATTAACCAAGTGTTAATATGCTTAAAGATTATTTTCAAGAAAAAATTACATTAACTTTAAGTCTTTTAATATTTAATAATTATTTTTTAATAATTTTAAATTTTTCAGAAACGGTAATAAAAATCAATTTTATATTGATCTTAACCACTATAATTGCATTTTATTTTTATAAATTACAGGAAAATTTATATTTAAAAATATTTTTTTTATTAGTTATTTTAATTTCTCTCGGCACTCCAGTCTTTGAATGGGACGCAAGAAGTATATGGCTTTTTCATGCCAAAAGAATATTTTATGATAATTCAATTTTTTCTGTAGTAGATAATTACGCTTCGTTTAGCCATAATGCTTACCCTTCATTAGTACCTGCATTAGCATCTTCTTTAGCAAAAACAATAGGTCATTGGAATGAGGTTTTTCCAAAACTTGCTTTTACATTAATGTTTTTGCCACCCTTAATTATTATTCATGTTTTTTTAAAAGGAGCAGAATATTTAATTTTTTTATCAATCGTGCTTTTTATTATTGGAAAATTCTTATTTAATGGTTGGGCAGATGGACTTGTAGCAGTGTATTTTGGCATATCTTCTTTTTTAATGTATTTGTTAGTTGTATCTAATAATCATTATATAAAAGAAAAAAAAATATTTTATTTTATTGCATTTTCCTTTTTTGTATCGCTAACACTCATCAAAAACGAAGGTATCGCATTATTATTTATACTATTTTTTACAACATTAATTATAACATTGTATAAAAATGAATTAAAAAATAATATTTTTAAAATAATTTATCTCTCCATATCATTTTTACCGATTATTTTTTGGAAAATTTTTTGTTTAACGAAAGGATTGGATAACGATTATGTTAATACAAATATGTTTGCAAATTTAATGCCTAGACTGGATGATTTAGAGAACTACAAACAAATCGCATATTTTTTACTTTTAAATGAAAAATTTTTGTATGCATCATTCTTCTTTTTTCTAAGTTTTTGGATAAATAAGAACAAAAGCCTTTTTTCATTTGTTTTTACGCTGGTAGTTTTTTACCTTTTGATTTTATTCATTATTTTTCTTTCTACACCGCTTGATTTTTACTTTCAGTTAAATTCTACAGCAGCTAGAGTAATAAAAACTTTAAGTTTTACATTAGCTTTTTTTGGATTATATAATTTAACTAATAAAAATAAGGAAGTGAAATTTAATATATGAAAATAACAATAATTATACCCTGTTTTAATGAGAGCAAATATATTGAGAAGGTAATTTCTGAAATAAATTTACAAGAAATTAGCGACAAACAAATAATAATTGTTGATGACGGATCAACAGACGGAACAGTAGATAAGCTTAAAAAATTAAAAGAAGACGGTAAAGTTAATAACTTAGTTTTTCACGAAAATAATAAAGGCAAAGGTGCTGCAATTAGATCTGCTATTAAACACGTTGAGGGAGACATCATAATTATACAAGACGCAGATCTAGAATATAGTCCGAAAGATTACCCAAGATTAATTAAACCTATTGCAGAAGGTAAAGCCGATGTAGTCTATGGATCTAGATTCTTAGGAGGAGCTGATGCACATAGAGTTTTGTATTTTTGGAACAGAGTGGCTAATGCAATCTTAACAACTTTTACAAATATATTAGTTGATATGAATCTTACAGATATGGAAACTGGTTATAAAGTATTTAAGAAAAAAGTTTTTGAAGATATACAGATCGAGGAAAATCGATTTGGTTTTGAGCCAGAAATAACAGTAAAGTTAGGAAAAAAGAAATTAAGATTTTTTGAGGTAGGAATTTCTTATAACGGCAGGACATACCAGGAAGGAAAAAAAATTGGGTTAAAAGATGGATTCAGGGCAATTTATTGTCTAGTTAAATATAGATTTTTTAGCTAAATCTTTTTTTAAACAAAATTATATTTTATCTCTAAAAAAAGGTTCGTTTATATTAAGAAATGAATAAAAAAGTTTTAATAATTTTTAAATATCCAAGAGGCAATTGGAATCCTGCTATAATAAGCAAATTTTCTAATTTTTACGAAACAGACTATTTATATCTCAGCGATTTTAAAGATAAAAATTTTGAAAATGTAATTAGTGAAATTAACAAAGTAATAGATAAAAAAAAAATAGATATAACAGTGTTTGATGTTGACTATTTTAAATTTACAAACTTTTTCTTTATTGAAAAAATTATTTGTAAAAAAAAAATACTTATTACAGGTGATGATTTTGATTTACATGAAATGAATTCAATAACAGCTAGTGCCTGTGATCTAGTTTTAAGCGCATGTCCTTTATCGGTCCTTAAATATAAAGAAAAAGGTTATGAAAGTTATTTTATTTCTTTTGAGCCAGGCAAAATAAATGAAAATAGCAATTCAAAAAATATAGATGTCCTTTTTTTTGGCGCTCTTTCAGAAGATAGAAAAGAAATTCTCAAATATATTTCTGAACAAGGTATTAGTTTAAAGAATGTAGGACATGAAGAAGGCGATTTTGGATTAGATGAAAAGGAGCTTTTCAAACTAATTTCAAAATCAAAAATTGTTTTAAATCTATCTAAATCTAGATCAAAATCAGTAAAAAGTTTTACATCAGAGAGTATATTTAATTATAACTATCATTTTAAAGGAAGAATTATAATGGCGGGATTGAATGGAGCTGCTTGTGTTTCTGAATATTCTCCAGGCCAAGAACTTTTTTTCAACAATCAACAGTTACCATCTTTTTATACAAAGGAGGAGTGTGTAACTATTTTAAAAAAAATGCTAAGTGATGAACAAATTTTATCAAAATATACTAATCAGTTCGTATCTAGATCGAAAGAATTATATGAAGATAAAAAAAATTTTCATCCTATTTTTGATGCCATAGAAAATAGCAATCATAAAAAAATTACACTACGTCAAATACCATATTGGTACCTAAGGATTGCTGTAAAACATATAATTTTAAGGAATATAAGTTTAATTAATTTGCATAAAACAATATTTCAACTTCGCCATGTATTTATGATAATAAGAAAAACTAAATTAATATTTAAATTTTTAATTTTATTTGAGTCAATAATAAATATTTTATGGTACTCGTTTGTTTATACTGTTAAGTCAAAAAAATGATTGTTAAAAAAAATAAATCATCTGTTTTAGATATTTGCTTTTTAATTGCTTCGAGCGCAAAAAAATCATACCAAAAACTTGCTACAGATTATGCTGCTATCGAACCTCCAACGTGGGCTTTACTATTAGCTCAGTCGTGCAGATCCAAAGGATATAAGGTTAATATAATTGATGCTAATGCTGAAAATTTATCCAACAAAGAAGTTTTAAATAGAATTAATGAATTAAATCCTAAAATTATTTGTTTAGTTGTTTACGGACAAAATGTTAATGCTGGAACAACAAACATGAGGGGTGCCGTAGATATATCTAATTTTTTAAAAATTAATAAAAAGGATGTAAAAATAGCTTTTATTGGTTCACATGTTCAAGCCCTGCCTATAGAGACATTAAATAAAGAAAAAAGTATCGATATTGTTTTTACAAATGAAGGAGTGTACGCACTTAGAAATTTACTTAATCTAGATGAATTTTCCCCAAATAATTTAAAAGATGTTAAAGGTATTGCTTATAGAGATGGCAATGAAATTAAAATTAATTTACCTGAAAAAGTTGTTCCAACAGAAAAAATGGATATAGACTTACCGGGTTATGCATGGGATTTGCTTCCATTTAAAAAAAGACCATTAGACTTATATAGATCACCAATGTGGCATGCAGAATATGATTTCGAAAAAAGATCTCCGTATGCAAGTTTGCAAACAAGCTTGGGCTGCGTTTTTAAATGTGATTTTTGTATGATAAATTTAATAAATCGAAATGACGTTGAAGAGATAGGTGTAGCTGGGAAATATAGTTCTATGAGGTTTTGGTCTCCCGAATTTATTATTAAAGAGTTTGATAAATTAATAGAGATGGGAGTTCAAACTATCAGGATTGTAGATGAAATGTTTTTATTAAATCCAAAATACTACGTTCCGTTATGTGAAAAATTAGCTGAAAGAAATAAGAATGATAAACTTAGAATGTGGAGTTACAGCCGTATTGACACAGTTAAGCGACCAGAAATTCTTAAACTAGTGAGAAAAGCTGGAATCAAATGGTTATGTTTAGGAATTGAAAGTGGAGAAAAGTCTGTCAGACTTGAAGTTGCGAAAGGTAAATTCGAAGATGTTGACGTAAAGGAAGTTATTAAAAAAGTTCATGAAGCTGATATTGATGTTATGGCTAATTATATTTTTGGCTTGCCAGGTGATACAAAAGAATCAATGAAAAAAACTTTTGATCTGAGTCTTGAACTTTGCACATCGGGCTGGAACACTTATGCAGCAATGGCTTTGCCAGGAAGTCAGCTTTATAAAAATGCTGTAGAAAAAAAAATAAAATTACCAGAAAGTTATGAAGGTTATTCATTCCATTCCTATGAAACCCAACCCTTGCCCACAGACTCTCTAAAACCTGAGGAAATTTTAGAATACAGAGATAAATCCTTTATCAATTATCATAAATACAAACCTTTTTTAGATAAAATTCAAAGAAAGTTTGGCAAAAAAGCTATAGACAATATAAAAGATATGACAAAAGTAAATTTAAAAAGAAAAATATTAGGGCATACACAATGAAAAAAATAAATGATCTAGAAAATTTAGCCAAAAAATATAGAAGTGATTTATTTGAAAAGCTTTTAACAATTAAACAAGGACATCCTGGATCAATTTTTTCAATGATGGAAATTGTTGTAGGATTATACCACGGTGGATTTGTAAGATTTGATGAAAAAAATAAAAGTTTTTTAGATAAAGTTTTAATAAGCAAAGGTCACGCAACTGCTGCTCTTTATCCTATATTAAGAGATTTTGGTGTACTGCCAGTAGAGGAATGGAATAATTGGGGCAAAAAACAATCTTTACTTCGAGTATTTGGCAATACTTCAATACCTGGGATAGATATAACATCGGGTTCCTTAGGTCATTGTATTGGAGCAGGGGCGGGTATGGCAATAAGTTACAAAAAAACAAATAAAGATAAAAAAGTTTTTGTTGTAATTAGTGAAGGAGAACTTTACGAAGGTTCAACCTGGGAGGCTCTTCTTTTTGCTCAGCATAATAAATTAGATAACTTAACTATTATAATAGATATAAATTCTTTAATAATTTTAGGAAAAACTCAGGATTGTCTTAACTTAGATCCTATAAAAGATAAAATAAAAGGACTAGGAATAAAAACTTTTGAAGTTGATGGACACAATTTGAATGATTTAATTTCAACATTTAAAAATACAGAAAAAACCAAGGAATTGACGTGTATTTTAGCGAAAACAATTAAAGGCAAAGGCTCCTCTGTTATGGAAAACAAAAAAAATTGGCACTATTGGAATTCAATGAATGAAGAAGAAATAAAAAAAACTAGAAAAGAGTTATCATAAATGTTGCAAAGAGATGTATTTATAAATGAAATTACAAAAAGTTTAGAAAAGGATAAAAGTATTTATTTTTTAAGTGCTGATTTTGGAGCAGCAGCATTAGACAGTCTAAGAGAACGATTTCCAAATAATTTTTTGCATTGTGGAATTTCAGAACAAGCGATGTTAGATATAGCATCAGGTTTAGCCCTAGAAGGTAACAAAGTTTTTGCTTACGCGATGGCACCATTTATTTCTTTAAGATCTATTGAACAAACAAAATGTGGAGCAGGTTTAATGAATTTACCAATATGTATTATTTCGGTTGGTATCGGGTTAGGTTATGCAGATGCCGGACCAACACATTATTCTACTGAAGACTTTGCTTGCTTTAGATCAATAGTAGGATCATCTATTTATACACCTGCAGATATTAATACAGCAAAACACATCGCAAAGGAAATGTTAGAAAAGCCAAAATTTTCTTATGTAAGACTTGACCGTGAAGCTTTACCAAACCTATCTCCAGAGATTACTATTGAAGATTATAAAAAGGGTTTTAAAATTTTTGGCAATATAGATAAAAATAAAATAGCCTTGATTTCACATGGAAAAATGTCTCACAAGTGTTTAGAGATTAGCAACAAAGATCCAGAAAAACTATTTTGTGTTGATATTTTTAAATCAAAACCTTTTCCTAAAGATTTACCGAAATTGATTTCATCATG
>CEOQ01139064.1_pt1 | contig 10419 bp, 5 predicted proteins | sample 361351 | NCBI WGS metagenome assembly CEOQ01 (sample SAMEA2619907, study PRJEB7988) | marine metagenome | biome: marine biome (ENVO:00000447); feature: deep chlorophyll maximum layer (ENVO:xxxxxxxx); material: "saline water (ENVO:00002010), including plankton (ENVO:xxxxxxxx)" | depth 60 m | reverse complement strand
GGAGCATAATGCTCCATGAAACGTTCACCTTTGGAATTCAATAGGTAAGCCCCTTCACCACGAGCAGCCTCCGAAAGTAAAACACCATTTCCCGCCAGGGTGGTTGGATGATATTGAACCATCTCCATGTCAAGCAGCGTAGCTCCTGCCCTATATGCCAAACCCAGACCGTCCCCGGTACAAATCAGAGCATTAGTACTGGGTTCAAATGCTCTACCTACACCACCAGCAGCAAGAATAACCGCCTTTGCAGTAATTGAATGAATTTTACCGGTTAGCATTTCAATAGCTATTACACCCCGACACTCGCCATCTTCAATTATCAGATCAGTTACAAACCATTCTTCATATGACCGAATTCCGGCCTTCATGATTTGCTCGTACATAACGTGCAAAATAGCTTGCCCTGTTATATCGGCAACAAAAAATGTTCGAGCATAGCTTGCTCCCCCAAAAGCACGAGTCCCGAGGCGACCTTCATCATCTCGATTGAAAATTACGCCCATATGCTCTAGTGCAATAATCTCAGCCGGAGCTTCAACGCACATATACTCAATCGCATCCTGATCGCCGAGGTAATCAGATCCTTTAACAGTATCGAAAACATGAGAATCTACAGAATCATCTGCACCTCTAAGCGCTGCGTTAATTCCACCTTGGGCGGCATTCGAATGACTTCGTACAGGGTGAACCTTACTTATCATAGCTACATTAGCGCCTGCACGGTGAGCAGAAATTGCTGCGCGCATTCCAGCAAGTCCCGCTCCTAAAACTAGGACATCATGGTCAGTCATAAACTTATATTCACCTGATTGAAATTATGAATTAGCACCTGAAACGAATATAGCAGAGGGGAAAACCACACACAACGATTTTTATAAAATTCATTACGCGTTAATTCCCACACTAGTATTTCATTTTACCTTACAGAAGCAAAATAATCTTGTTTATTTACTATATATTCGCATCAGTTTTCAGCCAACTCTCTACTGTCTTTTGATTAAATTCTACCCATGCAGTATTCAGCCTGATACTCTCCAATGTTTGCTCGATAGTTCGTGCTGCAGAAGGAGCAGGATTTTGCTCAAAAAAATCTTTAACTTCTTTTTCTCGATCAATCGAAGAAAAATTGGATCCGATTGATACGAGTCTCATAATCGCAAATCCACCTTTCCCATATCTTCTATCAATTTCTGTCCAATGTGATCTAAGAAAATCCCATGCTATTTCAAGACCATGCGCCTGATTTGCGAGCTGAATGATAACCCCAGGAGCATCTTGGGACCTCACTTCATCACTAAGTGATCGCTTCAATAAATCATCAATTAAATTAGGATCGCGAACTCGTGTTAAAGCCCCTAAAATTCGCACTTTTTCTTCGTTAAGTTCCGCCTTTGCGTACAAATCCCAAAGTTTTTCGTATGTACTGCTATCAGAACTTTGAGCAGCTAAGCCAAATACGACGCTTCTCATATCTGGCCTTACTATTTCAATTCCCGCGTAATGATTTTTAAATTTAGCTCTTGCAATCTCAAGCGTAGGTTCATCACCATAACTACCGTACTGACCTATAACAATACTCCTGAGCAAAGACTGCAGGTGCGTTTCATTATCGTTTGGTTCCCAGCCGGTTATTGACGCTATTTTGCTGAATATCTTTCTTCCAAATTCCCTATACATTGCAAGTGTGGAGGTTTCGCCAATTAATCCCTCTAAGCTTTTAAGATTTGATGCAAGATCCCCCCAGACAATGGCATCATCTTCGTCTAGATAGGCTAAGGCAAGAGAAAGAAAAATCGTAGCTGGTAAGTGGCCGGAGCGAGCTAATGCATAAGCATCATTTTGTACTCCTAATCGATCAACTGCGGGTAATGCTTTTCCTGCAACTGCCGTTTTAATAGCCTCCCATTCAAGATCCGAGTAAGCAACTCGATAAAATCCAGTTTGCCCAAAATTGAGTTTCAGCCAATCAACGGTATCGTTGATTTCCACTGCCGTAGAATTATTCTCAAAGGTAGCCTGATACACATGCCCAGCTGAAGACTGAATTGAAGTGTGAATAGGCCATAAAGTCTCAGTTGGTTCTTTATCAATCAAAAAGTCATAAAGGAATCGTGATTGTTTAAAAGAAACAACAGTTTTCCCTTCGTTTTCCCTGTCAATACTTACTTGCACTAAGGGATAACCGGTTTTCTTAATCCATGCTTCCATTAATTCAATTACTGAAATAGGAAGGTTTAAGCTATCAGTGAGCGCAGCATTATTAATTGAATGCCACAAATCACTACCTTGCGCATTTGAATAGGCGTGATCTTTCAGGTATGCATGCAGCCCTTTTCTAAAAGTTTCATGGCCAACATAGTTTTCAAGCATCCGTAAAACGGAGCCACCTTTGCTATAACTGATAGCATCAAACAATTCACGTATCTCTGCGGGGTCATCAACGTTGGCTTCAATTGAATGAGAATTTCTTAAACCATCTAAACTCAATGCAGCGTTGGTATCATGGGAAACAAATTGCGTCCACATTTGCCACTCCGGGTACAAATGATCAACCGTTTTGTCCCCCATCCAAGAGGCAAATGATTCATTAAGCCATAAATCATCCCACCACTCCATTGTAACTAGGTCCCCGAACCACATATGTGCCATCTCGTGTGCAACAACTTCCAAAACGCGTTGCTTAATTTGAGCAGCTGAATTGTCAGGATCGTATAATAATGCAGTTTCACGATAAGTAATTGCACCCCAATTCTCCATTGCTCCTGCTGCAAAATCAGGTATAGCAATATGGTCCATTTTGGGTAGAGGGTAATCAATCCCAAAGTAGTCATTCATATAACTCAATGCGTTAATGCTATTTTCTAAGGCGAAATTACCTAAATGCTCTTTCCCTTTAGTGGCCCAGACCCGCACAATCGTTCCGCCAACAGCCTTTCCTTCAACACAAGCAAGATCGCCTACAATAAATGCGAGTAAATAAGTAGACATCACTGGGGTTGGTTCAAAATTAACAACTTTCTTTCCAGCTTCATTAATAGATTCCTTTAAAACGGGCATGTTCGAAATAGCCTGTAATTCTGAAGGAACAACTAGCGTAATTTCAAAGATTGATTTAACTGACGGTTCATCCCAGCAAGGCAACGCCCGCCTTGCGTCTGTCGCTTCAAACTGTGTCGTCGCCATGAATCGTTCATTTCCATCATCATCGGTATAACGGCTTCTATAGAAACCTCTCAATTGATCATTCAGATAGCCGGAGAATTCTATTTGAAGTGAATAGTTCCCAACACTAATCGACTGATCCAGAATCAAAGACACTCGTTCAAGTTTTTCATCATATGTAATTTCAAATGGTGTATAAGAATTTCCATCAGAATCAACAATTATTGCAGATTGAATTTCTAATTCGATTGCGTTTAGAACAATACGATCAGTCGTTTCAAAAACGCTTAGCTCAATTGTTTCTGATCCGTAAAACGTAAACTTCTCTAAATCTGGTTCAAATGACACCTTGTAAGCGGTCGGTCGCACGTTGTCTGGAAGTCGAAAGTTTGATTTATTTCCCATTATTTCCTCGGAACATGTATTTACGATCATTCAAAAATGGTACCCCCGGAGGGACTCGAACCCTCGCCACCGGCTCCGGAGGCCGGTGCTCTATCCGCTGAGCTACGGGGGCAGAAACCAATGTATATTGTAGTAGCCATTTAGTTCATATTAGCAATATATCTAGAAATGTCACAGAAATTGATAAAAAACCGCAATGAAAGCATTGACACTACGAACAACCTGTTAATATGATCATAACGATTGTTTTACGAACACGATCGTGGTTGATTGGTATATAATACTGATACAGCCTCGTGAAGATACGAAAGGGGGTTCGATGAACCGCTTCTTCAGCTCTAAGGGTATAGCCCTAATAGTACTTGTGACGATTTTATCTTTGTTGGTGGCATGTAGCGGTGCAGATGGCTCCGCTGGTCCTGCCGGTCCTGCCGGTAAAGACGGTGCCCCTGGTGCAGCTGGTGCAGCTGGTCCTGTTGGTCCTGCTGGTGCAGCTGGTCCTGCTGGTCCTGCCGGTAAAGACGGTGCGGATGGAAAAGCAGGCGTACCTGGTGCCCCTGGTGCCCCTGGTGCAGCTGGTGATTCCACACACAGTGGGATTTCAGTAAGCCCAAACAATGTTGCAGACAATGTAGCGATCGCAGCGACTGCTACTTTGACTGGGTTTGGTTCTGGTGAAACTGTTGATGTCAGCTTAGTTTTCAGTGACGGAACAAGTGTTGCCTGGGGTAGTGCTACTGCTAGTGCAGGTGGGATTGCCACTGTCGCTCTAACTCACACAGGACTCGCGTCTGGTACTTATGCTGTTCACGCTACCGGTAGTGACGGTGGTAAAGCAAGTACCGCTCTTACTGTTAAGTAATAGATAAAGAGCATAATTAAAAAGCCCCGGTAAATTCCGGGGCTTTTTAGGTCGCTTGTAATACTAGCTTTTAACCCATCTTATAAATTTATTTAGTAATGAATCAGCATTGTGCTCGCTAGCTTGGGTATGCTTTGCTTCATTCTGATATAACCGTTTTCTTCCTCGAGGGGAACCTATCTTTAAGCTAGGCTTATGCTCTATACGAATAGCCTGATCAGTCGGTCCAGATTGCAGTGAAGCCTCTATTTTCCTTTCAGCCTCAATACGAATGCGTTCGTCTGACTTCTCGTATGCCGTCAAAGAAGCCTCCTCCTCGGGTGAAAAATGAATCAAATGAGCACCGAGTATTTGAGCATATTTTTGCTTCATTCGTTCGGCTTTAGCCTTTTGTTCCTCCGTTTGCTCTTTAGTGCTTAATTCTAATGGTATATCTGTCATTGAAATCTCCTTCTTATTGTCATTTTTTGGCCTAGATCTTCTTGGCCTGAATATCACCCCGTAGCGCATCGTACCCGACGAGTCCGGCGTCTCCTTTAGCTCCGTAATGAGAGAGTCGTCTAACCCCCGTGCTCGATGTCCTGCTTTCAAGGCTTCCAAAAATTCCGCTAAGGTTCGTATCGGCATCGGTCTATCTCCTTTTGCGTACCGATGCGATAAAAAAGGCCATAAAAAAAGCCCTCCGAAGTACGGAGAGCTACCGTACCCCTTTGCCTTATAGGCCGCGTCGTTTCCTCAGAGCACCTTCAGAGGTGAAGGTTGCTAGATAGGGTCATTGGCTGAGGCCTCGCCTATCACTCGATACGCTTATTAAATTAAGACTAATCTAGCGTTTCATGCAGAAAATTGCAATAACTTATTGTCCTGCATCTTTGGTAACTCGAACACGTTTTACTCGACGCCCGATCGTGCTTACCACACGAATTTGAAGGTCACTGTCACTCACAATATCGCCTGAAACTGGAATCTTACCCAAGCGACTGAGAAGCAAGCCACCCACGGTATCAAAGCCGTCTGGTGCAATATTAACCTGAAAAGATTCATTGAAGTCATCCATAGACATACGTGCATCAATCAAAGCATCAGAATCAGACGACCATAAAATATTTGGCTGGTCCTTATCAAACTCGTCTTCGATTTCTCCAACTATCTCTTCAAGCAAATCTTCGACGGTGACAATCCCTGAGACTCCACCGTATTCATCAACAACCACTGCCATATGAATTCGACGTTCTTTGAACTCTGTCAACATTTCATCCACTCGCTTACTCTCAGGAACGAAAAATGCAGGACGAATCATATTTTGGAGTACCGGCTGCGCTGAACCATTTGTTGTAGCTGCCAATAAATCCCTGCTATATAAAATACCGACAATATTGTCCGAATTTTCTTCATAAACTGGAAGTCGACTATGCCCACTATCCAGAATTCGAGCAGCTGCACGATCAATAGGAGTACTCAGGTCTACACTTACCACGTCGACCCTCGGTACCATAATTTCTCTAACCGGTGTCTGATCAAGGTGTAATATTGCTCGAATCATCTGCCTTTCGTGTATTTCCAAAGGCTCTTCAGCAATTGTTTCTTCAACATCCATGGATGTTTCCGTAGATGTGACATTACTGCTTCCATTCATACCTACATCGAGATCCTGGTCTCCCCCAGCAAATCGCAATCCTGACCTAGAAAAAACGCGAATAGGCAACAATGGCCATAGAAGCAATTGAGCAATAGTACCGAAGGTCACCAAAGCCGACACAGAAAAACGCTGCACAATGTTTTCAATGACTGGAGTTAAAACCGTTAGAATCAACCATATTCCAATTAGTAATCCAATTATTGCAATCCAATGGAGTTCAGTTGAAGCAACTAGCCACCCTAAGCCAGAAGCAGAAATTATCGCGGACGCCAACGGGATTAATAACCAAATCAAATCTTCATAAGCTGTTCTATCAGTCCTCAGTCTGCGAATAGCTGCTTCCCGAATACCTCGATCATTTAATGAATCTCTGGTACTTGACCGCCTTAATAGAGGTAATGCTGCATCTGCAGCATGCAATCCCAAAAATGGAATTACCGAAAAAATAAAAATTATTGCTAGAGCCGTATCACCACTATCCAAGAGAATCTTTCTCCTTTTTTGAAAGTAATTTAAGTGAGCTTGATTTTGCCATAGGTTTTGCAGGTACGCCTGCTACCCTAGTGTTTGCTGGAACATTTTTTGTCACCACTGCTCCAGCGGCTGTCATTGCACCTATGCCAATTTTTACGGGGGCAACAAGTAAGCTATCACTCCCAATAAATACATCGTTTCCTATTTCGGTTTTATGCTTTTCCTGACCATCAAAATTGCATGTTACGGTACCTGCACCAATATTAACGTGATCACCGATAACCGCATCCCCTATATATGAAAAATGCCCTACATGGGTATTTGAGCCTATGGAACTCGACTTCACTTCAACATGAGATCCTATGTACACGTTTTCAGCCAACACTGTTCCTGGCCTCAAATTAGAAAATGGACCAACATGCACGTTGTTCCCTAAAGTGGCGCTATCTAACACAGAGTCTTCGATAATTGCATCAGATCCAATTATTGAATCATTAATTCTTGTGTTTGGTCCAATTACAGCACCCGTATCAATTACAGTTACTCCACGGATTTGAGTATTAGGATGGATAATAACGTCTGCAGCAACACTTGCAGTTACATCAAAATAGACTGAAGCCTTATCCAAAAGCACAGCACCTGATTCAAGTGCAAATGATCGAAGCCTATCCTGTGTGGCACTTTCAACTTCAGACAAATCTTTTTTAGTATTAACGCTTAATGATTCTGAAGGATCAAGAGTTTCGTAACATTCAATTCTCTCATCTCTATTAGAAGCAAATTCAATTAAATCGGTAAGATTATATTCACCCTTAGAACGAGGTTCGAGATCGCTTATCACTGATCTAAGCCAATCAACATCAAAAGCATAAACTCCAACATTTACCTCGTATTTAGATAAATCAACTTCTGTAGAATCAGGGAATTCAATAATTTTTACTATTTTTTCGTTTGAATCCCTAGCGACTACTCCAACCTGCTGAGTAGGTTTATTCTGAGACGCGTGTATTAAGAATGTTATTTTTGCACCAGTAGATTCATGTAATAAAGCTAATTCTTGTACTGTTTCTGGTTTAACAAGCGGTACATCTGCATTTATTACGAGGACATGATGGATGTCATGCTCTACAGCAAGCAACCCTATAGTCAAGGCATGGCCAGTACCCAAAGGATCTGGCTGGTCTATACATTTATATTCAGGTCCGAGAATCTCGCTTAACTGAGCTGCGTGGTCTGGTGAAGAAATGACGATAGGAGCCTTCGGATGTACGCTAGATACCGCACAAACTGCATGGAGCACGAGCGGAAGGCCCGCGACCTTGTGTAAGACTTTAGGCAAAGAAGAGTTCATCCGACTACCTTTGCCTGCAGCTAGGACAATTGATGTCCATGAATCCATATTACGCTCTAGGCTACTAGCCCTTTATGAGCTAAATTCTCCTGTATCACTAACCGCTTGCATTCAGATTCTACAAGCACGATACAATTATCACTTGACATTGAAATGGTACGAAGGAGCCAATCTTGGTGTCAAGTTCGTTAACATTGTATCCCAATACCCGCTATAGGGAAGAGTTAAAGATTATGCTAAAATTGCCTCTCTGGAGAGATGGCTGAGCGGTTGAAGGCGGCGGTCTCGAAAACCGTTGTAGGGGATTTCCTCTACCAAGGGTTCGAATCCCTTTCTCTCCGCCAATTTAATATGCTATGAAATTCGGAGAGGTGCCGGAGTGGCCGATCGGGCACGACTGGAAATCGTGTAGGGGCGCAAGTCTCTCGCGGGTTCGAATCCCGCTCTCTCCGCCAGAATTTCCGCAATTAAATTGAAAACTTACCTTTAAGGGTTGACAACACCCCAATAGGTTCGCGTATTTTGGAAATATGGAATCAGAACAAAATAGTCAAACAACAAAACAAAAACTAGTCATAGTAGAGTCTCCAACCAAAGCAAAAACTATATCTCGCTTTTTAGGTAACAGTTATCAAGTTATCGCATCAATGGGTCACGTACGGGACCTTCCTGATCGAAAAATTGCAGTAGATCCTGACAACGAATTTCAAGCAATTTACGAGGTTACTTCATCTGCAAAAAACATTGTGACTACTATCAAAAATGCAGCTCAAATAGCTTCTGAAGTATATTTAGCCACTGATCCTGACAGAGAAGGAGAGGCAATAGCATGGCACCTTCTTGAAGCCGCAAAAATCACTAAACCGGTCCAAAGAGTTGTCTTTCATTCAATTACAGAAAACGCTATTGAGGAAGCTTTCGCACATCCAAGAGAAATAGATATGCGCTTGGTCGAAGCACAATTTGCACGCCGCCATATAGATAGACTAATTGGTTACCCCACTAGCAATCTTCTTAGAAGGTATGTTCAAAGAGGTAGTTCTGCCGGGAGAGTACAGTCTCCGGCTTTACGGATGGTCGTTGAACGTGAAAATGAAATTCGGAAATTTATACCAGTAGAATATTGGACAATCTCCGCGGATTTTGCCTCTACTGAAGATAAGGTTTTTACAGCCACCCTAGTACATGTCAATGGGAAAGCAATTCCGAAACCAGGATTAAAAGCCCTAGATCAAGTAAATTCGATAAAAATCGACTTGGGAAAATCTGATTTTAAAGTCTCTTCTTTGCGAGAAAAACCCACAAAATCAAAACCTTCAGCACCATTTATCACTACCAGCTTGCAGAGAGAGGCCTCAAACAAATTAAGGTTTGATCCTGATCGAACAATGCGAATAGCGCAACAGTTGTATGAAGGTATCGAATTAGGTAAGGAAACGGTCGGTCTAATTACTTACATGCGTACAGATTCACCACAAGTTGATCCAACTGCTATCGAAGAAGCAAGAACTTATATTAAAACCCGATGGGGTGAAGAATATATTCCGGCATCAAATCGAATACATACCAATAGAAAAGCTCAGGCAGTTGCAGCTCAAGAAGCTCATGAAGCAATCAGACCAACATCCATAATGAGGTCACCTGATGAAGTACAAAGATATTTAAATCGAGATCAATCAAAGCTATACGAATTGATATGGAATAGAATGGTAGCAAGCCAAATGTCAGACGAATCAGGCGTTACGACCACCGTGGAAATTCAGGCTTCATCGACCTCCGGTGCTTCCTATTTACTAAGAAAATCAGGATATGTTCCTAAATTCCTTGGATTTGCCATCCTCTATAAAGAGGAATCTAATGACAGTTCTGAGGAACCTGATTCAATAGAAAATGTACAAGAGATTCTGCCGAAGTTATCTCTAGACCAGTCAATGAAATGCGTAAATTTGTCTGATAAGCAAAGCTTCACCAAGGCTCCCTCAAGATATACCCAAGCCAGTTTAATAAAAGAATTAGAAGAGAATGGAATTGGTCGGCCAAGTACTTACGCTAGCACTTTGTCAACTATCATTAAACGTAATCAAGTTGCAGTAGAAGAACGACGACTCGCACCTACTCCTTTAGGTGAAGCTATCTGTCGACAGCTGCAAAATCACCTTAGCAATTTAGTTGATTATGAATTCACTGCAAAGCTAGAAGAGGATTTAGATGAAATTGCAAGTGGTGAAAGCAAGTATCTTGAAATTATGAAAAGATTCTACATCCCTTTCAATTTATCTCTGGAAACGGCGAAGGAAAATATCGAGCGAATCTCTCTTACGGAAGAAACTGATCGGCTATGTCCTGAAGGCCACCCTATGGTTAGACGATTTGGGAAAAATGGCTACTTTATTGCATGCAGTATGTACCCAGAGCATTCTTATATCGAATCTGAAGAAGGCCCTTTAGATGTCGAAACAGGGGTAATCTGTCGAGAATGCGGAGGTAATATAATCTCAAAGCAAAGTAGACGCGGTTCAGTTT
>CEOQ01055304.1_pt1 | contig 10419 bp, 10 predicted proteins | sample 361351 | NCBI WGS metagenome assembly CEOQ01 (sample SAMEA2619907, study PRJEB7988) | marine metagenome | biome: marine biome (ENVO:00000447); feature: deep chlorophyll maximum layer (ENVO:xxxxxxxx); material: "saline water (ENVO:00002010), including plankton (ENVO:xxxxxxxx)" | depth 60 m | reverse complement strand
TCTTCATAAGAAGCTAGGCTAACAACTGGGCATTCTAGAAGTTCTGAACCCCTTAAAAAACTGAGCTCTACAACAACTGCGCACCCACAAACTAATGCACCCTGTGATTCGATTAGTTCTCTTGCGCACATTAAAGTACCTCCGGTAGCGAGTAAATCATCCATTATTATGACTTTCTTACCTTTTAGACGATTAGTCTTTTGCATAGCAAGTTTGTTTGACCCATATTCTAAGTCGTAGCTTCTCTCTATAACTTCTCCTGGTAACTTACCAGACTTTCTAATCATTAAAGTTCCTATATTCATTGCTTCACCAATGAGAGAAGAGAAAAGGAATCCTCTAGCATCTATTCCTGCAATAAGATCAGGTTTCCAATCAGAAATTAACGATACGAATTCTTTTTTTACCATGCTCATACCTTCTGGACTTGCAAGCAGAGGGCTTATATCTCTAAATAATATGCCCTCCTTCGGAAAATCAGGATAACACTTTATCCATTGATCAAATTTACTCATGACCTAGGCAGAGTAGATTATTCAAAGATTTTTCTCCTTATACCAATCTAGATAGGTTCCCATAACAGATGCAAATTCTTCTTTAGCACTTAGTCTAAATAAGTGGTTAAAGGATAAAGGATAATCTTCTTTAAAATCCTTGGAGATTAAATCAAGACCTTTTTTTCTGATCTCAGACTCATAATGACCTTCCCGGAGAAATTGTGAAAACTCACAAACAAAGGATATATCTGCAATTGTTAAATTTCCTTCAACTAAGTATTTGTTTTTAGAAAGAGAAGCCTCAACGCCGTCTAAATAAAATCTATAAGCAGCAGAAGTCCTAGCATGTGTATACTCATTAAGGTCTTCAAGTTCCAAGATGTAAACTTGAAATTCTCTTGAAAATACTAAGTTAGCATCTAAGAAGCTATCAATTCTTGATTTTATGTGGATATCATCTCCTCCATATAAAGTTTTGTGCCCACTTAATCTAGCTACCTCTCTTAAGATGCTATTAGATTCAAATATACCTATTTTTTCTTCTCCGCCAAAGGCTGCTGGCACAGTACCAAAAGGATGAGCTTCTAGAAATGCGCCGGTTTTATATAACTCTCCTGCAAAACCTCTTTTTCCTACCTTTTTTAAGTCCTTATAAGTTTCTTTTTCAGACTCGGTTAGTAATTTTGCATCATAATCCCAAAGCCAATTAGTAAGGTTTCGAGGTTTATCACCTATAACCTCTATTTCAATGTCGCCATAATTAGCTGCAATAATTGATTTCCAAACTCTAGGGTTAGGAAGGTACGAGAAGATTCTTACCTTGTCTTTCAAGCTGAACTATTGGGTTTCTATTGCTTTCTTAAATGCTGGCCTACTTTCAATTCTTTCAACGTAAGATTTGATATTACTCATTTCATCTGAAACGCAACCTAATCGGTTACTCATGAAGCAGGAATGTCCAAGCATGATATCAGCAGCGGAAAAATCCCCGATTAGGTAATCTTTTCCTTCAAGGGTTTCGTTTACCGGCTTTAAAGCATTAGTAAGTAGTCTTTGTGCTTGCCCTAATACTGTTTCATCTCTTCTTTCAGGTGGAAGAAGAATTGTATGAACAACAATCGTATTCATGGGCGGCATCACCATTCCTTCACAATAATGAAACCACTGAAGATACATCGGAAAATGCTCCGAATCGACTGCTGGTTTTAGTCCACCATTCTTATGTCTTTCTAGAATGTAATCTGTAATAGCTCCAGATTCCCAGATTTGTATATCCCCATCATCTAACACAGGAACTCTTCCTAAAGGGTGCCTAGCTCTATGTTCATCTGATTTAAGATCAGTGGGGCTAAACTGCATCTTATTCAATTCGTAAGGCAGATCTAACTCTTCTAATAACCAAAGAATTCTTCCAGCTCGAGAATTTGGTGCGAAATGTAGTTTTAACATAGTTTTCTCCTTTAATTTGTTAGTTAATTTATAACCCAATTAGGTAGTTGTCTAACCCTATTTTGGCTTTATGTTGTTAAGTAATTCTAAAGCTGTTTTGCTTAATGATTTCTGTACGAATAAGTGGTCATGAAAGTAACCAGAAAATACATTACAAGTTATACCTTCATTGCTAAGAAGCTTTGAAATTGCGGCAATCAAGCCCACACTGGTTAGACTTGAATGAGCCCCTAACGAAATACACTTAAAAACAGAATTGTATTCAAAATCTTCTTGCTTAGCTTTTTCTTCTTTTATTACAAGCGTAAGGCCTTCTTTTTCTTTGAATGTTGCTATTGGGTCTAACTGATTAGAAAATTCTAAAGAACAATCCTCTAAAGTAATAAATACATAATCTTCATTTAAAAGATTGGGTTGTAAATTATTGAGTAAATTTGAAAGATCTTCCTCACCAGAGTCCATTAGTGACACTCCAAATTATATTTCTTTAATCTGTAGTAATTATAAGGTAAGGGTGTAATAAAACCTGCAAATAGCATAGGCGGAAGTACCCACCAAACAATAATGCCTCCTGTTAAGACCACATCAACGGTATTCATTGCAATTTCCATTGCAAGCATGGAAATCAAAGACATTCCGATTGCAGTATTGAAAGCTTCAGATAGAATCATTTGCCTTGAAAGTATAAAAGTCTCTAGAAGAATTGATGTGATTAATCCGTTGATAATGGCCAAAACCATAATACCCATTAAAGGGAAGTCAATTTCCATGATTTGGAAATAAAGGATTGTTCCAAGATCTCCAATTGAACACCCTAATAGACACCATAGGGTATTTATCGAAGACTTCTTCCATGTATTTTTACAAGTCCAAGTAAAACTTTCGTTCATCAACTTAAGCTGTGCTTCCTCCGTCTGCTAAATACACAGATCCAGTTATAAAACTACTGTCGTCACTGGATAAGAAGAGCATAAGTTTTGCAATTTCTTCAGGCTGTGCGTATCTGCCAAGAGGGATATTCTCTTCTATTCTAGCTTTCGGGTTATCTTCCTCACTTACACTATCCATGCCGTCTTCAAGTATTTTCATCATATCTGTATCAACTGGAGCAGGATTAACAGTATTTACTCTGATATTCAAAGACGCGCATTCCTTAGAAGCCGATTTCATCAATCCAACAACTGCATGCTTGCTCATTACGTATGGAGATAGTGATGAAGCGCCTATTACACCTGCAACGCTTGAGGTAATCACGAAGCTACCTCCTCCTCTTTCAGTCATTGCAGGTATGGCAGCCTTTAATCCAAGAAAAGGTCCCTTGGCATTAACCTCCATGACTTGATCAAACTTACTTTCTTCGTACTCTTCTATTGAAGCAACGTCACCTGCAATGCCTGCATTGGCAATAAATACATCTAAACCACCATATCTTTCTTTAGCTAATTTAACCGCGTCTAAATTGTCAGAAGATTTTGTTACATCGCATACAAAATAACTTACTTTATTTGAGTTCATGTCTATGCAAGCAGTACTTAGTTCATCTTCATTTATATCTACCATTAGAACATCAGCGCCTTCTTCAATAAAAAGCTTCGCTGTTGCTTTTCCAATTCCACCTGATGCACCAGTTATAATCGCAACTTTTCCTTCAAGTCTATTCATAAGATTATTTTAAAATAAAAACTAAAGATTAATTAGATAAATCGCTCTAGCTATCATTACCGCTCCTACAGTTAACATAATTCTCTGTGTCCACGAAAAGAAAGTTTTATCATTTATCCTATCTAAAACCTTTTTTCCTAAAGTGGTACCTATAACAGACACAATCATTGCTGTAATCAAGAGCCAAAAGACAGGCCAATTCTCAGCTGACGATGTCACGGCTAAACCTCCAAAAAATATAACTTTAGATACATGACCTAAAAACTGAGCAACTGCCTTAGTTGCTACCACTTGATGTCTAGTCATTTCAACTCTTTGGAAAAATACATCTAACAGAGGGCCCCCAACACCAGCCAATAAATTAGTTCCTACGACTACCATACCTGCCAATATCCCTATTGGAGTTTTAGTGACATCAAAAGCAAGATTATTAGGCATTGCCCAAGCGATATAAGGCAAAATACCTAAAGCAAATAAAACCGTAATTCGATCAGGCACAAAAGCGATGAAGAATAACGTTGCCATTGCAATAATATTTCCTAAGAATAAAGTTCCTATAATCTTCCAATTAATGTCCTTTTGATTGAGCCAGGCCCTATAACCATTAGAAGTCATTTGTATTAGTCCGTGAAGAATCATTGCTGGCCCAACTTGGATAAGGCTTACTAATATCCCCATAAGAATAAGACCACCAAGCATACCAAAAATAGAAGACAAGAAAGCTGTAGCAAATGAAGCTACTACAATAATAAGAGTTAATATGTCTACACCCATAAGTTAGCCATTATTTTCTTTATAGAATAGAGAAGGCAATAACCTTGCTAAAAATTCCATCTCTTCTTCAGCATGAAGCTTCAAATCTTCTGCATCTTTTTTTCCTAATGCAATAATGCGCGATATCGCCATATTTCCTAAAAAACCAGCTAGAGAAGGAACAATATGGTTGTCTTTCCTAGTTGAAACATGACCTAACCAAAATCTAGACCGCATTTCGGAGCCGTTCTCATTATTCTTAACTACGTGACACATCTTCGCTATGTTAATTTCTCTATCAATTAATCCAGCCCTAGCGCAAATAACAAAGGTATCTTCATTGTTAGGGTTATATCCAAAAAATTCTGAAGGATTTACAAACTGAATTCTAAGCTTAGACAGTTCCCCTCCAATATACTCGTGAACTAAGTGACTCGCTCCTATAATTTCTCCAGGCATCTTATTTTCCCAATCCATCCAAACGTGGTCATTAGGATGCCACCATTTATAATGTTCAGTGGTATTAAGAAAATTTAAAAACCACCAACGCACCATGTCTGCTTTAACAGATGGCATAGGTGTTCGAACAGCTACTAAATAGCTTCCATCAAAGAGTCTTCGAGTTTCGGATACATAAGAATCTGTTTCGTCTATTAAAGTAATTTCTGCATCTACACTATCTTTAAATGGCTTAAATCCAAAAATCAAAAAAAATAAAAACAGTAAAAAAATAAGGAGTTTAATTATCAAACTGCCATATAAAGCTTTCATTAATTTCTTCTCTATTAAAGTTTAAAGTGTAGTAATCTCCTTTTAACCAAGCAGTATAGTGATTCAAGCAAAACTTACTCTCCACCCTGCCTCCATTTCCTCCAGCAATAACAAATTTTGCATGTTCTGGATCATTTAAATCAACCACTAATCTATAAGCAGGTCCATGATAAACCCTGCAAGGAATTTCATCTTTCTCTGTCTTTCCTGGACCTTTACCCATGTGCATCGCCATGCTTAAAGTAGTTGGGCTTCCTCCTATTTCGTCTGGTCCTAAATGCAGATCTTTCCAATCATCAAATTTATTAAGACTATGCTTAAATTGAATCTTATGTAAATCTCCCCACCTCCATTTAGATGGGTCATTTCCCAAAGATTTCTTAACCCTTTCAACGACAGTTTTTATCTCTTCTTCTATGATAGTTATTAAAGTTGATTCATGAGTTTTCCAGAATTTATCTTTTAAAAAAGAACTAATATCAAAAAGGTTTAAACCTGGCGCACCCAAAGGTAAGGTATTGATTAGATCATCATCTAACACTTTGTGCATGAATTTTCTGGGCCAGAATCTATCTAGAAAAGGATAGAAAATACAAGCGCCTACTGAGTCTATAGTAGCTTCGCAATTCCATTCCTTAAGTAATTTTAGAGCTAATCTAATATCTTCATTTGAGCTTTTACTTAATACTTTAATAAGATCGGGTAATAATGATTTAGCGCGTAAATCCTTTAAATCTAATTGCATTTCACAAAAATTATCAACGTCAAATTTTTTATTTTGACTTAATAATTCTCGAATTCTTTCTGCTCTCGAATTATGAGTAGGAAAATTATGTATATAAAATTCACCATCTTCTCCCATGGTGTCGTTATTAGCTGTTAATGAAAAACCTTCTGCAGGATTGTTTTCAACCAACAATTGATCAGCTTTAGCTAATGCAAAATCATATTTATCTAACCAGCCAATTAATGGAACTGAACCAGTGGCGTTTTTTCGAACAGGCATAGTGGTCGCTATATATCTTTGTAAGCTACTTTCCTTATCTACACAAATAATATTATTAACTAGTGGACATACATCATTTTCAAATAAGAAACTTCTAAATTCCTCAGCGGAAGTAGCAAGGGGTAATCTTGATAAAGCACCTGCAGAAGTAGGGACGTCTTGCAAAGACCAATATAAGCTAGTTTGGTAAGGAGAATCTGTAAGATTACTTATTCCTAGCTCTTGTAATAAAGGCTCTAAAAGAACACCATGATGAGTTCTTTTAATATCAATTTCTTTATTAGATTGGTCTTTTATTTCAATAATCTCTTTCCTGGAAATAACTTGCTTTAATCCAGACTGCGATTCGTATTCGTTCCCTTTTATTTTTTCTATAAATAAATCGTAACAATCTATAAAACCTGTAGTTAATCCCCATGCGACATCTTTTGTATAGCCCATCATGAAATAGGGAACACCTGGAAAAGCAGCTCCAAAAACATCCCAAGAATCTGAATGTAGGTGTGCGTAAAAAAAGGTGCTCGGAATAGTAAAAGGCTGGTGAGGATCTGTGGCTAAAATCGGTTTACCAGATACTGAAAGTTCTCCTGTTACTGCCCAGTTATTACTGCCAGAAAATGAAGGAACTTTTACATGCGGGTAAGCTAACTCAATTATTTTTGGATCAATTTGCTTTAATGGTTCTTTTAATTCTTCAACTAGAATTCTGTCTTCTTCTGAGAGATGCAGGACATGATTAGAAAAGATATCTACTCCGTGTGTTGCCATCAATCTTCCTAACACAAGCTTTTCAGTCCAGCTTTTATGCTGAAACCATGATGTAAATCTGTATCTAGCAGCAATATCTGACATTGTGAATTCTCTTGGTAAAGCGCCGGCATGTTTAAATTCAGGGGGAACTTCTTCTAATGACCCAACATAAGCATTAAGCCCTTGAAGATAAGCTTCTGCTATAGAATCTCCATCACTAGTTGGAAGCTCATTTAATTTGCCATGAACATTAAAAGCTTTCTGTAAAGCGTCTTGCGCGAGAAACCTTTCTCCTAACAGAGCTGAAGCCTCTCCGTTTGCATAAGCGCAGCTTAAATGAATCTGCCATAGCCTCTCATATCCTGCGGCATAACCCATCCCTCTATAAGCATCTTCAATGGTTTTGGCATAAACATGAGGTATTCCGATTTTATCCCATACTATTTCAAAGGGAGAATCAGCTTCAGCTATCTTAAACTTCAAAATCTATTGTATTTTTTTTATAAAGTCTCAAAAGCTTGTTTAGCAATATTACTAATGGCTTCTATATCTTCTTCAGTATGACAAGTAGATACGAAATGATTGTGATACCCAAGCATGTAAACTCCTCTTCTAACGCATTCGTCTATCCATCTAAAATGCGTTTTTACATCTACGTTGTTTAGCCTGTAATAGGGCATAGCTGGTACGCCAGAAGCAACTAATTCGTAACCACTTTCCTTAGCAACTTTCACTAAAGATTCATTTAGGCGTTGCCCGAAATCCGTCATTTTATTGGCGGCGTCTAATTTCTTTAATTCCTTTAAAGTAGCAATTGCTGCAGCCATTGGGGAAGCACTAAAAAATTGAGTGCCCGTAAAATAAACCTTCTCAGCTGCGTCTTTCATTTCGTTAGTGCCAACAAGAGCAGATAAAGGATGTCCATTAGCAATTGCTTTTCCAAAGCATATTAGGTCAGGCGTAAAGCCATAAGCTACATTCGAACCAGAAAGGTTAATCCTAAAACCTGCCCTAACGTCATCGATAATTAAAATTACGTTATTTTCCTTGCATAGTTTTGATATACCTTGCCAGTAGCCTTCTTCAGGCAAAGTGTTATCTCTGGAAACTGGATGATCGTAGGGCGAAGAAATGAAGCATGCGATTTCATCGGACTGTTCTGCTAAAACCTTTTCAAAAGATTCAAGATCATTCCACTCAATTGTGATTACTTTGGCATCGTCAGAAGCGATTATGCCTGGGTGGTCCTTCCCTTGCATCCAAGGAGCAACTCCGTGATATCCGTCTTGGATTTTTACAATCTTTTCTTTCCCTGTTGCTTCTCTAGCAACCATAACAGCTAAACTCGTACTGTCACCGCCATTCTTACCAAAAAGAGCCCAGTCCGCTGCATCAACCATTTCTACTAAATTAGAAGCTAGGTCGACCATGACTGGCGAAGCTAAACTAACCGTATTACCCTCAGAATCTTGTGAATTAGCAGCTTCTTCAACCTCTGGATTTTTGTAACCTAAAATGGAAGGTCCATAAGCGCACATCAGATCAATGTACTTATTATCGTCAATGTCCCAAAAATAAGCTCCTTCAGCACGAGAGAAAAATTTGGGCCCAGTATCTCTAATAGCGTATTTATAATGTCCAAATATACCTCCTGGTATGACCTCCTTTGCTTTTTTTAGAAGAGCTTCTGATTTCTTGACTTCATAAGTTGTATTTTTCATAACCGATAATTATTGTTTAGTAAAAAGACGAAAAATACTCTTCCCGCTCCTCTTTAAGCATACCTACTGTTTCATCCATGAACCTATTCCTGTCTTCTCTATTTTTAAAGACCCAAATACAAACGCAATCGTTACTGTGATAAATAGCTTTTAATTCGTCATCAATATTGCATATCTCTTCTGGTATTTCTGTCTTTACGCAAATCACAACAACTACACTCTGGCGTTAGGAAAGAGTCTTAAAAAATTCTCAGAATAAAAGAGGTTTTTTAAATGCTCATCGCGATCAGATAAAAATCTTTCAAATCTTCCAATAGGATCACTTGTTCCTTCAACGTGAGGGTAATCGCTAGAAAAGAGATATAGTTCAGGGTGAGAAAGATCCATTAACATTCCAACATCTTCATGATGGAAAGGAGTAAAAGCCATTTGTTCTAATATTTGCTCAGAAGGTTTTCTTTTTATTTCACTTAAGTTTTTATCTACCCTGCTCCAAGTTTTAACTACATAATCTAATCTTTGTAACATTTCAGGAACCCAACCAGCTCCTAATTCAACACTAGCACCTCTTAGTTTAGGGTGTCTTTCAAAAACACCATCTAATACCATCATGGAGACAAAAGTTTCAGGCCCTTGGTGCATAACCACCATATCCTTTGCTCTAACGTTTTCTCCGCCTCCCATCCAATCTTTACTAGGCGGCTTTCCATTATCGGACCAACTTTTATCTAACTGTAGTGGAGAACCACCAACGTGCATTAAAAAAGGGATACCTTCTTCGGAAAGCTTTTGCCAGAAAGGATCTAAAGCTAAATGACCGGGTGAGCGGTTTCCAGAGGCATAATGGGGTATCCATATAGCCTCTAAACCAGATTTGATTGCAAAATCTAACTCCACCATAGCCAATTCAGGTTCATGGAGAGGAATAACTCCTACGCCCATTAATCTGGAGTCTTGAGAACAGAAATCAGACATAGCTCTGTTGTGAGCTCTTGTAGCTCCATAACGTAATTCAGGCGAAATTTTGCTTCCTTGTTTCTCTACGTATTTAGCTTTACCTCTTACGTCTCTAAAAGGTGTAACAACACTATGCGTAGCAAATACCAATTGTTTCTTAAAGCCTAGCATGTCCATAGCAACACTTCTATCGTCCCGATCAAAAGCTCCAAGTGCTTGTATTTCTTTAGATTCGGCAATTAGTTTATCCCCTAAAGCAATTTGAGCTTCCACGTGCTGTTTGGTGTGCTTTCCACCGTTGTTAATTATCTCTTCAACCTCTTCGTCTGTTACAAGACTGGCTTTGTAATTAACTGGTGGTATTAAATCTTTGAATTCTTTGTCAGCGTAGTCAATTATAAAATTTGGTAATTCCATAACGTGACTATCAGCATCGTAAAAATTTCTATCGTTTGGCGCGTAAGTCATAAAATTTTCCCTCTAACACTTATCTTATCATTCTATTACTTTAAAGTTTTAGCTATTGATCTTCTCTAATTTTTCATGAATTGCAACAACGCCTTTCTTGTTTGCATTAATAATTGTTTCCATTGCAGGAGCTTCTTTACTTATATCTCCTAATTCAGTTAAAGCAACATGAATGACATCATGACATTCAATTTTCTGCATGTCTTCTAACCATCTTCTTATATTAGGAAATGGTTCGAAGTCATATATATTTGTAAACATACTTTGTAGTTGGCCTATTTCTACATATGCAGACATATCTGCTATCGTTAAAGTTTCTCCTACAAGATAACGAGAATTTGAAAGCCATCCTTCTTCAATAGCCTTAAATGCCTTTTCTATATTT
>CEOQ01039716.1_pt1 | contig 10422 bp, 8 predicted proteins | sample 361351 | NCBI WGS metagenome assembly CEOQ01 (sample SAMEA2619907, study PRJEB7988) | marine metagenome | biome: marine biome (ENVO:00000447); feature: deep chlorophyll maximum layer (ENVO:xxxxxxxx); material: "saline water (ENVO:00002010), including plankton (ENVO:xxxxxxxx)" | depth 60 m | reverse complement strand
AAGCGGTATAAGAAAAAAATTCATACCAAGAGGAGGACCTGATGGTGGAGATGGAGGAGAGGGAGGAAGTATTGTTGTTTTCGGAAACAAGAAATTAAGTTCTTTGAAGGATGTTACATACATTAAAAAGATTAAAGCACAAAACGGATTCCCTGGAAGTGCTGGTAATAAAAAAGGAAAAAAAGGAAAAGACAAGGTAATTAACCTTCCTATAGGGACCGTAATTTACGAAGTTCAAAAAGAGGAAAGAAAAAAAATATACGAAGTGCTTAAAGAAGAGAAAAAAACCATACTTCCAGGAGGAAAAGGAGGCAGAGGTAATTCCAAAATGGCAAACTCTGTTATTCAGTACCCACTTTTAGCAGAAAAAGGAGAAGACAACAAAGAAATATTAATTGAATTAGATTATTTAATGGAAAGCGATGTGGCTATTATAGGAAAACCAAACAGTGGAAAATCATATCTTTTATCAAAACTAACCAACGCAAAACCACAAATCAAAAACTACCCTTATACAACCACAAATATTGAAACAGGAATTATTGAAAACGTTAAAAGGCAACACAAGGTTATAGAAATCCCCGGAATTGAAGACAGTAACAACAATCTTGGTTTGAAAAATTTAAAACACACAGAAAGAACCAAATTGTTTTTGTTTTTAAAAAGTAGCCAAGATGACAAAACATTAGAAATTATAAAAAAACACAAAAAAAATATTTTGAAAAACAAAGCTGTCATAACAATTCCGTCCTATTTAAATTTAGAAGAAAAAGAACTAGATTTTAAAAACGAAGACATAGAAGAAATAAAAATAAGAGTAGAAGAGCTGTTGGGCAAAACAAAACAAAACAACTTATCACAAAATGAAGTTCCAGAAGTTATTGTGATTGGAGAAGAAAAAGAGGTTGTGGAAAAAAGAGGACAGAAATTTATAGTTAATCACGAGCAAGTTAAAAGGATAGCAGAAAGGGTAAACCTTGATCATTGGGATGTTATGGCACAGTTTATGAAAATATTACACAATAAAGGTGTTTCAAAAAAACTATTTGAATTAGAGGTTAAACCAGGAGATATTATTGAGATAGGAAAAATAGAGCTTGAGTGGAGTTAATAAAAACATAGGAATATACGGAGGGACTTTTGACCCTGTACACGAAGGACACTTAAAGGTGGTACAAAGTGTTTTGAGTAAATTAAAATTAGATGTTTTGTATGTTGTGGCGGCAAGAAATCCCTGGATGAAGAAAGGAAAAAAAATCACACCCTACACTCACAGGCTTAATATGTTGGGCTTGGTTTTTGAACAAGAAAAAAAAACAAAAATTTTAGCTGAAGGAAAGGAAAGAGAGAATTCTTACTCAATAGACACCGTGGTGGATGTAGAAAAAACACATCCGGGAGCTAATGTGTTTTTAATTGTGGGGGAAGATGTTGTTTGTGATTTTGAAAAATGGGAAAAAGCGAAAATTCTTTTAAATAAAGTTACACTGGTTTGTGTGAAAAGAGAAGGAAGAAGCTCTGTTGAATTAGACAAAAAAATAAAACAAACAAACAGAAACGCGAAGGTTGTTTTTTTGGAAAAAGTAAACGATGTTGTGTCATCTTCGGCATACAGGGAAAAAGGCTCTGCAAGATTTATGAACAAAGATGTTTTAAAATATATTAAAACTCACAGGTTGTACGAATATGAAAGATAAAATTAATAAGCTAATAAAAATCACAAAAGAAACCAACGCATTTCAGGTGGGAGATTTTGTGTTGTCTTCGGGAAAGAAAAGTAACATATATTTTGACGGAAGAATAACAAGCCTTTTGCCGGAAAGCTTGCAAATAATAAGCGAACTTTTGTTTAAAGAGGTAAAAGAAAAAAAATTAAACGTGATTTCAGGCCCAACACTAGGTGCAGACGCAATAGTGGCCGGGGTTTTGATGGTTGCAGCAAAAGATAAGTACCCGCTCAAAGGAGCCATTGTAAGAAAGCAGACAAAAACTCATGGAACAGGAAGAATGATAGAGGGAAATTACGACAAGGGTGACAAGGTTATGGTCGTAGATGATACCTGCACAACCGGCGGAAGTGTTTTGTTTGCGGCAAAAATAATGGAAGAGGCGGGTTGTGAGGTAGAGTTAATTAGGTGTGTTTTAGACAGGGTTGAGGGTGGAAAAGAAAACATCACAAAAGCTGGCTATAATTTCGATTCTCTGCTTAGAGTAGACGGGAAAAGGCTTATTTAATTAGTGGGTTTTTGAAAACGATGCTTGCATTTTGTCCCCCAAAACCAAAATTGTTAGACATTGCATAGTTGATTTTGTGGTTACGCGATTTGTTGGGGACATAGTCTAGGTCACATTCTGGGTCAGGGGTTTCAAGGTTGATAGTAGGGTGTATTTTTTGATTAACAATAGATAAAATTGTTGCTATTCCCTCCATAGCTCCTGCACCACCCAAAACGTGCCCTATCATGGATTTTGTAGAGCTTATGGGAGTGTTGTACGCTTGTTTGTTAAATAATTTTTTAATGGCATTGGTTTCGCAAACGTCATTTAAGGGAGTTGATGTTCCGTGTGCGTTTATATAGTCAATTTCTGATGTTGTAATACCTGCGTTATCTAGGGCTCTTTGCATGGACAGAATTGCTCCCTCTCCGCTGGGGTCTGGTTGAACAGGATGGTGGGCATCTGAAGAAACACCCATTCCTGCAATTTCGCATATAATGTTAGCACCTCGTTTGAGGGCGTGTTCTTCGGACTCTATAACCAACATTCCTGCTCCTTCGGCGGGTACAAATCCGTCTCTGTTTAAATCAAAAGGCTTGCTAGCTGTTGCAGGGTTGTCGTTTTGTGTGCTTAATGCACGTAGAGCGCTAAATCCTCCTAGCCCTAATTTGGTTATTCCCGACTCACAGCCTCCAGCCAAAGCTATGTCGCACATACCGTTATTTATCAATAGGGCAGCGTCTCCAATAGATTGAGTGCTGGCAGCGCAAGCAGTAACAACGGTTGAGCTAAATCCTTTGAATCCAAAAACTCGCGATATATTAGCAGCGGCCATATTTGGAAGAATCATAGGGATAAAATAAGGGCTCACCTTTGTTTCTCCTTTTAAGACCTGGGCCCTGGCATTTTGTTCGATTTCTGGGAACCCGCCATTTCCGTTACCTATAATAACTGCTGTTCTGTTTAATTCTGTCTTACTAAATGAGATATTTGCATTTTCGATAGCAAGTTGCGCTGACGCTACAGCCATTTGTGAAAACCTTGCCATTCGTTTTGCTTCTTTTTTGTCAATATAAACATAGGGGTCGAACGTATTAACTTCTCCTGCTATTTTTGACGGAAATTCACTAGGGTCACAAAGAGTCATGGGGCCTACGCCAGAAACTCCTTCGGTAAGGTTTTTCCAATATTCATCTAACTTCTCGCCAAGAGGTGAAATGATGCCCATTCCTGTAATTACTGCTTTTTGTTTTTTAACTTTGTTTTGCATTTTTTAATTATATTAATAAATCAAAGGTATGGATATAGTTCAGGAGTGATGTTATTTAAAGATTCTAAAGCTTCTGCTGCGACACTTAGGGAGCCCGTTACCAAGAAAGTGTCATTTTTGTTTTTTGTGTATTTGATAGCTTCTTCTACAGACTCAAATTCTATAATTTTTATGTTTGTGAATTTTGTTTTAGCTTTAAAGTCTTTAATTGAGACAGCTTTTGGGTGTCGTGATTTAACAAGTAAAAGAGCATCAGAGATTTTACTTATTTCATTAAGCATTTTTTTATACGAGTGGCCTGAGGTGGCTCCAAAAATTGTTTTATATTTCATTCCCGAATTTAATTCTTTAAGTGATTTAATTAACTGATTTATTGAATAACTATTATGCGCACCATCGACGTAGTATTTAGTTTGGTTTTTTTTGATAATCTGCAACCTTCCCGGCCAACTTGTATTTTTTATTCCGTTTTCTATGTTTTCTTTTGATATTTTATATCCTTTGTTTATTATCTCTTCGGCTGCCAAAATTGCTAGCCCTGCATTCTCAACTTGATGGGATCCAAGCAAGTGTGATGTCAAATTATATGTTTCGTTATTTGTTTCAAGAACAAACGATTGTAACGTTCCGGAAGTTTTTCTTTTAATAATTTTTATATCTGAATTAAATTTTTTTAATTCAGATTGTTTGCTAGTGTTAATTTCAGATATTATTTTGTTCACTGAGTTTTTTTGTGGGGCAGAAATTGTAATTGAGTTTTCAGAAATAGCTCCGGCTTTGTCAGTAGCTATTTCTTCTAAAGTGTTTCCTAAAATATTTTGATGGTCTAAACTAATGTTTGTAATTAAAGTGGCAATTTTATTTGGTATAAAATTTGTAGAATCATGAGTTCCTCCAATTCCTGCTTCAAAAATTTGAAATGAAACATTTTTATTTTTAAAATGAATTAGCGCTAAAATCATTAAGGTTTCAAAAAAAGAATTTCCACCAAAACCTGCAAGTTTTTCGTCATTGATTTTTGTTACGAAAGTATTAAAAGCGCTTGTAAACGAGTTTTCAGAAATATCTTCCAAGTTGACTTTTATTCTTTCAGGAATTTTGTGTAAATGAGGAGATGTAAAAAGTCCTGTTGTATGGGCTGCTTCTTTTAAAATATTTGCTAAAAAAGTTGATGTGCTCCCTTTCCCTTTTGTTCCAACTACATGTATTGTTGGAATGTTGCTACTTATGAGTTCACATGATTCAAATATATATTGGAGTCTTTTTTTTCTTTTGTTAAAAAAAAGATCGCGGTCAACAGGTTTTTGTAAAATAATTTTTTTTACAACATTTGTGTAATTTGTATTCATTGTTAGTCAATTATATAAAACAATATTTTTATTATTTTTTAATTTTACCACTTCAATGTTTTTTTCAAACAAGTCTGACAAATGTTTTGTTGTCATTATAAACTCTGGACTCCCGTCTTTAAATATAGAGCCGTTTTTAAGCATTATAATTCTGTTAAATTTCCATGACAAATTTAAATCATGACTAGAAATTATTTTTGTTTGATTTTTGTTATTTTTATTTAGTATGAATTTTATTATTTCAGCTTGATTATAGGGATCCAGGCTTGATGAAGGTTCGTCAAACAGTTGTATTGGTGAATTTTGCACCAAACTGTGTGCCAATAATGTTAGTTGTTTTTCTCCTCCTGAAAGTGTTCCAATTTTGGAGCTCCATTTGTGTTTCATTTTTAAAGAATTTAACATTTTGTACGTTATGTTAAAATTTTCATCATTTGTATCAGCTGAATTTTTGCCAGGAGAGTGGCATCCTGACATAACAAATTCAAAAACATCAAAATAATCAGGGATATAAGGGGCTTGGGGCATGTATGAAATTAGTTTTGACAAATCGGCAACAGAAAGAGATTCAATGTTTTTGTTTTTTAAAATTATTTCACCTTGTGTGGGTGAAATGTGTCCTGATATTGTTTTTAAAAATGTAGACTTACCACTGCCGTTAGGCCCTATTAATAAAATTGTTTCTCCTTCGTTTATGTTGGTACTTATTTTCAGATGAAAGCCAGAGTCTTTAAATCTAGTACGTGTTTTATTTAGTTTTAGTATTATATTTTCCAATTTTTACCACTTTCTTTTCTGAGTAAACTAACAAAAAATGGAAACCCCAAAAAGGCCGTAATTAGACCTACGGGAATTTCGACAGGAGACATGATTGTTTTTGCTATCATGTCAGAAGACAATAGAATTATAGCGCCAATTAAGCTTGATTGAGGTAAAAGATATTTTGCGTTACTACCCCATGCCATTCTTGAAATATGGGGCGCTACCAGCCCTACAAACCCAATGATTCCTGTTTGTGAAACAGCTACAGAAGTCGCAAGAGTTGATAGCATTATTAATATTTTTATTGAATGTCCTTCATTTATTCCAAGGTTGCTTATTAATTCGCTGTCTAAATTTAACAAGTTAATTTTGTCTGACATCAAGAAAATTATTATTAAAGATGGAAACCCAAATAAAAAAACTATGTTAAAGTTTTCCCATGATGATAACGAAAATCCCCCAAGTAACCAACTAAGCATTGGCTTGATATCCGGATCTTGCGTAATTAATAACAAAGTTGTTAAAGCACCAAATAGAGATGTGACCGCGACACCAGCTAAAATAAGCGATAGCTGATTATTTGTTTTTGAATAGTTTGATAGAACAAAAGTGGAAAATACTGCAAAAACACCACCTACAAAGGCAAATACGGCGGCATTTAAATTGGCAAAAATAAAGTTTATATTGAAAATTGTTAACCCTAAAATAGCGCCTAATCCGGCACCAGTTCCGACTCCAAGCAAATATGGATCTGCTAATGGGTTTTTAAATATAGCCTGAAAGCCAGTTCCTGATGCCGATAGAATTATTCCGGTTAAAATTACTAATAAAGACCTGGGAATTCTTAAATAAAAAAGTATGGTATAGGAAGAATCTGAGTATGCTAAATTAGTATCCCATGGAACTATAAATGTTGTAATTGAATTAACAACTTCATTAAATGAAATTTGCGAGGATCCAATAAATAGCGAAAGTAAAAATAAAAAGCACAGGGCAACTGAAAGCCAAACAATACTAAGTTTGTTTTTAGTAGTTTTGTTATATATTATAAAGTCTAAATCAGTTTTCTTTAGCGCCTTTGTCGTCATGTATGTATTTAATGAATCTAGGTGAATAAATTATTTGGATTAATTCTTCTATTCCATCAATAAACCTAGGTCCAGCAATAGAAAGAGAATCACTTTTCATACTCAAGATTCTTTTGTTCATTACTGCTGTCATGTTTTGAAATTCTTTATTTTTATAGAAAAAATCCGGGTCAGCAGTAATGATTATTTGAGGATCCTTTTTTATTAAAACCTCTTTTGAAAATTGCTCATATCCCGAAACATCTTTCGCGACATTTTGGAGTTTTAAAAGATCTAAAGTCTTTCCTACCAGCGTGTTATGACCAGGAGTCCACAATGATCCGGTATCATAAAATATTGATGGGCCTTCGCTGTAATTAGTGAAAAAAGATTTAATGTTTGAGTATTTTTTTTCAAATGTTGAGGCAACTTCGTAGGCCTCGTTATTTTTATTTACAATTTTGCCCCACATTAAAATTCTTTCAGGAATATTTTCAATATTATCGTTTAATGATTTTTCATAAATAACATTTAAATTATTTGATTCGAGTTCGCTGACATACCGCTCAAAGAAAATATAAAACAAATCAGAATCTAGTGTTAAAATTGTTTCCATATTTATGTTAAAAGCGTCACCTACCTTAGTGATATTTTTAGTGTCATTTGGGTAATTAACAAAAGAATGAGTTCCAATTATTTTGTCTCCAGCTCCAATTGAATATAACATTTCAACTGCTGCAGAATCAAAAGCGATAATCTTAGAAGGAGCTTCATTAATTTGTATTTCTTTATTGTCTGTTCGCATAATAGTTAATGGATACTTGGTTTCTTTAATTTGTACAGAAACTACATTTTTAGAATTTTCTTTTGTAATGGAACGGACGGGGGCCAGAGGTTGTTTGGGAAGTTTTTGAGTCAGAGTAACTTGTGTTTTAGATGCCAAAGGAAGAGAAGGGGTTAGAGGTGCTTTGTTTGTATGGGTATAAGGAGCCGGAGGAATTGGTGTTTTTGTAACTTCTTGAGCGTTGTTAGCACAAGATAGTACAAAAAGAGTTAAAAGAATCAGCAAGTTAAGTTTAATTATTTTTTTCATTTACATCTCCAAATTGATCTACTAGGAGAAATATAAATGTACCAAACATTTTGCATCTTTCCTCGAAGATCATAATAAATTTTGGGGCTTGGACCGGGCTAAAAAATTTTACCGTTGCGGGACAGCGTCGGGATCAAACCGAACTTCCATAATTATTCGCTGTATAGCGAAACCCAAAGTATGACTAGACTAGCATATTAATATTTCTCAGTCAATAAAACATACTGATTAATTATTTTGAATGTTTCCTACAACTCTGGTTTTAACAGTTATCGCATTGCTTGGGAGATAGGCCAGAGGAATTTCTTCAACGTCAATAATTTCAATTGTATTTTTGTCTGCACCCTTTGATATTGCATTTTTTATCGCTTCATTTTTTGAGGAAAGTAATATTTCATCCCTGGTCATGTTTCCTGTTGCGAAAACTTTTTCTGAATACCCGCTGACTTGAGCAAACGCTGATCCTATCGCATTGGCTACTTCTGAATGTTTTGGTATCTCTATTAAATTTATTCCTTTTATATCATCTGGCATTACAAACGCTCCGCCACCAACAATTACTGTATTTATAGTGTTAGAGCTAGTTTTCATTCTATCTATAGCAACAGATATTTTTTCTTTAATTTCTTGTTTTGCGTTACTGATTATATTTTTATCAATATTTATTTTTTTATTAGGTGTGGAAAAATTTATTTTTGATTCTGATGCATAGACATCCGTTACAGTTGGGACGTTTCCTCCAAATGATAAAGATTTATAGGTGATCTCATTTCCTACGCTTAGTTCACTAACAAAAGGAGCAAGATTATTGATCATTGTTCCTCCGCCTAAAGGAATAGACAAAACGTCTGCCATTCTAAAGTTTGTTCGGATCCCAGAAAAATCAACGGCTATGGAAGATTCTTTTGGAAAGTTATTTATTAGCATCCCAATGTCTGTAGAAGTCCCTCCTATGTCTACAACCAGTCCATTATCAATTCCTGATAAAAACGACGCTCCGCGCATGCTGTTTGTTGGACCAGAAGACAGGGAGAAAATTGGATACTTAATTGCGTCTGAAACCGAGGACATTGTACCGTCGTTTTGAGTTATATATATTTTGGAGTCAAGTTTTAATTCTTTAATTATCTTACTTAGATTTGCAAATGTTCTTTTTGCTGACTTGATTAACATGGAGTTTAGTATGGTTGCATTCTCTCTTTCTAATAGCCCTATCCTACCAATTTGATGTGATAAAGAAACGGGGATATCTCCCATTTCTTCAGCAATAATTTTACTTGCATGAATTTCTTGATAAGGGTCAACTGATGCAAAAACTCCGTTTATCGCTATAGATTCAACGTTGTTAGATTTAAATGTTTCGCAAATCTTTTTGATTTCCGATTCAATGACTGGACTAATTTCTCTTCCATCAAATTCAAGGCCTCCACCTGCAAAATGTGATACAAACAAATTTTTATTTATGAGTTCTTTTGGCCAATCACTTAGTGGTTTTAGTAATCTGGTCGAAGGCCCACACAATCTTACAACTCCTGTTTTAGAGAGATTTTTTCGTTGTATTAAATCATTAATAAGATGTGTTGTTCCTATTATTATTAAATCAATGTTTTTTTTATCTATATTGTTAATTAGTTTTTCAATACATAATTTAACAGCAGTATTAACGTCGTCTGAAGTATTGGTTTTAAAAGAGCTAATTACATTGTTGGAATTGTCTATTAGGACTCCGTCAGTATTTGTGCCTCCAACATCTATTCCTATTCTCATTATTTTCTCGGCATGTTTAATAAATATTCATAATCAAAGTCATACCCAAAACCTTTTGGTCCGACAACTTTTAATGCTTTATCTGTACACAGATTATCAGGTGCAGGAAACCCTAATACTGAAACTCTGAATCCATATCGTAATAATTCTGTTGTAATTGGATCACCAGTTTCAGAGTCTATAATACAAATTAAATCAGGAACCATGCATACTATTTTGTCATTAATATAAGCAATTAAATTTTCATTTTGAAATTCGATTTTTAGTGTGTTGTTTTTAAATTGCTCTGACCCTTCAATTAGTACATGGCCTCTCGCAAAACCGTCTGTTGTAGAACGTGTTAAATCAGTGATTTTACCGTCAAACAGCAATTTTCCAGGATAGGCTTTTAATATACTGTTAACTGGGTTGGTTTTGTTTTTTTGTGAATCTTGTACTGCTTTTCCTACGTTTTTTGCAAGAGTTAAAGTCCCATGAATTGCAGTGTCTTGAACTTGCAGGCCATTCATTGGTGCTGTAGCAAAAACAGCCGCGCAACCCATTTGAATTGTAACTGCTCTTGCCATTTTTTCTAACCAGTGAGCACTTATAGCATTAGGGAATAGAGCTGAATTACCTTTTTCATCACAAACTACAGCAGGAGTCCAAGATACTCCGTAAATAAAAAACGTTTTCATATGTATTTCAGGAAATGCTCTACCCATACCGTCTCCGTCGATTACCGGAATATTGTTTTCTCCAGCAGCAATAATTGGCTCTAGAGAGTTGCTGCCTCCAATTTCTCCTGATATAACTGCAGTTGCTTTTTTCCCTAAATAATTTTCTAATTCGGTTAATGCTCTCGCTGATTCAGCGCCTCTAACTTTTTCAACTCCAACAGTAGGAGCCCCAATTCCA
>CEOQ01041839.1_pt1 | contig 10430 bp, 13 predicted proteins | sample 361351 | NCBI WGS metagenome assembly CEOQ01 (sample SAMEA2619907, study PRJEB7988) | marine metagenome | biome: marine biome (ENVO:00000447); feature: deep chlorophyll maximum layer (ENVO:xxxxxxxx); material: "saline water (ENVO:00002010), including plankton (ENVO:xxxxxxxx)" | depth 60 m | reverse complement strand
CAACCTTGGCAAGGTTGCGCTCTACCAACTGAGCTATTCCCGCATTAATTAATCTTGTTAGATTATAGCATTCCAACTCTTTTTAACATAATAAATGAAAGATATTAAAGTTAAGGTAGATGCTAGTTGTAAAAAAATTACGCCAATATGATACGTATCTATATTTAATATTGGCTCTTTATAAAGTAAAAGCAATAAAGAAATCATTTGAATAGCAGTCTTAACTTTAGATACATATGTAACCTGCAGTGTACCTTTGTTTCCTAATTCAGCTAATCTTTGTCGGATTGCTACTACTAAAAACTCTCTTATAACAATAATAATAGATGGTAAAATAAAGTTAGTTTCATTATTTTCAGTTATCAATAATAATAAAATTATTATAACCAGCAACTTATCTGCCACTGGATCAAGAAATTCACCAAACTGTGTTTGTTGATTCATGCTTCTTGCTACAAGCCCATCCAGGTAATCAGTAATGATAGCTATCAAAAAAATTAATGATGCGAACATTCGGTTTGTGCTATCACCAGATAAAAATAAATAAATCATTATCGGTATGACTAGAATTCTAAATAAACTAAGACTATTTGCTATATTTAAATACATATTTATTTTTGTAAATGGTCATAAATTAATTCAGCTAATGACTTGTTTATACCTGGAACATTCTGCAATTCATCTATAGAAGACCTTAGGGCTGCTTGTATACCGCCAAAATGTTGTAAGATTTGATGTTTCCTTTTTGTTCCAATCCCAGGAATATGATCTAGCTTAGAATTAAAATAATTTCTTGCTGTTCTTTTTCTATGAGACATTATTGCGAATCGATGAGCCTCATCTCTAATTGTTTGAAGTATTTTCATATTATTTTTCTTAAGTTGATTAGTAACATCATTATTATTTATATCTAGAATTTTATCATTATTAGATTTACGCTTTTCTCCTTTAACAATGCCATAAACAATTATATTTTTTATAAATAGTTTTTCTAACACAAATTTTGCCTGGCTAATATGCCCTTTCCCGCCATCAACTAGAATCATATCAGGAAGATTATTATCTTGCTTTAATTTTTTCAATCTTTTGCTAATTATGAAATTCATAGCTTCATAGTCATCAGCCTTTTTTATTTTATCTAAATTATAATTTCTATAATATTTCTTTTCAGGACCGCTAGATGAAAACCAAATAGATGCACCTACCATATTACCTCCACTTAAATGACTGATATCAAAACAAATAATATTTTTTATAGAGTTCTTTTCTTTCAAATCAGCAGATAAAGGTTTAAAGATATTTTTTGAAGAAGATAAATTAATCTGTTTGATTCTATTGTCAGTCGTGGCTTGACATATTTTTAAATAGAAGCTATATAATTTTCTTGTTCCATTTATTATTTTAATTTTTTTGTTATATTTTGCATATATTGCTTTTTCAAGTATCAGTCTATCGGGTATTTTTAATGACATTAAAATTTTTTCTGGGGGTAAATGATCTAAATAATATTGCTTCAAAAATGAATTTAATAGCGTAACTTCATCTGTATTTTGCTTATTTGAAAAACTATAAGGTTTATTTCCCAAATTAACACCATCTCTAATCATAAATACATCAATACATGATTTATCAGACACATTAGAAATTGTAACAACATCAATATCTCCTTTTTCAGTAATCAGGTTTTGATTCTGAGTAATATTCCTAATCATAGAGATTTTATCTCTAATAACTGAAGCGTTTTCATAGAGTTTTTTGTCCGAATAGTCTTTCATTTGTTTTGTATATGTATCTATAAGATCTTTGGTTTTTCCTTGAAGGAATAAAATTGAGTTTTTAACTGAGTCTGCATAATTTTCTTGATTAATAAGATTAACACAAGGAGCTGTACATCGATTAATTTGATACTGCAAACATGGTTTTTTCCTTGACTTAAAATATGAGTTTTCACATTGTCTAACTTTAAATATTTTCTGAACTATATTAAGAGTCTTTCTTAAATTATTAACTTGAGTGTATGGGCCAAAATACTTACCCTTTAATTTTCTATCTCCGCGATAGAATTTTATTAAGGGAAATTCATGTTCTATATCTATAAAAATATAAGGATAAGATTTATCGTCTCTTAATAATATATTATATCTTGGCTTTATTTCTTTTATTAATGAGTTTTCTAATATCAAAGCTTCTTCTTCGTTATTAGTAATTATCACCTCAACATCATTTATTTTTTCAATTAATTTATTAGTTTTAACTGAAGAATTTCCTTGAACAAAATATGACGATACTCTTTTTTTTAAATTAGATGCCTTTCCAATATATATTATCTTTTTATTTTGATCTAACATTTTGTATATGCCAGGCCTCTGTGTAAGGTTCTTTAAAATATTTCTATTCATCTTTTATATGCAATTTCTTTAGCTATTCTAAAAATCTTTGATAATCGGCTTATATCAAGTTTCTTAGAATTTATATTTATTTTACTACAATGATAAGAATCAAGAAGAAATTTTGATGAGTTAATTTCATGAATTTTTTCATGAGCAAATGGGAATAAACTTAACTTCATAGAAAATGCTCTTAATACTGCGTTATGCGCTATATGCCCAAGCGCAATAATAACTTTCAAGTCTTTCAAATCTTTAAACTCTTGAATCAAGTATCTCTGACATTTTTTAATTTCATCTAATACAGGTGCATTATTTGGAGGATAGCATTTAACTGAATTAGTTATATAGATTGGTTTGTAGTTATGATATTTGTCTCTTATAGTAAACTTATGATCGTTTAAGACTTTATGAAGTAATTTTCCAGAAAAATCACCATTAAATGGTTTTCCTGTTCTATTTGCTCCATGTAAACCTGGGGCTAATCCAACAACACAAATTTTAGATATTTTTAAGCCAGTAGATAGAACTGGTTGATTGTGATAGCTCGGATATAATTTTTTTAATTGTTTTAAATTTTTTTGTATGCGTTTGCAATATCTGCATGTTTCTAAATTTTGCATTTTTTAGAAACGTAATAGATTTGAGCCCCATGTAAATCCTGCACCAAAAGCTTCAAACATAATTAGATTTCCTTCTTTCAATAAGCCTTTTTTATTTGAATCGTCTAAAGCTAAAGGTATTGAGGCTGCCGATGTATTGCCGTGCTTATTTACTGTTATGATTATTTTCTCTTTAGGAAGTTTAATCTTTTTAGCAATAGCTAAAATTATTCTACTATTGGCTTGATGAGGAATAAACCAATCTAATTCATCTGCTGATATATTGTTTTTTTCTAGTGTTGATGTTGCAAGTTCACCTAGTGTATTTACAGCTATTTTAAAAACATCATTGCCTTTCATCTCTATAAATTCAGGGTCAGTGTTCACTGTTAATAAATCTTTATAAGAGCCATCAGAAACTATAGTGCTAGAAATTATGCCTGGTGATTCAGAAGCACTCAAAAGCACAGCACCCGCGCCATCACCGAATAGGACGCATGTATTCCTATCTTTCCAATCCAATAGCGATGTTATCTTTTCGGTGCCTACGACAAGTACATTTTTTGATGTACCATTTTTGATATATTGATCAGCGATATCTATCGCATAAACAAACCCTGTGCAAGCTGCATTTATATCAAATGCTGAACAGTTTTTTAAATCAAGCTTGTTTTGAAGCAAGACAGCTGTACTAGGAAACTTTCTTTCTGGTGTAGTCGTGGCCACTACAATCATGTCAATGTCTTGTACTTTTATATTACTTCTCTCTATAGCATCTAAAGATGCATGGTATGCCATATCTACAGAAGATTCTTCTGTAGATGCAATATGTCTCTCTTCAATTCCTGTTCTTTCAATAATCCATTCATTGGACGTATCAACAATTCTTTCTATATCTTGATTGGTAAGAACCTTTTTTGGCAAGTAGCTTCCTGTGGAAATTATTTTTGAAAAAATTTTATTCATTTTGATAACTTGCTTTCAATCAATGATTCTATTTTGCCCAGCACTCCATTTTTTACTTCATAGTATGCAGTACGAATAGCGCGTGCAAAAGCATATGAATCTGCACCGCCATGACTTTTTACTACCACTCCTTGCAACCCAAGGAAACTAGCACCATTATATCTTCTTGGATCAACTTTTTTTCTTACACCCTTCATAACTGGAAAACTTATTAAAGCTGAAAATTTATTATATAAGTTTTTCTTAAACTCATTTTTAATAAAATGACTTATTATATTAGCAACCCCTTCAATACTCTTTAAAGCTATATTTCCAGCAAAACCATCTGTTACTATAACATCATAATTTCCTTCAAAAATATCATCTCCTTCTACATAGCCTCCATAATTTAGAGATGAGCTCTGCATCATTGTTCCTGCATTTTTAATTGTTTCATTTCCCTTAAATTCTTCAGAACCAATATTTAATAAACCTATTCTTGGATTTAAGGATTCTTCAAGTGACTGAACTAATGCTGAGCCCATTATTGCAAATTGATATAGGTGATTTGAGGTGCTTTCAATATTAGCACCTAGGTCAAGCATATGCATATGTCCTTTTTTTGTAGGTAAAGCAGTGCAGATAGCGGGCCTATCTATTCCAGAGATAGTTTTCAAAATTATTTTAGATAAAGCCATAAGTGCACCTGTATTTCCTGCGCTGACACATGCATCAGCAGTTTTATCTTTGACTGCAGTAATAGACAATCTCATAGATGAGTTCTTCTTTGATCTTATTGCTGACAAAATATCCTCATCCATACTAATATATTCATTTGTATGCAAGACTGAATATTTTTTATTTTGTAATTTTTGTATCTTGGGCGGTATATTGTTGTTAATTTGTTCTTGATCTCCAATTAATAATAAATATATATCATCCATTTTTTCCATACATGTTATAGCTGCTGGAAGAGCGGAAGATAGTCCGTGGTCGCCACTCATCATGTCGAGTGCTATAGTAATTTTCTTTTGCATCTTTTGTTAATCTTTTGAGGTATCTATTACTGAGTTTCTTGAGTTTCTTGTTTTTTCTCTTTCTTAATTTTAGGCTTTATTACTTCCTTGCCTCTATAAAAACCATCTTTAGCAATATGATGACGTAGGTGAGTTACTCCAGTAGTTTTATCTACAGAAGATTTGGGTGTTGAAAGTGAGTCATGAGCACGCCTCATATCTCTTTTAGATCTTGATTTTTTACTTTTTTGAACAGCCATGTTTTTCCTATAATTATGATATTTGAAGCAAATATTATATGATTTTTCCTTATATTAAGCTACATATTAATATATCGATATTCTAAGCAATAATTGTTAATCAAGCAATTTAAAATATCATTTTTTACTAAATAATTAGCTATTACAATATTCATTTAAGTATTAATTTAAAATTATCATAGATTCTGATAGTATTTTTAAAGTTTGGAAGAGTTTAAAATAATATTATTAGATTTATGAAAAAAAGAATTATCTTGGCATCTAGCTCAATTCATCGGAAGAAACTACTTCATCAACTTAAAATAAATTTTTTATCAGTTTCTCCAAATATAAATGAAAAAAAGCTAAAGAATGAAACCGTAACATCTTTTGTGAAAAGACTCTCAAAAGAAAAAGCTATGGCAGTTTCTAAAAAATATAAAGATGCATTAATTATTGGTTCTGATGAGATAGCTCTGGTTAATAATAAGATACTAGGAAAACCCATAACAAATAAAATTGCTAGAAGACAACTGAAATTTATCTCAAATAAAATAGTTGTTTTTAAAACTGGCTTATGCATGTTAGATACCCAAACAAATAAATCTCTAACAACAATAGTGAATTATAAAGTACATATGAAAAAATTAACCACAAAACAAATTAATCACTACATCAAAAATGAAGATATGTTAAATTGTGCAGCAAGCATAAGAATTGAAGGAATGGGAATAACTCTAGTTAAGAAAATGCATGGCCCTGATCCTTCATCAATTATTGGGTTACCGTTGATTAAAGTGGTTGAATTTTTAAAGTTTTTTGGTTATGAAAATTTTAAAAAATAGCTTGAAAATACAATAAATAAAATATTTGATAAGATTCCAGCTAACACATCATCAAGAATAATTCCGAACCCATTTTTAAAATTCTTATCAATAAATGATATTGGGAAGGGTTTTAAAATATCAAAGAACCTGAAAAATAAGAAACATATTAGAAAATTTAAGAATGTTACTGGAACATTATAGGTTGCAACTAATATACCTATTATTTCATCTAAGACTATATGTTTTGAATCATCATCTTCGTATATCAGATTTGCTCTATGGCATAACAATGATGAAAAAAATATGATTATAATTAAAAAGTTTAAACTAATTTCAACTTCTAGTTTAGTTAATATCAAAATTATTATGATTCCAAAAATAGAACCAAAAGTACCTTGAGCATGAGATATGTAGCCAATTCCAAATCCACTTGTAATAAAAATAATTCCTTTATCAATAGATTTAAGCAAAATGATCAAAGCCTTTGAAGTTAAATTTGATAGGTTTATTGTTATTATAAAATAATATTTTTTCTTTATTTGTGCTACCTATCAAAGTAATTCTCTGATTTAATGCAGAAGAAATTCTTTTTATCATTGATCTTTTATTTTTAGGTGCTGTAAAACATAACTCATAATCTTCACCACCTCCTAACACACATTCAAAGTACTTTTCTGAAGGGATTATTTTCTTTACTATCGGATGCACCGGTATTCTATCTACATAAATACAAGCGCCCAATTTACTGCCAGTAAGTATTAAATCCAAGTCTTTAATTAGGCCATCCGAGATATCAATACAGGAATTTGCCACACTGCTAATTGCTTTACCTAATTCAATCCTAGGTTTAGGAGTTCTTAAGAATTTTCTAAGTATTTGTTGTTCTTTTTTATATTTTATTGCTTTCTCTAACATTAAACTGGCTCTTGCTGAACCAAGTGTTCCAGAAACATATATATCATCTTTGTTTCTTGCCTTATCTCTGTATAAAATTTTTCCCTTATTAATACCAATTACTTGTATTGAAATACTCATTGGTCCGCAATTTGTATCACCTCCAATTAATGTAAGTTTATATTTCGATATCAATTTCTTTATTCCTGAATAAAATGATTTAATCCACTTATCATCAAGATTAGGTAGGGTTAAGGACATTAAAACATATTTAGGTATGCAGCCCATTGCAGCTATATCACTTAAATTTGTAGCTAATGATTTATAACCAATTTCATCTGCTCTATATTTTTTTGAAAAATGAGGCCCCTCTAGAGAAGTATCTGTAGTAAAAACAAAATATTTCTTACTATTTATCTTTACTACTGCGCAATCATCACCAATGCTTTTGATTACGCTGGGAGATGTTATACAAATATTCTTTTTAATATAAAGCAATAAATCATTTTCATTTTTAATTATCATGATTACATAATAGAAGTTGGTCTAAAATTTTGTTTATAAATTTAAATGATTTCTCTGAAGAGTATTTCTTTGCTATTTTTATACTTTCATCTAAAATAACTTTCTTTGGGATATCTTTTCGATATAAAAATTCACACACCGACAATCTTAATATTGATTTATCTATTATAGTGGATTCAAGCTCAGAGAGATTTGAATTTTTTATGATATAGTTATCAATTTCATCTAAATTTATATCTAATAACTTAATGAGATCGTCAAAATATCTATTATCAAACTTTCGTTTTTCAACAAAGGTTCCTATTATTGACGATAAATCATCTTTGCTTATATCTTTTTGATATAGTATTTTAACAATATTTTCACGAGCTAGAGTTCTTTCCTTATTATTCATATTCTAAGTTTTTTTTGGGTCATAATATGTTATTAAATCAATAATTGTATTTGCAAAATCTTTTCCTTTATTATGTTCATTTCCTGCTCTAGAAATTGCTTGTTCAATTGTTTCTGTTGTGATTATTCCATTAATTATAGGTGTATCTGTTTCGAAACTAACATTTCTTATCGCATTGATTGCAGTAGAAGAAAGAAATTCATAATGGCTGGTATCACCTTTAATTATACATGCAACAACTACTGCTATGTCTGGCTTAATTAAATTAATAAGTCTTTTTGCTGCTAATGGTATTTCAAAAGCACCACCCGGAATATTTTCCAACCCTACTTGATCTATATCAACGTTTAGAAGTGTTAGCTCATTAACTATGCCGTTAGTAATACTATCAGTTAATAATTCATTATACTTGCTCTTAATGATTAGTATTTTGCTACGTAAATTAGAACTAACTTCAATTGGGCAAGTTATTAGTCTACTCTTGTCAATATTATCTATTTTCAATTATTTTCTCACATATTTAATTACATCAAGACCAAAAGCACTTATGCCATGGTAAATTTTTGGCGCACTCATTAATGCCATTTGTTTCACACCTATATCTTTTAAAATTTGTGCACCTATGCCTATAGTTCTTTGCTCATCATATTTAGTATCCTTTTTTCTTTTATTATTAATAATAAGGTTCTTCATAATATTGATTGAATCAATAGAAGTATTTTTTGTAATTATGACAGCAGCACCTTGTTTTGACTTTGATATTTTTTTTAATGCATCTTCTAAAGGCCATCCTTGTATATTGGCAATCTTGAAATTATCAGTTAAAATATTTTGTACGTGGACTCTTACTAGCGTTGGTTGGTCTTTTGAAATTTTTCCTTTAATTAAGACAAAATGAATTTGTTTTGTCAAAATATCTTCATAAAAAATAGTATAAAATTTACCATACACAGTTTCTATTTCAAATTCATCAACTCTTTTAATTGTTTTCTCATTTTGAATTCTGTACTTAATTAAATCTTCAATTGTTCCTATTTTTAACTTATTTTTTTTAGAGAATGCAAGTAAATCCTTCTTGCGTGCCATTGTTCCATCTGCATTAAGTATTTCTACGATAACGGCAGATGGTTCTAAGCCAGCAAGTCTTGCTAAATCACAACCTGCTTCAGTATGGCCAGCTCTAACTAAAACACCACCATCTCTTGCCATTAGAGGAAATACATGCCCTGGTTGTACAAGATCTGATGATTTAGAGTTTTTAGCAACTGCAACTTGAATTGTTTTCGCGCGATCTGCAGCTGAAATTCCAGTTGTGACACCTTTGGCTGCTTCTATTGATACAGTAAAATTAGTTTCTTTTGGAGATTCACCAGTTTTCCTTATTAAAGAAAGTCCAAGTTTTTTACATTTTTTGGCTGTTAAAGTTAAACATATTAATCCTTTTCCTTGAGAAGCCATAAAATTAATATGTTTTGATTTAACAAATTGTGCAGCCATAATAAGATCGCCTTCGTTTTCACGTTTCTCATCATCCATGATAACTACCATCTTACCTTTTTTAATAGATTCAATAATTTCTTCGGGTGAATTAACCATTTTTAATTTTCTCTATATATCTAAACAATAAATCAATTTCAATATTAACTAAATCGCCTTCTTTATAATATTGGGCAATAGTATTCTCATAAGTATGAGGAATTAACATTATACATAAAATATCACTCTTAATTTGATTGATAGTTAAACTAACTCCATCAATGGCTATCGATCCTTTTGTGGCTGAATATTTTAGGATACCTTTGTTAACCTTAATAAAAAGATTCCATGAATTATTTTCTTTGGATATTTCATGTATTGTGCCTGTATTATCAATATGTCCAGCTGTTAAATGTCCGCTTAAAAATTTTTCCATTGTTAAAGGTGTTTCTATATTAACATAAGAGTTTTTCTTAAGATGGTTTAGTGTAGTAAGATTTAGTGTTTCTGGAGAGACACTAAAGCTATATATATTAGAATTGATTTCTTCAACTGTTAGACATACACCATTGATAGAAATACTATCGCCATCCTTAATTTTATTGCTTAAATTATCTATTTTAATTAATATTTTTTGATTACCATTTACTGATAAGCAATCCTCGACCATACCGATATTTTCAATTATGCCGCTAAACATTATATTTTTGATAAATAAAGTTTTAAATCATGATTAATTTTAATAATATCATTAATTTTAAAATTAATCTTTTGTGATAACTTTTTTATATTGTGGATATTTGTGAATGCTTTTGAGGTATGACCAAGTATTTTAGGTGAAATATATAAAATTAATTCATCTAAAAGTGATTCTCTTATTAAATTTCCTGTAAGAGTTGGGCCGCTTTCTACTAATAATTCATTGATTTCTTTTTTTGATAAAATTTTCATAATTTCATTTAAATTTATGTATTTTCCCTTAGCAGCGACCTGAATTATTTCAACATTATCTTTATATTTTAAACGTAAAGCATGACTTATTTTTTTCTTTGTAAAAATAATGATATGTCTATTTAGATCTTTAAAAATATGCATTTTGTTACTCAATCTAAGGTCAGAGTCGAG
>CEOQ01134841.1_pt1 | contig 10433 bp, 11 predicted proteins | sample 361351 | NCBI WGS metagenome assembly CEOQ01 (sample SAMEA2619907, study PRJEB7988) | marine metagenome | biome: marine biome (ENVO:00000447); feature: deep chlorophyll maximum layer (ENVO:xxxxxxxx); material: "saline water (ENVO:00002010), including plankton (ENVO:xxxxxxxx)" | depth 60 m | reverse complement strand
AGCTTGTAATTCTTTTACCAAGTATTCTCTGACTAGGTGAAACATTATCATATGGCATACAATCCCATGCAGGAATATTTATAGACTTTATATGTGGATACATTGATTTAAATTGTGATGAAATCATATCTAATTTTTTTTCATCTTTTACTATATAAAATATTGATATATTTTCATCTTTTAAGAGAGTATCTCCAATCAAAAATGATTCAACACCTTCTTGGCAGCCACCTAGTACAATATCTTTATTAATTTTATAAAAAGATTTAAGAATTTTTTAATCCACGTTTTATTGCATAAATGCTTAGTTTATTTATTAATTGTTCAGAAAGTGTTTTTGGCCAAGGTAAATCATTAGTAAAACACTTATATAAATCATTGTCAGATAAAGGTATAACATAATCATTTAACTGAGAAATTTCTTTTTTTGTAAAATTTTTAAAATTTAAATCAAAAAATTCTCCCATTAGAATATCCATTTCCCTCATGCCTCTATGCCAGCATCTAAATTTTAACTGTTTTAATTCTTTATTCATTTTAAACCTACACAATGTATATTTGTATATAATGCATTCTAATAATATAATCTATAAGTGCTTAATAAACACTTAATTAAATGAGTAATATATGAAATCTATAAAATTAAACTCTTTATTTACAAATATAGTTAATTTAAGAGGTTATGGACCTTATTATTCATCTCTATTTAAAAAACTTTGTGGAGACAGGTATTTAGATATTTTATTACATAAGCCATCTTCATTAATTACAAGAATTAATATTTCTGAATTAGATAATAAATATATTTATAAGAGAATTATTGCTAAAGGAATTGTAAAAAGTATATGGATAAAAAACCCTAAAATTGCAATAATTACTATTGAAGTAAAAAATCAGAAATTATCTATAATTTATTTTAATGCAAATAGAAAATGGTTAAAAAATACATTCATTAAGAATAAAATTATTTTATTTAGTGGGGAATTAAATAAAAAAGGAAATGCTTGGCAGATAACTCATCCTGACTATGTAATAAATAATTTTGATGATAATAACAATACTATACCAATTTATGATAATATTTATCCTCTTACATCTGGTTTATCACTAAAAAAATTTAAAACTGCTTTATCAGAGGCTTCAAAATACATTCCTAAATTTGATGAATGGATTAATAAAGAATTATTGATAGAAAAAGATTGGTATGATTTAGAATCATCGATAAAAAATTTACATTTTCCTCAAAACAATTCTCATTTAGAGAAAAAAGATAAATATATTGAGAGAATTGCATATGACGAAGCTTTGTCAAAACAATTAGCCTTAAATCTAATAAGAAAATATAAAAATAAATCATTTCAAAAAAATATTAAAATTAAAAATATTTTGAAAGAAAAGTTAACTAGTCTTTTACCTTTCTCTTTAACAAAAGATCAATTAACTGCATTAAATGATATATATAAGGATTTAAATTCTAGTTCTCCTATGTTCAGATTACTACAAGGAGATGTAGGAAGTGGCAAAACTATAGTCGCATTTTATTCATTAATTCATGTAGTTGAAGCAAATTATCAAGGAGCATTAATGGCTCCAACAGAAGTTTTAGCGAAACAACATTTTAAATTATTTTATGAACTAGGAGAAAAATTAAATATAAAAGTAGCATTATTAACAAGTAAAGTTTCTACTGCTGAAAAAAATAAAATTTTAAGTGATATAAAAAATGGTAAAATAAATATTATTGTGGGTACTCACTCAATAATACAAAAAAATGTCTTATTCAAACATTTAAGGTTAGCTATAATTGATGAGCAACATAGATTTGGAGTTTATCAAAGACTTGAATTTTCAAAAAAATCCCCAAATACAGACTTTATGCTAATGACAGCTACCCCAATTCCAAGGACTTTATTACTTGCTAATTATGGTGATATGGATTTATCAATTCTATATGAAAAACCTAATAACAGGCCAAATATAAAAACTGTTAGTGTTAGTAATCCTAGAATAAAAGAGGTAATTATTGCAATAAAAAGAGCAATAACCAGAGGAGATCAAGTATTTTGGGTATGTCCATTAGTTAGTGATTCCGAAAAAATTGATTTAGCTGCAGCTGAATCGAGAGCAAAATATTTAGAAACGCATTTTCCAGGGCAAATAAGCTTAGTACATGGTCAAATGAAAACAGAAGAAAGAGATAAAAAACTTATGGAGTTTTCATTAAATAAAAAGCCTATATTAGTATCAACTACTGTCATAGAAGTAGGTATTGATATTCCAAACGCAACAGTAATGGTAATAGAACATTCAGAAAGGTTTGGCCTAGCACAACTTCATCAACTAAGAGGGAGAGTAGGAAGAGGACATAAAGAATCAGTTTGCATATTGTTATATGACACGAAAATTGGCAATATAGCCAAAGAAAGAATATCTGTTCTCAGATCTACTAATAATGGCTTCATCATTTCAGAAAAAGATTTAAAATTAAGAGGTGCAGGAGAAGTTCTTGGGACAAGACAATCTGGAGACCAATATTTTAAATTTTTAGATTTAAGTATACATGAAAATCTCATTAAAATTGCAGATCAACAGGCAAAAATGATAATTAATAAAAACATATTATTATCAGATAGTTATGGGAATAAGTTAAAAACTCTTCTTTATATGTATGACCAAAATAAAGCAATTAATTTAATTAAATCAGGATAACTAATCATTTTGTTTTCTTCTGATTATTTTTATATTTTGGAGTGACAATACCTCCAGATATAACCATCTTTATTCCTTCTTCTATGCTCATATTTAATATTGTCACATCTTTTTTAGGAACAAATAGTAAAAACCCTGAAGTAGGATTAGGTGTAGTTGGTAAGAATACATTTACCATTTCTTCAGATCTAATACTTTTTACTTCTCCTTTAGTATTTCCAGTTATAAAACCTATTGCCCATATACCTTTTCTAGGGTACTCAATTAAAACTACTTCTCGAAACGATTTTGAAGATGAGTTTAAAATACTTTCAAAAATTTGTTTTAGTGCTCCATAAATTGACCTAATAATAGGCAATCTCGCAATAATTTTTTCTCCTAACCTAATAACAAATCTTCCTACTAATCCAGCAGTTAAAAAGCCAACAAACGTAAGTAAAAGAAAAACAATTACTAAACCTATACCTGGAATATCAAATGGAAGAAGGGAATCATAATGATATTTGATAGGAATAATTTCTCTAACTTTACCATCAATAAAACCTATAAATAAAAAAGCAACATAAAATGTAAGACCAACAGGAGCTGTTACAATTACTCCAGTTAGAAAATAACTTCTAATTTTTGACAAAAAACTTTTAGATTTATCCATAATAATTTAGCTCAACTTAAAAATTTTTTTATTTCTTTATATGTATCATCAGGTAATTCTTCAGGTAAAAAATGTCCACAATTTAAAGATTTACCAGTAACTTTAGTTGCCCATTCTTTCCATACCTCAATAGGATCATATAATTCTTCAACTGTCCCTTTGCTACCCCAAAGAACTAATAATGGACATTCAATTTTATTATCAAAATCATTTTTATGTTCTATTAAATCAATGCTTGCTCCTGCCCTGTAATCTTCACACGTTGCATGTATAGTTTCTTTAGTAAAGCATCTTAAGTATTCACTTAATGCCTCATCACTAATAAAATTTTTTGTATTTCCCCACATAGCAAGTTTTGATTTTAAATAATACTCCGCACTATTAGTGATTAATGTTTCGGGATGAGGGTATGGTTGAATTAGAAAAAACCAATGATAATAACGCTTTGCTAATTTTTTTTCGGTGTTATCAAATACATGAAGTGTTGGAACTATATCTAATACTGCTAATTTTAAAATAGACTCTTTGTAATCAATAGCCATCCTATGAGCAACTCTAGCACCTCTATCATGCCCAACTATAAAATATTTTTCAAACCCTAGAGACAACATTAAAGCATGTTGATCTTTAGCCATGACGCTTTTTGAATAAGCTTTATGTGTATTATCAGATTTTGGTTTATCGCTATCACCATATCCTCTTAAGTCAGGACACACTACAGTAAATTCTTTTGATAACATAGGAGCAATTTTCCTCCACATTATGTGAGATTGAGGATATCCATGCAATAGTAATAGAGGCTTACCTTGCCCCCCTATTCTATAGTTAATATTTATACCATTAACTTTTTTAATAGATTTATTAAAATTATCAAACATACCATATTTTCTTTTAAAAAATTATCTTTCTTATTATATTATAACAATATAAAACATTTAAAAAAAATTTAGAAAGTTTATTTATAAAAATGTCTAAAAAAAAAATCTTTTCTTTTCTAACTATATATATTTTTATTAGTTTTAATGCTTATTCATACGACGAAAATGACCTAAAAAAACTTTTAGATACTAATTCATGTATAAAATGTGATTTATCAGGAGCAGATTTAAGAAAAGTTAATCTAACTAATGCAAATCTTCAAGGTTCAAACCTAAATAAAGTAAATCTATGGAGAGCAAATTTAGAAAATGCCAATTTAGATAGCTGTTCTTTAGAGGAAGCTAATTTAAAAAGGGTTAATTTTAAAAATGCAAATTTAAATAATACAACTTTTCAGTGGTCAATTATAAGACATGCTATTATGGATGGAGCTACTGCAATTAATGCAGACTTTACAAGGGCAGGAATTAAAAAAACTAGCTTCAAGTTGGTAACTTTATGTAATACTAAAATGAAATATGGAATAGATAATTCAGGTTGTAATAAATAGTAAACTTATTTCATTATTGATAATGCTGTAGAGCATAATTCATCAACTTTGATTTTTTTCACATCAATAAGTTTTTGTACATTGGGAGATATTTTATTTAACCACTCTTCACTCTTATAAACTTTTTCATATAAATCATCTTTATGATCGTTGCTTTCAAACCTTCTTATCCAGATATACGTATCATTATCACTTTTTACAGTAAAGCTTCCATGTATTACCATTCCCTTTCCTACTTGAAATGGAATAATTACATCTTCCATATACTTTAACCACTCATCCATTTTTCCTGGAAATACTTTATAAGTTCTTAATTCAAAAAATGCTGACATAATATTATCCTTTCATTAAACTTAATAAATTAATTCTCATAGGTTGCTTGAATTCAAATCTTTTATTTTTTAAAATAGATAAATCATTAAATAAATTTCTTATATTTTCCATATTATCATTAATATATTTTATTCTATTTTTATCTACATTTTTAAGAAATTTTATACATTGTTCAAAGTTATCAAAACTTTTAATTTCTTCATAAAATATTTCATCTTGATTAATAAGGTTGTTATATTTACAATTTTTTATGGACTCATAGGCCTTCTGTCTTACTTCAAATTCATCATCAATGTCCTTCATAAACTTATAAAAATTTCCTTTTGCTATAGGTTCTATAATTATTAATATACTATTTTTATGCATAACCTTTGATGCCTCTTCTAAAGAATATGCCATTAAATGCATAGGCACATGATGTAAACTATTAAAAAAAAATATTAAATCATAAATATCATTTAATTTTTTTAAATTTTCTGCACCTAAATTTTCAAAAGAAATATTTTTGTTATTAATTTTTTCTTTTGCTAACAATATTTGTTCTTTTGAAGGATCTATGCCTGTACCACTTGATATTTCATTAGAACACCAAGATAAAAACCAACCATCTCCGCAACCAATATCTATAACCCTCTTATTCTTTAAGCTAGTTACAGACCTTATTATTTCTTTTGATTTTTCCCAGTTAGACATTTTTTCCTTTATTTGTTCTTGATTTGTTCTTATAATAAAGTATTATGAATTATGCAAAATGAACAAAAAATACTACCTTTTATACATAAAAATGCAAAAGAAATAATAAAAAAAGGTAAAGTAATTATTATAGTTAATAAAAATATTTATGTAATAGAATATAATGGTAAAAAATATTATTGCAGGCTAGATAGCAAAGGTAAAATTGAGTCTTTAAGTGAGCAATGGGCTTAAATGGTGCGGCCAAGAGGACTTGAACCTCCACGGGATTTCTCCCACAACGCCCTCAACGTTGCGCGTCTACCAGTTCCGCCATGGCCGCAATAAATAATGTGGATAAAATAAATAAGAATATCATAACGTCAACTATTAATAAAAGTATTAGCAATAATTAAATCTTCTGGCCTATTAATGTTAAAAAAAGGATCAATATTTTTGATATCCCAATTAATAGTTTTAACATCATATGAATTTGTAAACATATCTATTTTTCTAATTCCAGATCTAAGAGCTAAATCCAAAGAATTTAATAAATCAACAGACCAAATAGCTATAACCGGATGTATATTATAATTAGAAGAAGCCACTATTACATCATATCTATGATCTTGAGTTGCAGCATATAAATTTTTAACTAAGTCATGCGGAATAAATGGACAATCAACAGGAACAGTTAATACATATTTTGATTTAGGACATACTTTTTTTGCCCATATAATAGCCGACAATACTCCTGCCAATGGTCCAGCTCCCCCCACATCTTTAAACGTATCTTCAATATGCACATACTTTTTATTTAAAATTACATTTTTATCTCTAGTATTAATAGAAATTAAAGAAACTTGTTCATGTAATTTTTCAAGTACAAGATCAAGTAAAGTTTTACTGGAAACTTTAATTAATGCCTTACCTTTGCCTCCTAGCCTCCTTGCCTCACCACCGGCTAATATACAAGCAGGAATCATTTAAGTATCTCCATACTAATCATCAAATAAAATTCTATCTATTCCGGATAAAGCAATAAATCTTTTTCCTTTAGCTCTCCCAATTAAAGTTAAATTGGACTTAATAGCCAATTCAACTCCCGCAGCCGTAAAACCTGAACGTGAAATTAAAATTGGTACTCCCATTTGCACAGTTTTAATAATCATTTCGCTTGTTAAACGACCGGTAGTATATAATATCATATTAGAAACATCATAATCGTTATTCCATAGCCACCCAGCAATTTTATCTAATGCATTGTGCCGACCAACATCTTCTACATAAATAATAGGTTTATCTTCTATACATAATACACACCCATGAATTGCTCCGGCTTCTAAATATAATGAAGGTTGCGTATTAATACTTTTTAGTAATTTAGGTAGCCAAGAAATTTTAATAATTGCTTCTTTATTTAATTTTATTTGGTCAAAATTATCCATTACATCAGAAAAAATTGTTCCTACACCACAACCAGAGGTTCTAATTTTCTTCTTAATTTTTTCTTCATAATTAGTGACTTTATCCGTTCTTACTACTGCTGTTTCAATTTCCCAATCCACATCAACAGAAATAATTTTATCACTTTTAGTTATCATTCCTTGATTAATTAAAAAGCCTAAAGCTAACCAGTCAGGCCTATCACCCACAGTCATACAGGTAACTATTTCTTGATTATTAAGAAATATTGTTAAAGGTTTTTCCATTACAACTTTTTGCTTATAATGAGCACCTGTATGGTCGATACCACTTATATTTTTCGTTAATTTTTGATTTTTAATATCAGGCTTTATTATAAATTTTTTATTCATGCTTAATTGATGAAACTTAGAAAAATTCTAAGTTTCATCATAACCTCTATATTAATTATTTTTTCATCTCCGGATGCGTATTTTCAACATGATGTTTTGAAGCTACCGGTTTAATAAATAAATTTGAGAAAAATGCTATAATTAATAAGCCTGCCATAGCATACATAGTTGTATTATATAAACTTGGTGTAGGATCTACCGTGCCAGCAGGAGCAATTTCCATTAACTTGGATATTGTTACTGTCTTTGCACTAACAAGTTCTTCTAATTGACTCATAGGCGCACCAAATTTATCTACAAAGGCTGCTGGGTCAATTTTATCGACCAAATCTTTCAATGAAGAATTATAAGACAAACTTCTTAATTCTGCTATTGCAACAGGTCCTATAACTCCAGCAGTACTCCAGGCTGTAAGTAATCTACCATGTATTCCTCCTACATGCATAGTACCAAACATATCTGCTAAGTAGGCAGGTATTGTTGCAAATCCACCTCCATACATCGTAAATATTATCATAGTAGCTGCGTAAAACATCACTAAGTACATGACTTTAGGATCAACACTAACAGCACTAGCAGTAAATGGAATAGATAAATATAATAGTGTTCCAAGAACAAAGAAACAATGATAAGTATTTTTTCTACCAATAAAATCTGATAAAGAAGCCCATATTATTCTACCACACATATTAAATACACTAATCATTAAAACGTAAGTACCGGCAAATGTTGCAGTTACTATTGAAGCTAATTCTGATGTAGGTGGCGCTGAACCAAATATTTCAGACATCATAGTTTTAGCTACGCCAATCACTCCTATACCTGCAGAAACGTTAAAACATAAAACTATCCACAATTGATAAAACTGAGGAGTTTTAATAGCTTGGTTAATATGAACATCATTTAATGTTTTCATTTTTGCCGCGGACTCTTCAGCTGATGGGGGTTTGTAGCCTTCTGGTTTCCAACCTTCTTTAGGCACCCTATACTGAAAAGCAGCAAGCATCATAATGGTAAAATAAACAATTCCTAAAGTTAAAAATGCTCCAGCTGCGCCTGTATTTCCTGTTCCTACTACATATACTCCAGCTTGAGCTGCTTCGGAAGCAGAAGCTACAACAACTTCAATTTTATTACCAGCTACTTCTGCAAACCTTCTACCACCTTCTGTTATAAGCGATACAGAACCCTCAGGACCTAAATATTCTGGTGCTTTTGAATACATATCTAATAGGTATTTTTTTAAAGGAGCTCCTATCATAGCACCACCACCAAATCCCATAATAGCCATACCTGTAGCCATTCCACGTCTATCGGGGAACCATCTTATTAAAGTTGATACAGGCGAAACATATCCTAAACCTAGTCCACAACCACCAAACACTCCATATCCTAGATATATCAACCACAATTGATGTGTCATTATTCCAATACTTCCAATAACAAAACCTCCACCCCATAAACAGGCAGCTGTAACTCCAACACATCTAGGACCAACATCTTCTAGCCATTTACCTGCTATTGCAGCTGCTAGGCCAAGACAAACTATAGAAACTGAAAATATCCATATAACACTGCTTAAAGTCCAATCATCGGCGGCGCTTGTTACAACACCTAATTCTTTAATAAGAGCAGGATTAAAAATACTCCAAGCATATACTGATCCTATACATAAATGAATTGCTATTGAGGCTGGAGGTATTCTCCAACGATTAAAATTGTCAGGCGCAACAATTCTATCTTTCATTAAAAATGAAAACATATTAGACATATCTATCTCCCCTTAAATTTCTAATAAACTTAACTCATGTGTAAATAAAAGCAAATTGATATTTATATTTATTTACTAACAGCATTTTCTATTTTTGCTGCACAAAATTTAAATTCTGGAATTTTACCAAATGGATCTAAAACTGGATTTGTTAATATATTTGCCGCCGCCTCAGAAAAACAAAATGGCATAAAGACCATACCCATTGGTAATTGCCAGTCTTTTCTTACAGCTACTTCTAAATCACCTCTTCTTGTTGAAACTTTAACCATATCTCCAGCATCTATTCCTAATTTCGACATATCTCTAGAATTCATTGATATAATTGGTGTGGGTTCTAAACTATCTAGAACTTCGGAATTTCTTGTCATAGCCCCCGTATGCCAATGTTCTAAAAGCCGTCCTGTAGTTAATATCATAGGATACTCTTTATCTGGTATTTCTGCAGGCGATATTAATTGTGCTGGCACTATTTTACCTTTGTTATCTTCCGTAGGATAACCATCTATAAATATAATATCGTTTCCGGGTGAGTCTTCTGCATCACACGGATATGTAACACTATCTTCATTTTCTAGGCGTTCCCATGTTATATTATTTAAAGAAGGCATAATTTTTGACATTTCATCAAATACTTCAGAAATATGTTTGTATGACCATTTAAGACCTAATGCATTGGCTAAATCATTAATTATTTTCCAGTCTTCTCTGGCGTCTCCAGGACATTCTATTGCTTTTCGTCCCATTTGTACTTGTCGATTTGTATTTGTGAATGTTCCAGTTTTCTCTGCGTGAGCTGATGCTGGCAATATAACATCTGCAAACCAAGCTGTCTCTGTCATAAAGATATCTTGAACCACTAAATGCTCTAACTTAACTAAACCATCAAGTGTATGATTTTGATCAGGGTCTGACATAGCAGGATTTTCTCCCATTACATACATACCTTTAATATTACCGGCAACAACTTCATTTAATATCTCTACAACAGTCAGACCTTTCTTATTATCAAGTTTTGTACCCCAAAAACTTTCCATTTTCTTATGTATA
>CEOQ01253308.1_pt1 | contig 10439 bp, 10 predicted proteins | sample 361351 | NCBI WGS metagenome assembly CEOQ01 (sample SAMEA2619907, study PRJEB7988) | marine metagenome | biome: marine biome (ENVO:00000447); feature: deep chlorophyll maximum layer (ENVO:xxxxxxxx); material: "saline water (ENVO:00002010), including plankton (ENVO:xxxxxxxx)" | depth 60 m | reverse complement strand
CCCATATCTGAAAAACAAGGGGTCGGCAGTTCGATTCTGACTCTGGCCACTGGGGTTTTCCTTACCCATACCAAAACCTTGACCAATGCTTTCAATAATTAACTACATTTAGATTAAAAAATTTAAGCTAGTTAATATGTTTTTATAAATGTTATTTGTCAGCACAAGTTTTCTCTTTATATTTCTACCAAGCCTTCTAATTCTCACTTGGTTTCTTAAGAGAAGATATTTTAATACTGTATTATTAATGGGCAGCTTATTTTTCTATTGGGTTGGAAATGGTTTCTTTTTAATAATAATTTTATATATTGGAATTTTATTGTATTTTCAAATCAAATATGATTATTTCAGTAATAAAACAACTATCTCACTAATTCTGGCACCCTTACTTTGGTTCAAATATTCTAGCTTTGCAGTAGACATGCTTTCTAAAATATTTGATCTAAATATGAACACCTATTCTGGAGAATTACCACTTGGAATCTCTTTCTTTACATTCCAATCTATTGCATATTACGTAGATACAAAAAAGCAAGGGAAGAATCACTTGAAAAGCTTGTCTGAAATAGTCTTGTTTCTTACATTTTTCCCTCAATTAGTTGCTGGACCAATCATTAAATCTATAGATTTTAAATCAAACTTGATAAAGAGAGACAGGTTTAAGAAAGATGAAATGCAATATGGAATTTTAAGAATTGGTTATGGATTAATAAAGAAACTTCTTTTTGCAAACTCCCTCTCAAGACTAGTTGATGTACAGTCACAAGCTTTCGAGACAGAAGTTTCTATGCTATCTGCATGGATTATTGTTTTGGCATTTACGTTTCAAATATACTTTGATTTCTCTGGCTACTGTGATATTGCTGTTGGTTTAGGAAAGCTCCTAGGTTTTAATCTTCCAGAAAATTTTAACTTTCCTTATCAAGCTAAGTCATTTTCTGAATTCTGGAAAAGATGGCATATAACCTTATCTCAATTCTTCAGAGACTATGTATATATACCGCTTGGGGGAAATAAGAATGGAATACTTAAAACTTACAGGAATTTATGGATTACTTTCCTGCTAACCTCTCTGTGGCATGGAGCAAATTATAATTTTATATTATGGGGAATAATTCATGGTTTATTTTTATCAATAGAAAAAATATTTAGCAAATCTTCTCTTTTTTCTTTTTTGTTCAGAAGAAGGTTAACTACCTTTATCTTGGTTTCAGTATCTTGGGTCCCCTTCAGATTCTCTGAATTCGAACATATAGGGATAATATTAAAATCTCTTTTCTCCTTCAGTTTTGCAAATGATTACACAATGCCCTTCATAGTTACAGAAATCAATTTTTTAACACTCGTTGCTTTTATTGCTGGAATTTTATCAGTAACTATAAATGAAAAAACTATAGAACTCTTTCATAACAAATTAACTAGATCGGAACTGGGTTATTCAATATACATTTACAGTGTGCTTCTTGTGGGCCTAGCTGGTGTTTTTATCTCAGAATATTATCCATTTATTTACTTTAGGTTTTAAATATGAAGCATTCTATTACTCAAATAAAGATTATCTTCTTAGTAATTCTACTCATTCCTCTTTTTCTAACAACAGTTGAAAATCTAAGCAACAGAGAGGTACAAGATTCTAAAAAAAGAGATCCTCTAGCAACTTACGACATTTGGGACGAATATGGAAAATTACACCCTGAAGGGCCTTTTACAATAGATGAATTTTACTCAATAGTTGATGATGAAATATGGTTTGGATACAAAAAAGAATCGAGCCCAATCACAATCTCTGATGCATTAAGAATTGAGGAAGAGCTAATTACAATTGTTTTAAATTATATAGAAAGTAATAAATCAGAAAACATAAACAAGAATGATACATTAAATAATAACTTTACTGAATTGATCCCTAATTTAGACCGAAAAGGTTTTATAGAAAAAACAGATTCATTAATTAACCAAAGTAACTTTAAAGAAATATTACTAAAAAATGTTTCTAATTTCTTCTGGGCTTTTGAGAAGGAAGCAGAAAATTTTCCTTTAACTGTTCTTAATAGTGAAATTTTTTATGGTAAAGAGGGGTGGATTTTTTCAAAGAGTTTATCTTTTTGTCCATCATTGGATTCAGAAAACTTTCATAGAGAATCCCTCATTAAATTAAACAGCTCTGATAAAAGAATTATCATACTCCCGATTCCACTAAAAGGACAAGTAATCGAAGAGAAGCTACTTCCTTTTCAGATGTTTTTTATTAAGTGCGATGAGGTTAAAATTATAAACAAAAATTTAAAAAAACAGTCGGATAATTTTGAATCTACTACTTATATAGATCTTTATCCAATTTATTCAAGTAATAAAAACTCTACTCCCCTTTATGCGCAAGGCAATACCCACTGGTCAGACTACGGTCTTTCAACAGCCTTAGTAGAATTACTTTCTTCTATGGATGAAAATTCAATAAATAAATATGAAAAGGTTGGAGTGAAATTAGCAAATAACGAAGTTCTAGAGAGGTTAAGCTTCATTAGTTTAGATACCTATGAAGACGACTATTCAGTTACCAGTACAGCAGACTTTTCTAAAGAAAGAATACTTTTAATCAGAGACTCTTTTTTTGAAAATAGAAATGGAGGTAGCGATCTAAAAGTACTATTTGACTATGACGAGATTCACTGGAGTTATATTCAAAAAATTTCACCTGAAATTTTTAAATTAATAATAGATAGTTATTCAATAATAATTGTCGAATCATCTATTGAAAACTTGCTCTACTACAACCTTAACGAAAAGCCTAGACTGGAAATACTTTCTGATCTATTTTCAGGGGAGGATTTCTCAAAATAATGTTCTATTAATAAGGGTGTTCTTGAATTCTCTATTGTTGATTAAATAAAAAAGCATTGTTGTTGGCAAGTAATTTACGTATCTTTCATTAAATACTCCAATTAATATCAAAACAATTATTATGCAAAAAACTAGAATTAGATAATCACTATTAGTTATGGAATTTTTTCTTTTTTTACTATAAAAAAATAAAATACACACAAAAATTAAAAGTAAAGCAAAGTTGTTAAAGTCTCCCTTTCTTGCAGCGCTAGAAAAGGCTTCACTTAAATAATTTACAAGATCGCTAATGTTGTTTACTTTTACAAAAATCCAAACACCATAACAGAAATCGCCAATACTATTGTTTTCATTTAGACATTGCCATGAAATAGGACTAAATTGCAAACCTCTTTGTAGCAAAAATAATCTATATAAAATGTAAGGTGCTACTAAGGTCAACCCTTCTATTGCGAGCGTTTTAAAGCTTAGATTTTTTGTTATAAATTTTTTGATTGCTATAAGAGTGTAAAAAAAATAATTTATTACAAAAATAGGATAAATAAGAATTGTAAAAGAAGTAAATATCAATACTCGTTTTCTAAGGGTTGAATTATCAAAAATTTTTAACAAGTATAAGTTTAATAATATGGATACAGGTATCCAGAGGTTCATGTCTGGACTAAGGATATCTTTTCCTAAATTTGGCAAGTAAAAAATAAGGTAAAAAAGAAACGTTAAAAAATAATTTAATGTAAATAGTTTAGAAAATAAATAGTAGCTAATGAAGATTAGTAAAATATTTTGAAATAAATGAGCATAATACCAAGACAAATAAAATGATCTCACATTAAAACTACCAGATGAAGAGTAACTATTAAATTCTGTGGGTTTTATATCTATATTTAAAAGTTCAAGAAAAAATGTTGATATATATCTAAATGGTATCGCCATAATATTGTGCAAAGGTCTTTCAATTGTATTTGAATTTTCTAGTAGTAAATATCTAGCAGGATCACCCGTCGGTGTTACTACAGCTACTACATCACAATCGATTTTTAAGAATGCACCATTGTATTCAAAGTTGTCATAACCAGAAAACTTGTTTTCGAAACTTTTAGCCTGAACAAAAAAATTCAAAGGCAAATCAGCACCACATCCATGCTGGCTTTTAGTATTAAGTAAAAACAACTGATGTGTTAAGAGCACAAAAAAAAGGAAAAAATATAACTTAATTTTACTTGTTGTCATCATTGATTAAATATTTTAATGTTTTGAAACCGTCAGAAAATGAAATCTTTTTTCCCTCTGCTCTACTTCTGGGTAAATATTTAATAGGTATTTCCATTATGTCTATATTTGATCGAATAAGCAACTTAGTTACTTCTGGTTCTATCTCAAAACCATCTTCTTTAAGCTCATTTAGATTGAGATTCTGAATTTTGAATGATTTGATTGCTGTCTCCATATCAGTTAGATTTTGTTTAAATCTAAAGTTAATTATGGCCGTTAATGTCCTATTTGCAATGTACCTATGAAATCCCATTTCTATTATCTTTGATAGTGAAAAATCTAAAAATCTACTTCCAAAAATAGCATTAATATTTACATCCTTTTCGTAAGTTTCGATTATTTGCTCAATTACGTTTGTAGGAATTTCATCATCTGCATCAAAAAATATTGCAATAGAATCATCTCCTTGTGATATGAACGTAAGCCCCTTTCTAAGTGCATTTCCTTTACCAAAATTTTTTTCTGATTTATAGTGTTTAATATTTTCATTGATGTCTTCTAGGTTAAGATTTTCTGAACCATCACTAGAGCCATCATCAACAACTATAATTTTTGTTTTGTAATCTAATGTAGATATCTTTTCGAGGACTTTTTCTATAGTGTTGACTTCATTGTATATAGGGATTATTACCGTATATTCAAATTTCATATACATTAGTATAAATTGTACGAACTTTATATTCTTCAAGGGCTTATTTTTAATTAAAACTTCTAAACACATTACAATGACCTAATGGATTTTAATGATATCGCAATAGCCATACTCGTAATTTTTTGGATTATTAATGTTAGAAATGTAGATTGGAAGAGTCCAAAAACTTACAAAGTTTCAGGGCTGACCCTATCTGCAATCGCTCTTGGAGTTGCAATACTTTACCTTTTGGATGTTTAAATTAAATGGATAAAGAAAAAAAACCAAAAGTATTTCAAACAATTTTATTTAGTATATGTGCCATATTTAGTGCCTTTGCCTATATTCCAAAAGGACTTAGTATTGCACAAATTATTTCTGCCGGAGTTATTTTTTTGCTATCCATATATTTTGCTACTCGTGCTTTAAAATATTTTAAAATTATATAATTATTTACCTCTTAGCAGCATCTCCCTTACCTTTGCCACTTGCAGTTGCAATAATGTACTTGAAGTAATCAGTCATTGATAGCGTTTGGATCATCTTTGCATCTGTCTCAGCTAGAAGTTCTGGGGTTGAAGTATCAAGTCCACTTATCTGAGAAAGACCAGTGATACCAGGACGCACATCGTAAACATTATTTGCTTTACGAGCATCGCGCAACTTTTGTTGACTAAATAAAGCTGGACGAGGGCCTACTAAGCTCATGTCTCCCTTTAAAACATTCCATAACTGAGGAAGCTCATCTAGATGAGTTTTACGCAAAAATGAACCAACGGAGGTAATTGCTGATACATCAGCAAAATGACTTGCAACAGAAGCAGTGTCCTTTTGCATTGTACGGAACTTTACTAATGTAAATGGCTTTTCTAAATGACCTATACGCTCTTGTCGAAATAAAGGTGAACCGGTATCAAATAGGGTAAGGAAGAATATAACTACGAGTACAGGGGATAAAAACAGTAAGCCGAAGAAAGAAAATAAAAAATCAAATAAACGTATCATCACCCAATCTTAACAACGAACGCTTCTCTTAATGAAAATTATTTATTTATTAGGGGGTCTACTGTTTAAAGTGTTTAACTTATAGAGGTAAATCAATATAAATAGATTAAAATAAAGAGAGCCTTAATGGTTTGCCCTAGTCTAAAAAACAGGGAGTTGGCAGTTCGATTCTGCCTCTGGCCACTGGGTGTTTAAATATGAACAAACCAATTATTAATCCAGGAACAATTTGTATTACAGTATTCTCTGTTCTCTGTATATTTCAAGTCTTTGTATCTATGCAGAATAAAAAATCTATTGATATAGATGAATACGCCCAAACCGTTACTGATTATGCTTACGATAGTGAAACTCATCTATATCCAATTAATGGGTTATGTCAAGTTCAACTCAATGATCTAGTCAGTCAATTAGATGAAAATAATATAAGTTACTATAAACGATACAGATCAACTATTAATCCAAGCTGTCAGGAAACCCCACTCGGAACTTCTGCTAAACAAGGTCAGGAATTAACAAAAATAAATCAGCCCCTAGTGGTCACTATAGGGGTTTCTTCTCTATTGGTTTTTAGTAATCCCTTCTATCTCTTTTTCCTACCTATACTTTTTTATTTTCATAGAAGGAAATCAATTTTTGTTAATTTAATTGGAATCCTAGTAATTGCTACAAATTTATACTTCTTTTCTGATTCAAATATGCATCCGTATACAAATGATTACAGGATATCAACTGAATCAAAATCTTACCAAGTGAGGAATTGGAATATTGGTTTATCTGAGCAAAACAAGGACAACCCATCAGAATGGAAATTCAAGAATGAAAGAATCTTAATTAAAGAGTTGAGAGAGAGTACTAGCGATGATTAGCCTAATACTAGAGAATATCCTCATCGTTCTTTTCAGCAGTTTTATCTTAACAAAAAAGAAGAATGATTTATGGCTATTCGCACCCGTGGAAAGCTTAATCATTAATTCACTAATATTTACTATTCTTATGTCTTTGAATTATTGGTATATAGGGCTACATTTATTAATTTACATTTTTGTGGTTATATATATCTATTTTAAAAAAGGAGAAAGGGATATTGTTGAATTCAAAATAATTTTAATTAGATTTATTTTAATTACCGGTCTCTGGGGGCTTATTGAATATTTTATAGAAAAACTTCATGCAATTCACCTAGCAGGTCTTGTCTACACCTCCTTTATAGAGGGGGCTTTACATAACACAATTCATCAGAGAAGTATATTCCTCGACATATCGCCTTTAGCAAAATTCCCCAGCTATTTTAGTGGCTGGAGCGGTTTTCCCTTGTCTTCTTTATACATAGTTGTAATTACCCTTGCTCTTATTCAGATAAATTTAGCATCGAAGGCAAAACTATCTGTAAAAACAATCTTTTTTCTGGCTATTCTAACAAATTTTCGGTTCCTAGAAGATATGCTTGACTTAAGAACACATATTTTACTTGGCCTTCTTTTGTATATAGGTATTAAGTATGACAATAGCGATGGACGCTATAATAATAATTTCATTATTCTGGCAGGAATCGCTATTTGCAGACCAGAATCGTGGATTTTTTTAATCTATATTCTTTGCTTAGTAATCCCAAAAGAAGGAAACTGGAAAAAAGTTTTGCTCTTCTTTCCTTACTCACTCTTTGTTCTCCAACACTATCAAGGGGAGAACATTTTGCATATATCAATTATTTTATCTCCTATAATTTTTCTACTAGTAAATTTTTTCTGTACATCAGAGATTGGCAAAAGAAATTCTTCCATAATTAGAAAAGGAATTTTAGCAACACCTCTATTTGTAATATTTGCTTTTTTACTTTCTCAGTTGACCGAAACTCTTGCTATTTTAAGCGTAATAAATATCCAACTCTTTCATCCAAGTATTAGAGGTTTTGGTTTTGTTATATTAGGCTTCTTGCTCATTTTGCTTCAAGATGGTATTTCGGAAGAAAAAATGTTGAACCAATTTAATTTATTAGTCTTTTTTTCATATATTCTTTTGGGGCTTTTACAGGTTATAGAATATCAGAACATAACTGTTGAAATGCTAGTGGATCCGGACTATTTTCAGGAAGTCAATGTTATTGGGAGAACTTTTCTCTATTACGTTGGAGAGCCCTATAACCCTTTTGACTTATCTACCTATAGGACCCTATCAACATTCATAGTGTTGGTATATCTATCAATTATTGGGGATGATAAATTACTTGAAAAAGAAGAAATATAAATTCGTCTTAATATGGGAAGACCATCCTGGTTATGTATATTTATAACTAAGCAGTGATAACTTTAAGTTAAATTAAAATAAGATTCAGCATGAATAAACTAAAAATATTTTTATTATTTTTTATTATTGTCTGTTCTCCTTCAGGAAACACCAATCAAGATGTAAAAAAAGGGAATTTTAATCTACCGGCTTACAATGGCTTATGTTTATATTCAGAGGAAGAAGCATTAGCTGAATTAGAGAGTTTAAGAGAAGGAGCCAATCTCGACTTCATCATAAATCTAATTTACCAGACAGGTCCCGCTGAGTGTGTTGGAAGAGTTTGGGGATCAAATTTAGATCAAGGAGCAAAGATTGACAAAGAAACTAAACGGATTGATTTAGTAGTCGGAAAAGAAGATCTAAATAATACAAGTAGAGAAATAGATTTACCTAATGAATACGGTAGGACAATAAATTTAGGATTTATTGCTGATTCATTGTTTCAAGATTTTAGTATTTATGATGATTACATAACAGATATTGATTATTTTTCCGATATTGAGTCTTATCTATATGTGGGACATAAAAAATCAGTTATCTATATCTCTAGTAAAGAATCTCCTGAACCGACCCCCCTTGTTGATTTAACAAACTATGTTGGGACAACAGAAAATTGGGAAACGGGTTTGATATCAATCGACCCCTTAAGATATGAAGACAATAAAATATATTTTCTTGCAGCTTATACAGACAAGGATATGAATTTATCGATTTCTGTTTTTAATTTTGACTTCTCAACAGGATTAATCGATAAAGAAAAAGAGCTGTTTCTATCACCACAGAATGGAGGAGAGGATAGACATTATTGTGGCAATATTGAAAGGATAGATAGTAGTAGTTGGGTTTTCTGCGTAGGAGATCAGGACACACTTTATTCACTAAATGAAAATTCAATTAGAACTGATTTATATTCCGGGAAACTACTAATGTTTTCGATGAGTGAAGATTTTGAAGTTTACCAATCTACAACTCCACCATATAGTCCAGACATTTTTACTCCAGTTGGTCGAGACGTAAGGCCAAAAGCAGTTCTGGGTTCCCCTGCTGTAAAGAGTAAATTTGAAATCGAGTACATTTTAGCTTTAGGATTTAGAAACCCTTGGGGTTTTGCAGTTGGAGATAGCTACATATTTGTTCCTGACGTTGGACTTTACTTTGTTGAGGAAATTAATTTAATTGATCTTTCTTCTCAGGAGCCTAAATTTTTTGGCTGGCCCCACAAAGAAGGAGACTTTTATCATGCAAAAGACGAAGTAGGGTCTTTTTGGGAATATGAAATCCTTCCTATTTATCAACATTCTTCAGAGCAAAACAGATGTGCAAACATTGGAGGTGCGATTCATAAATCAGAAAAACTACCTGGTTGGAATGGGTATTTTTTCTTTGTCGATCAATGCACATATGAGATATTCATTATTAACAAAACAGGAGAAACAGTCTTCAGGTCTATATCAGAATCAATAAAAAGCCCCCCTGTAGTTGTAAAAAATGACTATTTAGGCAATATATTGATTTCAACATATACAGGAGAGATTTTCCAGTTAGATTTAGACTCTCTTAATCTAACTCCATAAATACCAAATAACTAAGATGTTACTGTAAACATTTATGATTGAATACAATAACAAATAATGAATAAAAATATATTGATAGTTTGTACTTCTCTAAACTTAGGTGGTTCTGAAAAGCAAGCTGTCTGGTTGGCTAATAGGCTAGTAAAAAGCAACTATACAGTATTTTTTGTTTCGTTAAAAGATTCAGGGGTCCTGTCCAAAGAACTTGATCCAAAAGTTTTAGTTAATAATTTTAAATTAGGAAGAGCACGAAACAATTTCTCAAAAATTTACTATGTTTTATTAGGGTTAATAAAGCTTATTAAACTAGTTAATAGAAATAAGATAGACACAATTGTTACAGTTCTTTTTCATTCAAACTTGACTGGAAAAATAATAAGAATATTTAGCAATTATAAGATTTCTCATATAGTGACATTTAGATCTGACAGACTAACCAAACGAGATTCAAGGATAAGCATGATTAGAACTTTCATATTTAAAAAGTTTATAGTTGACAGCAAAACAGTTGTTGTTTTTAATTCACAATCCGGATATAAAAATATGAAATTGAAAGGATGCTCACAGCATGTTATTTTGAATGCCCCTTTAAATTCCTTATCAAATGGAGAAAAGATAAAAAATAAATTTATTTATATTGGCAGACTTGATGAATTGAAAAATGTTAAAAGTTTAGTACTTGCGTTCAAATCATTGAACAAAAATGAAACAATAGAGTTAGATATTTTTGGAAAAGGTCCTGAATTACCAGAATTAAAAAAAATTGTTAGTGATAATAAATTAGAAAATGTCATTCATTTTCAAGAGGTTGATACATCTATTTCTAA
>CEOQ01072272.1_pt1 | contig 10462 bp, 8 predicted proteins | sample 361351 | NCBI WGS metagenome assembly CEOQ01 (sample SAMEA2619907, study PRJEB7988) | marine metagenome | biome: marine biome (ENVO:00000447); feature: deep chlorophyll maximum layer (ENVO:xxxxxxxx); material: "saline water (ENVO:00002010), including plankton (ENVO:xxxxxxxx)" | depth 60 m | reverse complement strand
ACATGTCGCCAGCCGTCTCGCGTTCCTGGACCACCTCTCCCACGGCCGGCTCAACGTCTGCTTCGGCCCGGGAGCCATCCCGACCGACATGGAGATGTTCGGAGTCGACCCGAAAGAGGCTGGTCGCCGCGTGGTCGAAGCCATCAACGTGATCCTCGAAATGTGGACGAGCGATCCGCCCTACAAGTTCAACGGCGATTTCTGGTCAATTCAATTGACCGACACGCTCGACCCCGAGATGGGTCTCAGTGGAATCCATCATCCACTACAAACACCCCACCCTCCCATTTTCACCCCCTGCATCAGCCGCGACTCCGTCGGGCTCCGCAAGGCAGCTGCTCGGGGATTTCGGCCGATCAGCCATCACATGGTCGGTACAGACACCCTGAAAAATCACTGGGAGACTTACGCAGCCGGCTGCCGCGAGGGTGGGACAGAGCCCGCCCCAGCCAACTGGTGCGTTTCCCGGAACATCTTCGTCGCCGACACCACCGAAGAAGCACAGGCCCGCGCACGGGTCAACTCGATGGGACGTTGCATCGAGTACATCATCGAATTGACCCGACGTGGCGATGCCCTGGACCTCTGGAAACGGTCACCGGACCAACTCGATGAAGAATTGACGCTTGACTACTTCCTCGATGAGGTGATCATCGCAGGTGATCCTGCTGAAGTGACTCGCCAGTTGCGGGAGTTGCGGAACGAGATCGGAGACTTCGGAACGCTCGTCCTGGTGGCTCACGACTTCGACGACAAGGACGCCTGGCTGCACAGCCTCGACCTGTTTGCCGACGAAGTGCTGCCCGCCCTGGAGGCCGGCTGAAAACGAGGCCGGCGGTACATCACCGCCAAGAGGATCGAGACGACCAGGAGGGTCGACGAGATGACTCACGAAACAATCCTGATCACCGGCGGAGCCGGCAACCTGGCTCGTCAGTTGAGTGACGAGTTCGCCAGTGCCGGCCACAACGTGGTGCTGGCCGATCTGCCTCCGGCCGCTCCAGACGTGCCCCACGAGTACCACGTTGTCGATATCAGCGATCGGGAACGAATCGAGTTGGTCCTGGACAAGGTCCGCCCCGACCGGATTGTTCACTTCGCCAGCCTGCTTTCCGGCCAATCCGAAGAAGACCGGGCCCGGGCATGGCAGGTCAACATGGACGGAGCCTTCAAACTGTTCGAGGCCGCGTTGGCCACCGGTGTCAGTTCCATCTTTTTTCCGAGTTCCGTGGCTGCTTACGGAGCCCCCTTGCCCGAGGTCGTCCCGCCCGACCAGCCCCAGTGGCCGACAGGACTCTATGGTGTCACCAAGGCCTGTGTCGAACGCCTGGGAGTCTACTACCACCACCGATTCGGACTCGATTTTCGCTGCCTCAGGCTACCGGTGGTTGTTTCCCGATTTGCTCCACCGGGGGCCGCCAGTGCCTACGCGTCACGATGCTTCGTGGAAGCCGCCACCACGAACCACTACACCTTCCGGGTCCGCCCGGAAACGCGACCATCGCTGATCTACGTCAAGGACGTACTCAGGGCGGTGCAACAATTGATCACGGCACCCGCCGGGCAATTGACCCGACGTGTCTACAATCTCCAGGCCCTCTCGCCCACGGCCGGTGAACTCTGCCGTGCCATCTCGAAACGCGTTCCCGGCGCACGACTGCAATTCGCTCCAGACGCCGAGGTGGTGCAATTGATCGAGAGTTGGCCGGTCCGGTTCGATGACACAATTGCACGAAACGACTGGGGCTGGTCCCCACATTTTGATCTCGACATGTTGGCCGACGACTTCCTGGGAGAACTGATTGATGGCGATGCGGATGGACGCCGCCTACGCGGAACTGGTTGACCGGGCCAGGCGATCTCACAGCGCCAACCGGAACCCCACGGGCATCACGGCGACCGACGTCGCCCGTGCCCGGCTGTACTGCTACGGATATCGCGGGCAGGTCATCGGCACATTTCACGCCACACGGCTGGCACTCCAGGACCAGCCGCCGTCCGGCGGTGAAGCCACCGCCTGGAGACAACGGGCTATCGATGCCCTATCCGATCTCGCCGACCTCGCCATGGACCCTGTCCCCGAGGACTACCGTGCCGTCATCTCCACGTTCCACCATTACCACGCGGGTGTCCTGAGAGTCCTCGAAAGCCTCGAACACGAAAGCTCCAACGCCCACAACATTCACGTGACCAGAATCACCACCCTGTTCCAAACGACGATCGAGACGATCAGCAACAGTGGTGGACTGGTCTGCACACGAGACACGCACGCCCCCGAGCAGGCCAGCTTTGTCGTCCCCAACCTCGGCATTGTGATCGTGCCACTGGTTTACGGCGATTTCCATTCGTGGAATCTTGCGTGGCTCGCTGGGGACGAGAGGAACGTGCCCACCCACCAGCATCACCGTGGAGTGGAAATCCACCTGGGTTACGAACCCACTCACGGTGAAACCGTGCTCGGCGCATTTCGGTGCCAGTGCGATGAGGGCTACGCGATGCCGATTCCCCCCATGACCGGGCACGGCTGGGTCAACACCAGTGAGGCCCCGCACCACGTCCCTTTCATCTTCGGTTCGCTGGACCACGGTGGCTGGGGCGTTTTCCTGGACGTCGAGGCGAAGACCGAGCCAGTCGCCACGCTGGAATTGGTTCCACGGGATGGACCGAATTTCTCCGAGATGGTCTATCTCGAACGGGAACTCGACAGGCTCGCGTCACCCGGTGCGACCGCTCGAGATGTCCTGATCCCCCACACCGCCACCGACCGGGACGGAACCGGCGGACTCGAACTGGCAGCATCTCGCGTCGGCCCCGATCGGCTGACTTTCGAAGACACCCGCTTCCGGATCGTTTCTATCGCCCGAGGTCACGGACGGGTCCGAATCGCTGGCTTTGAACGAGCGGTCGAACAGCATGACCACTTTGGTATCCCCGCCGGCATTCCTGCCGAATTGGTCCAGGCCGGTGATGCGCCCATGGTCATTCTCGACGCCACCATTCACACCGATCACCGTGACGATGGCGACTGAACCTGCTTGACCGCGATCTTGCAATTGGGCAAAGCCCGCCGCAACGGTGCGACCCCGTCGGATGTCACGCGAGTGTGGTCCAACCGCAGCAGCTTGAGTGTCTTGAGTTTTTCGAGAGCCGACAGCCCCTGGTTGCTGACCCGTGTCTCAGAGAGATTGAGAACCACCAGTCGCGGGAGTTCCGCCACGTGCACCAGGCCCGCATCGCCGACGGCAGTGCCGGAAAGACTCAGCAACCGAAGATTGTTCAAGCCACCGATTGGTTGGATTGCCGCGTCGGTGATCCCCAGCCCCGAGAGCCCCAGCCCCTCGAGTTGCGAGAGTTCCGCGATGCGTCGCACACCGTCATTGCTGATCCGCGGTCCTTCGACCACCAGCCGCTTCAACGACTTGAACCGGGCCAGGTGAGCCAGGCCCTTTTCGGTCACATCCAATCGTCCCAGGCTGAGTCCGGTGAGATCGGGAAAACCAGCCAACTGTTCCAACCCAGCGTCACTCACCGGCGCCTTGTGCAGGTGAAGCCGCTGCAGGCCATTGACCCCGGCCAGCTTCGGCAGTCCCTCGTCGGTGATGTACACCCCTTGCAGGTAGAGTTCACGAACCGTCCCTTCATCTCCCTCGACAATTCGCACCACCGGTTCATCGGTATCAATCCGATTGGGACGACCCTCTCGGCGTCGCTGGGCATCGGCCTCGAGCAATTGCAGTGCGGCCAACACGTTGCCGCCGGCAGGCGACAGTGCTTCGAGAAGCGCATCTCGTGGTGCCGGCCCCAGGGCCGCCAATTGCCCCGAACGGGGCGCCGGAATTGCCTCCGAATCCGACGTGTCGTCACAACCGAGAACCACCACCAACAGGACACAACACAGTGAAGCCGCCATCGTAGGGCAGGACCGGTTCACCAGTGCGATGTTGTCGCTGATCGCCAATGCGTTGTCCCCATCAACTGCGCAAGAAAAGTCCCGGGAACAGCCGGTCCCAGGGGGGCGAAGGACTCGAACTGCTCCCGGGAGCGATTGGCTTCCCGTGTGAGCGGCGGGACAATAGGTCTTTCGCCAAATCACGTCAAGCAGAATTCTGTCAATTCTCCACCAATGCCAGGACGTCAAGAGTCGCCACTGGAACCTGCAACCAGCCGGTGATCACCTGCGACACCAGCACCAACACCAGGCAGCCCACCAAGATCCGGCGTCGATACACCTCGTTGTCTCGACACGACACTGCCACCCCGGTGCCGACGGCAATCGCCATCAACAGCACCACCACCAATTGCCACCCTGTCCCCGCGACGACCTGCCCCAGCATCCTGCCCAGCAGGCCATCTGCGCCCAGGCATCCGCTCAGCCACGTCGCCGCCACGACCGGACCCACCGTGACACGTCGTTCACAAATCGACTCGATCCCACGAGCAGCCAGGACGGCCAACGGGACCACCACGAATGCTTCTGCCAAATGGAATGGATACCCCGACTCAGCCAAACCAATAGAAAGTGGCACCAGAATTGCCCAGACCATCGCAAGCACCGCGACCGGACGCCGGTCACGATTGGCCCCAAACACGTCCCGAGTCACATCGACAATGCCCAGCAGCAGGGGGCCACTTAGCCACCCCAACGTTCTTAGCCATTCGAGTCTGCCGATCGGCACAGGCCACCCTGACAATCCACGACCGATCCCCGCCAGAATTCCCGAGTGAGTCAATGGCTGACCATCTTTCAACTCCCACATGCTCACCAACACCACGGCACCACCGATCATCAAGAACCCCGAGACTGGTCCGTGCCAACGACCGGCAACGGGCGTTCTCGTGACTACAGCCCCGTTGCCCCACACACCCAGTTCACCGGCTGGATGACAGATCACGGCGGTCACGACCAGCACCACGACAGGACACGCCAACGGCGCCGCAAGCAGCAACGTCGCGGCCAGTCCGAGAGCAGCGACCAGTAAAAAAACAGACAGCCAATGGTTGGTGCGTTGCAGGTGAGTGACGAAACCAGTCACGGTTGCCGTGGCCACGACAGCCGACAACGCCAATGGCTCAATCGTCCGCCCCAGCAACACCACCGGCGTGTGACAACAGACGACCACCACCGCCAGCAACCCGGTGCGTGCACCGAACAGACCACGAGCCGCGTGCCACACCATCCAGACCAGGACCACGGACGCGAGAAAAGCCGGAACAACCGGCAACCATTTCGCGGGCAAGCGATCCAGGGACGGCCAATCACGCCACGGCTGCGCCACCAACCACCGTCCCCAGGGCGACTGGATTTCCAGATCCGCAACCGGAGGTGGCGATGCCCCCAACTCGACAGTTGGCCGCTCGAATGGCACGACGGCCAGTGAAGTCAACCCGGGCAGAACAGCCATCAAGACCACCAACGGTCCCATTGCTGCGGCACGATCCAGGACCGGAAACAGCCGCTCCGGTGGCTCGGCTGCCAACTCGGTCAACCGTGAGTCGTCCACACTGACCACGTCAGTTGTCTCCGTCAGGAACGATCCTGATCCTCTTCGCCCGTCCCGGCACGCTTCCAGGCAATAATGTCGTCGAGAATCTGGTCAAGCGTCATGTTCGGTTTTGAGCCAATCGCTCGTTCGAGCTTGTCGACTTCCGGCACTCGCCGCTGGATGTCCTCGAAATCGTCCCCGTATGCCTCACCGTAGGCTATGTGTTCGATCGCGATCTCACCACCAATCTTGGCAACCACCTTCTCGGCCAACTGCCGAACAGAGACCGGTTGGTCACCACCGATGTTGAACACCCCTCCGGCCGCTTCGGGATGGTCCATCAATCCCAGGATACTCGACACAACCTCTCGCACATGGGCAAAACAACGAACCTGGCTCCCATCGTCGTAGACGATCACCGGCCCACCACCGAGAGCCTGTTCGACAAATCTCGGGATCACCATCCCGTATGCCCCGACCTGCCGGGGCCCCACCACGTTGAAAAAACGGCCCACGACCACCGGCAAACCTCGTTGCCGGTGATAGGCCAAACCCAGGAATTCGTCGATCGCCTTGGAACAACCATACGCCCAGCGAGGCCGGGAAGTGGGGCCCAGTTGAAGATCGTCCTCCTCGCACCAAGTTGCCTTGGGATTCTTACCGTACACCTCACTGGTGGACGCCAGGAAAAACGGCAACTGCTCCTCGCTGGCCAATCGCAGCAACAACTCGGTGGGGTAGATATTGGTATGGATCGTTCGCACCGGGTTCTCAGCCACCAGCTTGACACCCACGGCTGCCGCCAGGTGGTAGACGGCGTCCACGCCGACAACCGCTGCTTCGAGCAACGCCGGATCCGTAATGGAACCGTCCCGGATTTCCAGGTTCGGATGTCCCACCATGTCAGCCAGGTTGTCCGTGGAGCCCGTCGAGAAATCGTCGATCACACGAACGCGATCCCCCCGTTCCAACAATGCCTCGACAAGGTGACTGCCAATGAATCCAGCACCGCCGGTGACCAGGCAATGAGCCATCTGGGACAATCTCCTCAATCACTCGGTGCCGAATCAAACCGTTCTCGCGCGGCCGCAACAAGAGCCTCCGAACCGCTGGCACCAATCCTTGTCGCTCCCGCTTCGACCAGGGACAACAAAGTGTCCAAGTCACGAATTCCTCCCGACGCCTTCACCCCGATACGCTCGGGACACTCCTGCCGCATCAATTCCACATGTTCAAGTGTGGCACCGGCAGTCCCGAACCCAGTCGACGTCTTGACGAAATCGACATCCAGTTCGCTGCACACGCCACACAACCGCCGGATGTGTTCGGTGTCGAGGTAACAGGTCTCGAAAATCACCTTCAACACTCCACCTGCGGCGCGAGTCACATCGAGCACGCCACGGATCTCATCTGTCACAACATCCCACGCCCCGTCTCGAACCCGGCCAACGTTGACGACCATGTCCAGTTCGGCGCCACCATCGGCCAGTGCCTGGCGGGCCTCGGCCAGCTTGACCGAGGCCGAATGGCCTCCATGAGGAAATCCGATCACCGTGCTTGCCAGGACCGGAGAACCGTCCAGCAGTTCGGCACACCGTCCCAACCAGGCCGGTTTGCAACACACGCTGGCTGTGCCCAGTTCCCGGGCAACGGCACAGCCTTGTTCCAGATCAACTGCGCCCTGTGCCGGCCCCAGCACCGCATGATCAATCAGGGCCGCCACGACATCGCCGGACAGTTGCACTCGTCTCACTCCCCGTCGTCGATCGGACCAAGTGCCGCCAACAACTCGTCGCGGCCCTTCCGATCGCAAAAGTCACCAAATGCTTCACCGTTGAGACGCTCCTCGCGGAAACAGGCCAGCACCGGAGACAGGGTGGGCACAATTTCCTCCAGGGGAACCAGATCCCGAAAATTGTACGCCAATCGGCTCCCCAGCGAATTTCCGCCCAGGAAAAGCGTGTACTTGCCCACGGTCTTGCCAACCAGGCCGATGTCGGGTGAATACGGGCGGGCACATCCGTTGGGACAACCGGTCATGTGAATCGTGATCTGCTCGTCAGCGAGTCCTTGACGCGACAATTCCGATTCCAGTTGGTCAAGAATTCCGGGCATGACCCGCTCACTCTCGGTGATCGACAGCCCACACGTCGGCAAGGCCGGACACGCCATCGACAGACGCCGTATCCTGGATCGGTCCTCGGCGGGCACCACCCCGTGATCGGCCAGGATCCGGTCAATCTCATCACGCTGTGACGATTCAATGTCACACAGCAGGATGTTCTGTTGCGCCGTCATCCGGGTTGGCATCCGGAATGTCTCCACGACCTTTCTCAAGGCCGACTTGGTCCGGTCGGTCTCGGTGTCCTGGATGCGACCGTTCTCGACATAAATCCCCAGGAAGTCGCGACCGTCGCCCTGTGCATTCCAGCCCAGGTGATCCTCGACTCCGGTGACATCAGCCGGGTGAGGTTCCGCCATCGCCCGGCCCAGGTATTCCTCGACGGTCCCCTTGAACCGCTCCATTCCCCAGTTGGCCAACAGGTACTTGAGACGCGCCGTCTTGCGATCGCTCCGGTTGCCGTGATCACGGAAGACACAGACAAGTGCCCGGGCCACGTCGACCGCTTCATCAACCCCAACGAAGGCCATTTTCTGTGCAATCGTCGGAAACGTCTTTGCCGCACTCGGGGTCACCCCTTGCCCACCACCAACAAACACGTTGAAACCAACCAGGCCCCCGTTTTCGACGATCCCCAGCAACCCCAGGTCGTACGTCAGAATGTCGACGCAATTGTCCTCGGGCAACGCCACACCGCTCTTGAATTTTCGTGGCAGATACCGGGCGCCGTAAATCGGTTCGTCGACCGGAGTGAATTCCGTCACATTTTCACGGTTCCCGTCCTCGTCCTCGAGCCAGATCTCGCTGTAGGCCGTGGTACGCGGCTTGAGTTCCTCGGCGATGGCGTCTGCTGTCTGTTGCAACTGGTCGTGGACCGGATCGTGTCGCAACGGTGCGGGACAACACATCACATTTCGTTCAATATCCCCACACGCCCCGAAAGTCGTCAGTTGAGTCTGGTTTATCTCCCGGATCGTCTCCTGCAAGTTGTCCTTGATGATTCCATGCAGTTGCAATCCCTGGCGACTGGTGATCCGCAACGTCTGGTTGCCATACCGCTCGCAAAGATCCAGTTCGGTCAACAGGGCGTCGGCGGGCACGCGTCCGCCCGGAATCCGTGTGCGGACCATGAACATGAACGCCTTGCCCAGCCTGGTCCCATCCTCATTCTTTTGCTTGCGTGCATCCCGGTTGTCCTGTTGGTACAACCCGTGGTGCTTCAGCAGGCCGGCATTGTCCTTGCTGAAATGGTCGAGTTCACCCTCAGCCAACTCATCGGCGATCGTGCCGCGCAACTGTCGACTGTCCTCTTTGACGAATTCCGTCTTGTCTAGCTTCACCTCGTCAGGCATCAGGAGTGAGTTTCCGTGTGGATGAAGGAGTGAGTTCACTGGTAAGACGTGAGTATACTCGCCGTCGAAAGGGCTGAACAGTTGAGCAACGACAACCACAAACTTCCCCGCACTCTGACCGAACACCTGGTGCTGCTGTTGGCCACTGGGCTGGGGACAGGTCGATCCCCCTGGGCTCCAGGCACCGTCGGCAGTGGACTGGGATTGGCCTGGGCCTGGGTGGTCGCCTCGATCCCCCACTCCTTTTCGACTGACTCATCAACCGGGGTGCCCGTCCTGGGCCTGCTGGCAACACTGACCGCCGCCGCCGCTGCGATTCCTGTCTGCACGCGGGCGTGCCGACTCCTGGACCTCAAGGACCCCGGCCAGGTGGTCCTCGACGAAATCGTCGCCGTCCCCCTCGTCTTTGGCTGTGGCCTGCTGCCGACAGAACTGCCCTGGCTGGCCGTTGGCTTTGTTGTCTTCAGGATCTTCGACATCCTCAAGCCACCCCCGGTCGGCCAGGCCGAACGGCTCCCCGACGGCACTGGAATCGTGGCCGACGACATGGTCGCTGGTCTTTATGCCGGGCTGGTGCTGTGGGCCACGCACGCAACCTACCAGGGGCTGCTCGCCGCCGCGGACTTGTTGCCACCCACATCGTTTGGTTAACTGCCCGGCGGCCTCGCCGAAAACCGGCCGAGGAACGGACTCCAGAGGACATCAACCGGGAGGGGCACACGTGGCGGCGACGATAATTGACGGCAAGGCGATCGCAGCGACCATCCGCGAGGAACTCGCAGCGGACGTTTCTTCCTTCCACGCGAGCAGCGGCGTCACCCCACACCTGGCAGCGGTACTGGTCGGTGACGACCCCGCCAGTGCAGTCTACGTCCGCAACAAACAGAGGGCCTGCGAAAAGACCGGTATAGCCAGCACACTGCACCGACTTGACGCGGACACCTCCGAGGAAGAACTTCTCGACCTCGTTGGTCAACTCAACAACGATCGCCAGATCCACGGGATTCTCTGCCAACTGCCACTACCCGGCCAGATCAGCGAGCAGGCCGTGCTGGACGCCGTGTCTCCCGACAAGGATGTCGACTGTTTTCACCCGGAAAACGTCGGACTCATTGCCCAAGGGCGTCCCCGTTTCCTGCCGTGTACCCCTCATGGAATCCAGCAACTGCTGGTGCGAACCGCCGTGGAAACCTCCGGAGCACACGTCGTTGTTCTCGGACGCAGCGACATCGTTGGAAAACCCATGGGGCTGCTGATGGTGCAAAAAGCCGAAGGAGCCAACGCCACGGTGACACTCTGTCACAGTCGCACACGCAATTTGCCCGAAATTGCCGCCACAGCCGACATCCTGGTCGCCGCGATCGGCCGGGCACGCTTCGTCACCGCCGAGATGGTCAAACCCGGCGCCGTTGTGATCGATGTGGGTATCAATCGTGTTGATGGCAAGCTGGTCGGAGACGTCGACTACGAGCCGGTTGCCGAGATTGCCGGTTCCATCACTCCGG
>CEOQ01004400.1_pt1 | contig 10467 bp, 7 predicted proteins | sample 361351 | NCBI WGS metagenome assembly CEOQ01 (sample SAMEA2619907, study PRJEB7988) | marine metagenome | biome: marine biome (ENVO:00000447); feature: deep chlorophyll maximum layer (ENVO:xxxxxxxx); material: "saline water (ENVO:00002010), including plankton (ENVO:xxxxxxxx)" | depth 60 m | reverse complement strand
CCACGACCCGCTCCAAGCAACTCCTGTGCAATGATCCATGGTAAAGATCCCCATTCCTTGCAAATTATGTCCTGCGAATGACGAAGCCGTTCCAGTATACCATCCTGGGTCGAAGTACTGCCATGCGCCGCCATTGACTTTGATGAATACGGCTCCACCATCCCATCCGGCCTCACCGCATGACCAGTGGTCAAATGTGAGGTACGAAGTGCCATTCATCGGTATGTCGTACAGGGGGGAGATCAGTCTTGCTTCGTCAATCCCATTCTCATAGTTGCCTGAGAATCCTATTCCATACGAATATGGGAATGAGGCTGTAACTGGGGGTCCCGAGTTTGAAGATAGTTTGTTGAGAGTGAATTTACACCTATCGCTGCTGCAGGTGCCTGAGGTTGACCTTGTCCACCCAGGGGAGTCTGAAACTGTAGGTGAGTTAGCGGTTGAGTCTTCAAATCCAATCATTAGTGAACTCTGCCCCTTGGGAATTGAACGGTAAATCCAGTCATCGGGAGCAGGGTTGCCCCCAGAGTCAAGCCTCCCATAGTGAGACATGGTGGAAGAGGAGTCGAACTCGTCTATGAACAGTGAACTGCCGTCATAGTCGACTACTCTTAGATGCGAAATTGTCAGTCCCTCTCTTGCATCCTGAGATGTCCCGCCATAGTTGAAAGAGGAACTGGTGTCTACCACTATTCTGATTTCTACACTGGATTGATCCTGGAATCCGGAAGGGATGTCGAAGGAAACCAGGCGGAAGTCTCCACTCTGATCGCCGTATGTTTGGCCATCATCGGCTGTGTAGCCGGAACCCGGGATTGGCCCGGTTCTGGCGGAGCAATCAGATGAAGTGCTGCTGGTGCTTGATGAGATGTCAGCCCAGGTATTGCCGTTGAGCGAAAGTTCGACGCAGGCGTTGTCGCTAGAGCCGCCTTCAAGATCCCACTCCATATTGAACTCAATCTTTGATGTGGAATTTGTTCCAGATAGGTCGATGGTCCTCTCCAGGACCCCATATGCATTTGAGTTGTAAGTGCATGATGTTGTGGTTGTCGTGTAGCAACCATGGTGCCAGACGTCCAAATCAACTCCTTGGTTTATGATTTGTATATTGTCAATGAACCATCCTGGCCTTTCATTGGCCGCATCTGGGTGAGTCCAGATAACAAATCTGAATTGGATTTTTTCGGAGTCAGAAATGTCCGAAATAGAAGATAGCGAGAAATTGCTAGTTATCCAACCACTGTGGCTGGGAGATGCGAAAACGGGTACTGGAGCTGATGCTCCATTTGGGGTCGGAGCATCTGAAGATAGGGTGCTAGGATATCCACTCTGCGGTTCGATGTAATTCCAATCGCCCCATGTGGCGTCTGATTTCAGACGATATTCTACCCAAGTTCCATCCCCGCCACCAGAGGACGTGCTGTCTACATGGTACCAATGATCAAAGGTAAGGTAGTATTCACTGATATAATCCGACCGGGGGATATTCTGGGCAGGAATAAGGAGGTGGCCCGAAGTTCCTGCTGGAACTGGTTCACCTGGCATGGTTCCAGCCGAAACTAGCCCTTGTGTCGAAGAGGATGGGACGATGCCATGAGAAAGGGTCTGCTCTTCGCCATAGATACTCCCGTTTAGGTCTAGGAAGGTTGTTGCACTCCAAAGTTTGCTACCGTGGCAGATAAATGAAGTGTCAGAAATCTCCGATTCATCGAGATTTCTGTTCTCATTCAAATCGAGACCTGCTTCTATCTTGAATCCTGAATATGAGCAATTTTCCCCGCTGGGCTCCGAAAAGATGTCGATCTCATATTCGTAATAGCCGCCCATTACTGCAGAAACGTCGCCACCGGAACCGCCTGAGTCACTGATTACAATGGTGGGTGGGGAAGTGTAGCTGGTGCCCCCGTTGGTTACTACTGTGGAGTGGATTACCCCAGTTGAGTAGACGTTCGCTGACAGCGATTCTCCCGTACCGTTTGCCACTCCGACAGCGATAACGTCTGAAGACTGGTATCCAGAACCCTCGGAGTCGATGGTGATCGATGTGATTGCCCCGTTGGAGTCCACTGATCCAACGGACGCAGACGCCCCGGAACCATCGCATTGGCACTGGATCAATACCTGATCGGTCGTATCGAATCCTGAGCCGCCGTTGTTGATGGTGATGCTCTCAATTCCTGAACTCACCGAGTAGGTCCCAGAGAAACCTGATCCCCCTCCGCCTGTTGCAGAAAGGTTTCCGGAAGTGTATCCGTCTCCTGGGTCATCAATGGACACGGATGTAACTACGTCAGAATTTGCGAAGGTCTCGCAGAAGTATAGGGTCTCTGTGATCTCATCTCCATCCAGAGACTGATCGAAATTGCTGTCGAGACCGTGTTCGATATAGTCTCCTGCTGAACCGCCACAACCTGACAAGTTTGAAGATGATGACTTGATGTAAACTCTGCGCCATCCCGGAGAGTACTGATATGCTGAATTTAGGGTCACTTCGATTTCCCCTACATCGAATGTGCTTATGTTGGATCTGGTTCCATCGTCCTTTAGAACCATCTCGCCCTCATCATTCAACTCCACTCCAACTAGATTGCCGGATGAAAAATCGTCCTCGTCCCATGTTATTCCGGAATCGGAAGAAGAGGACAATTGGGAATTGGTTACATGAACCCAACCATCCATTATTGTGGAGTTTGTTGGTACCGTGAAGCCATCCACTACTGTGGGGCTGCCTTCGCTGTTGATTACCGAGGGTCCGGACCAATTCGAGACACCGGCATAGGAAATGGGAGATAGGACCATCATTAGGGTCATTACGATTGCAAGTCTAGCGCGTTCACTGGGCATGCTATTGCTGTGCATTATGTCAGTTATGAATCAATCTACTACACTATCAGAAAAGTCGGTTTCGAATGGAGCCACTGGGGGGAATTGAACCCCCGACCTTCGCCTTACCAAGGCGACGCTATACCTCTAAGCCACAGTGGCAGCGCGGCGACGACCGAAGGGGGTGGTTTAATCGTGGCGACTATCGAAGAACTGTCTCGGTGCGAACGTCAGTGTGAAAACCAATGGGCCGGTGCGCCCCAGTAGCCGAGGTCGCATAGCCCGGTATTGCGCGGGCCTGGAAAGCCCGTGGGATTTTTCCCTCGCGAGTTCAAATCTCGCCCTCGGCGCCAATATCGCTCAAATTGATGTCTATCTCAATACTCTGGGGATGAGTTTCTTATTCAATGTCAATTGCCTAAGAAGAACATGGAGCAGGCGGGGGAGGGAGTGACGACCACTAGTGAAGAACGCCTGATGGATAGGTTGAGCGACTACTCGATCGGAAATAGGTTCTCCAAAATAAATCAGAATCTTGGGCCCATTGACATTCTATTTGCTGAGATTAAGTACAATTTTCTACTAGTTCGGAAATTCTGGGGAGTCAAGGAAGGAGTAATGATTGGCTTATTCGTAGCAGGATTCTTTCTCGGAACATGGGATTTCGGGATTGGAGAGATCTCAGGTGGGGGCGACTACAACAGATGGGGGATTCTGGGGGGCGAGGATAGTGGATTTTTGCATATGAAGGATTTAGCCCTCATACTTTCCTTACTTTCGGTAATTTGTTGGGCTGGATTCGTAGTGATGCTGTGGAATAGCTATCCAATAATGAGGGAGAACATGGTCTACCTCCTAATCGGAATGGGTTTCATACAATTTGGCAATATCAAATCTCATGCTGATAACCCTTCTTTCCCCTGGGAATCAGGGATTGGAGGTTGGATATGGGTCTTGGTTTCCAATCTAGTCATGCTGTTTCTATCGATTTTTGTTGTGAGGAGGGCGGTTGTTGAGACTAGGGACATACATGTTCAAAGAAAACACTCACATCCAGACCCTAGAGTGATTGAAAGGGCCTGGAAAGATCATAGCCTAGTCGCTTGGAGTCTTGGGATTGCCATATGGATAATTGTCCTCAACATCAGCTTCTGGAGTAGTGCACATTCTGTGGCCCCTAGCCCTGGTGATTTAGACTTCAGCTACCCATTGTCGTTTCTATACATGTTTTCTGGAATTTTGGCAACGTTTCTTCTTCTTTGGATAGTCTGGTTTCCGGAGTTCATGCTTGGTTCGACTGAAGCAAGAATCCAGTCATCTCGTGCCCGTGAAGTCTCGGGAGAAGTCTTTGAAGCGAAGAAGGCGGAACAGGGCAGATGCCCGGTGTGCAATCAAAATACGACTGCAGTTCAGGAGGCCACAGGAGAGATCAGCATACCCTGTGAATCGGATGATTGCTCTGGCAAAGGAGTGACTGGATCAGAATGCGAAAAGTGTGGCGATAGGCTGCCCTCCAGAGTAGTTTGTGCAAACTGTGGTTCAAATACACCAGTAGGGAGTCACTTTGGAAGGGTTGAGGCTTGGTGAAGGATCTTACTGAAGGAACTCAAGAAGCTGGAGTCAGCGATTTCGAAGATGAGTCGGGGAAAGATGCGGCTAGAACGGTTGTCGCAATGAGCCTCTCACTACTGTTCATTCTTGCTTCTTCGATTACGATACTCTACATATGGAAGGGAGAGGATCTAGTAATTGAAAGGCCGTCATCGGCCCTGTATTCATGGGAGCTGGAATACAAGGGATTGACTGGAGTCACTAATCAATCACTATCTGATCTGAATGGAAAGGGAGTGGTTCTCTGTGTCGTGGATTCAGGAATAGACCTAAGTCACCCAGATCTAAGAAATCTTGAGATAAAGGGGTGGTTTGACGCTGTGAATGGGTTCGATGAGCCGTATGACGACGAAGGGCACGGGACAGCGATGTCTGGAATTATTGTAGCTAATGGAGGCCTAAAAGGCATTTCTAGAGAAGTAGACCTTCTGGTTGCGAAGGCAATTGATGACCAAGGGCAGGGAGATGACAATTCTGTTGCAACGTCTGTAGAATGGTGCGTTCAACAGGGAGCGGACATCATTTCTCTGAGTCTTGGAGGGAGTCAGAGTTTCGGGTCCGAATTTCTACAAACTGACGAGTTGGAGCAATCAGTGAATGAGGCACTGGATAGCGGAGTTTTCGTAATTGCTTCAGCCGGAAATGATGGTGAAGACGATGATGGTGACGTGGGCTCTCCTGGTTCTGTAGAGGATGTCATTTGTGTTGGTGGGATCACTCGCTCTGGAGCCATCTGGTCAGGCAGTTCCCAGGGCGACAATGATGGGAGATTTTGGCCGAACCCAATTTTTCCAAGAGATGATCCCGATAAAAAGCCGGAGATAGTAGCACCGGGCCACGAAGTACCGGTTCTGATGGCATCGGGAGTTGGTAACAGCGGATGGTGGGGTTGGTCCAGCGGTACTTCGGCTGCCACGGCTTGGGTCAGCGCTTCCCTGGCTCTCTTGTTGCAGGAAGATCCTGATCTTCAGAGAGAGAATTCCTCAGGCAGGCAATCGATCGAGGAGGTCAAAGGGGCAATCACTCTGGTTTCGCAAATGATGGATGGCCAAGACTCCCATGATGATCACTATGGCTATGGCCACCTTAGGATTGACCAGTTGGTTTCGCATTTCGACGATGGGGACTAGAGACTCTTCAGAAAGGCAACTAGAGTTCCTCCCGTCAAATCTGTAAATCCAACAGAGTCGCTAGCATTTATTCTTTTTACCAGCTCTATCCAGTCATTGAATGACTGAACCTTCAACTGGGCCGGGGTGGGTTCCTCACCCTCTGAAAAATCGCCAACGTCACCCGTCGGAACGGTTGGTTCCAATAGAAGAACCAGGCCACCTGGAGAAACCATTTCAAAGGCGGCTGACGCAGCTGCAACCCTTTCCCCTTCAGGTAAGTCGATAATGAACAAATCGAGAGGCATTGGGAGGATGGAATTCAAAGCATTCTCAGGGATTGCGACGTTGGACGCTATTGATGAAGAAGTCTCGGCAAACACCTCTTGCCATGGCATGGACACTGACTGGGCCCATCCCTCAGCTTCGTATCTCCTAATCAATCGGTCAATTATCACGCAAAACCTAGTCCCTGGCTCGATTATCCTGAAGGCATCTGGATGTTTTGGCCCTTCTTTTTCCTCCTGGCCACTATTGGACCAAAGGTCAAAGAGCCAAGCAGAGAGGTGTCCTATCCCCCCGCCCACAAGAGTTGCATTTCTGGGTTCAATCCTTGAGCATACGTCTCTAATTCGGGCCCTAACTGATCTGGGCAACAGTGGGATGTCCATGTGGAGCATCTGCTCTCCGATACTGGAAGCGACTTCTGGTTCGGACTGGTCCCTATCGAGGTTCTCCGATAGGAGGCGAGACATGACATCTGAATCGGACATCTGAGGGAGTCCCTTTCCTGTGCCGTCATCGCTCATAGTTCGCTCTGACGAGTGGTGCTCTTCAATGATGCTCTAGGATGGGTTGAATACCCAGACTCATCACGATTAGGCATGAGTGATGAAGACGAGGGCGCTCTTTCCGAATGCCCTAGTTGCGAGGAAGTGACTGAACATTCAATCATCAAGAGGACCTCTCAAGGAGAGGGCGAGGATGTCCTAGTCAGATGCATCTCATGTTCACTTGTTCATAAGATAATGATTCGTCCTCCAAAGCCGGTTATGGTCAGGACTACTTTGTCGGATGGCAGAGAGAGTTTCGGAGTAGAAATAGAGGTCGACGAGGACGAAGAGATTTCTGTTGGCGACATGTTCGAGCATGATGCGATTACTTGGAAGGTGACTAGGATTGACAACGTTCAATCTAGGCCGGAGAAAATTCTCAGGGCATCGAAGATTTTCTCAATGTGGGCTACGAGATCTGATAAGACCATAGTGGGCATTACTATGACAAGCGGCGAGATTAGTGAGTCTGGGAAATTGGAATGTGAGCCGGACAGAGTTTTCTCTTGTGGGTCAATAATTAACTTCGCAGAATCTAGATGGAGGATCAGGGCCATTCATACTGGCAGGGGAAGGACACTGACAGGTAGCAGGGTTGCGAGCGAGATTCGGAGAATATACTTGCACCCGCCAGACAGAGAATATTGAATTCTGCAGGGCTGAGACATTATCATTTGGCCTAGGCCCGTTGTTGCCGTTTGCGATCCTCGGGCTATTCTTCCTTGCGACGTCCGAGCAAGGCGGCGCCAATCAGAGAGACCGAAACTAGCACGGCAGGGAAGCCTGGGATGAAGCCTGGGATGAATCCGGGAGCCGCCTGCGGGTCTTTTGACTCAGAACCAAGGACATACAGGTGTATGACAAGATTGGTCGAAGCATCATCATCAAGAATTGCTCTTACCATTACCGTCTGATTACCCTCAATCTGATTGCCCGGCAGGTACTGGAGCCTGTCTACAAGCATTGTGTGGCTAATGGCAAAGACTGCGTCCCCTCCAGAGAATTCTGGATGGCTCATCCAATTATCCCTCATATCCCAGGTCCTCCATTGGATTTCCATTGGCGATCCCTCTACGGAAATAAGGAAAGATTCACCAGGAGACAGGTTGATTCTATTTTCTCCTGAGGCTTCTTCATCCATGCTCAAATTAAGATCCGTGTTTAGGTCGTAAACGTAGTTGGCAGCCTCAAGTAGTGCAGGAAGACCTTCTACGTGCCCATGGCCATAGACGTTGTTCTGTCTATTCTTAGGGATCAAGTCTTCGGGACATGGCTCATTGGCCAGCATGTAGTGGCACTGTCTGTATGTGGATGTCTCTTGCATTATGTTGCGGATATCGAAAGGAGAAAGATCGGGATTTGCCTGATACATTAGAGCGGCTAGTCCGGCAGCGCCTGGCGTGGCCATGCTAGTTCCCGAGTAACCCACATAACCATCTCCAGAATTTGCCTCCGGAGCCATTACACTAGAACCGACAAAGGCGATGTTGGGCTTCACCCTGCCCTCTTCAGTGGGTCCTTGGCTTGAGTAAACCGCAATGGAAGTATCCTTGTCGAGGGCACCAACGGTGATCACATCCTCAGCAGAACCAGGAGTCCCGATCTGGGCACTTACCGCCGAGTTCCCAGCAGCTATGAAGAGGGCCACGCCAGATCTAACCATTTCATTGGCCATCCTGTTTACGCTTTCCTCCTCGCTAGACGTCCATTCAATCAATCCGAAGCCACCGAGGCTCATGCTGGCTGCCCTGATATTGAAGTCGTGCCTCTTGTCAACAGTCCATTCCATTCCAGCCATAACCGTTGCAAAGGAGCCTGAACCTCCTTCGTCCAGAACCTTGACCCCGACCAACTGAGCCTTAGGAGCGACTCCGACATACTCGAATGTGGGGGCGCCTGTTCCAGCAGTAATCCCTGCACAGTGGGTCCCGTGCCCCTGGTCATCGTACGCCTTCACCTCTGTGCCGTTTGTCTTGTCTGGATTGTTCACAGCGTCATAGAAGGCGATAACCTTCGAGTCATTTGTCGAATTATCATCATCCAAATCATCGAGGCCAACGTGTTCGGAGTCTATCCCCGTGTCAATAATGGAGACGACGCTGCCCTTGCCCGTGTAACCCGTATCCTCCCAAATCATTGGAATTCCGTGTATGTCGTTGACATCATTCATTTGGATAGTTAGAATTCCGTCTAGTTCGATTAGGACTACGCCCGGCAAAGCCGACATTGCCACAATGTCATCCACTGCAACCCTACCAGCAATACTGTGGATAAGGTGGTAACGGAACTGGGTCCTGAAATCTACCTCTCGTTCTAACATCTCTTGGTCCTCAACCGTGGGACGATGATCGAAGTCCACAATCACACTAATCGTGCCATTCTCGTCTACCCATTCGTGGAGGTCGCTATCAATGGCAAGCCAAATTGCGTCATGAATTCCGTCCCTGTCCAAATCCATCGATGTTGACTCCCACCAGTTGGTGTCTTCTACCGGACCCGAGATGGCCGATGTGGAAGAAGAGAATGGAATGAAAACCAAGACTAACAGAATGGCTATTGAGGCTGGTCGCATGATTCGTTCAAGAAGTAGTCAGACTTGAATCAAACGGTTCCAGGACCGGATGACATCTTCATTGCCCCAATGTCGCGCAATAGGGACAATGTTTCCCAATTTCGTAGTATTCTGATTTCTGCTCTTCCACTGACAAAGGTTCACGGCACTTGAAGCACATCTGAATGTCGGTCTCTGCCAGTTCAGAATCTACAGCAACCCGTTGATCGAATACGAAGCAGTCCCCGTCCCAGTATGACTCCCCGCACTCTTGGAAATAGCCCAGAATGCCGCCTTCCAGTTGCCTAACGTCTTTGAAACCGGCATTTAGCATGACTGCCGAGGCCTTCTCGCACCTGATACCACCAGTGCAATACATCACCACGGTCTTGGACTTGTACTCGTCGGGGATTGATTCGATGGCTTCTGGGAAGTCTCTGAACGTGGAAATGCCAAGATCGAGTGAGTCTTGGAAGGACCCTATTCTTGTCTCATAGTCGTTCCTAGTATCCAAAACAAGAATGTCCTCCTCGGCATCCATAAGATGTTTGAATTCTATTGGTTTGATATATGGGCCAGTAAATTCGGAAGGTTTGATTTCAGACATCCCTAGTGAGATAATCTCTTTCTTCCTCTTGACTAGCATTCTTCGGAAGGGTTGGTAATCTGTACGACTGAATTTTATTGGAATCCCAGAGAATCTCTCATCCGACTCCAGATATCGGATAAATTCGCTAACTGAATCCTCTGATCCTGCTAGAAAGAAGTTTATGCCATTGGGGCTGAGAAGAATGGTTCCCTTGAGTTCTAACGAGTTACACCTATTCATGAATGGTTCACGTAATTCGTCTCTGTCAGGAATATCGACAAACCGATATCCTGCGATGTTCAAAATCTGATTGCCCACGATTGTTTGCGAAGAGATGCATGGTAAGAAACCCTGCATCATCTTCGATTGGTCCAAGGCATCAACAGAGACTTGGTTACGTGTACCGCTACCCCGGGGTTCTCTCTGAGCCTGCGCATACCATACTCGTACCATTTCTCACCATATGGCAAGTAAATTCTTGTCCTATGTCCCTTGTTGGATAAATCCCTCCTAATGTTCCCTCTAACTCCCAATAGGAACTGGAATTCGTAGCCGGGGCCCTTTCCCTTTCTTTTCGGAACAGGTGGATTGTGACGAGTGTCTTCCTTCCCAGGGCCTAATCCACGGGACTCTAGTGACTTCAGAGCATGTTCAATCACTGGAATGTCATGAGAAGCTATTGCAGTATAGGAGCCGGAATCCAACATTAGATCGATAGCACGATTGGTCGCATCAACAATGTCAAGATAGTTGGTGTAGGAAATCTCGGGTGGTTCGAGGTATATCCCCTTGCAAATTCTGAAATCTGACTTTTTGCCCAGAATATTGCTAACTTTCGAAACATCATCCGGAGTTCTGAACATCCGCCCCTGGAGAACAACACCGATGTTCTCGAGACCCCTTTTCTGAATTTCTAGTGCTGCATCTATTGTAGCCTGTGTAACCCTATTA
>CEOQ01050003.1_pt1 | contig 10469 bp, 9 predicted proteins | sample 361351 | NCBI WGS metagenome assembly CEOQ01 (sample SAMEA2619907, study PRJEB7988) | marine metagenome | biome: marine biome (ENVO:00000447); feature: deep chlorophyll maximum layer (ENVO:xxxxxxxx); material: "saline water (ENVO:00002010), including plankton (ENVO:xxxxxxxx)" | depth 60 m | reverse complement strand
GATTTAGTGTTAAAAAGAATTTGGAGGGAATCTGGGATATCTTATCACCATACTCTGGAAGCTTGGTTAAATAATCTGGATAGAAACCGCGAGAAAATATTGCCTCATTTGGACGCCTGTCGTATGAGCATTAGTTCAAGGGTGTTCTTGCAACAGTACAGGTTTTTTTTGATATTTTGTTCTGAACTGTTCAATTTTAATAATGGAAATGATTGGTACGTAATAAATTATTTGTTTGACAAGACTGGAAATGAGACGTGTTGAAGGTTGCCGTTATCGGTGCTGGTATATCTGGGATTTCGGCCTCTTATCATTTGCAAAAATTTGCGGAAGTGACTTTATTTGAAAAGAATGACGCAATCGGAGGCCACGCGAATACGGTTTCAATAACAGATGATGAAACCGGTTCAATAAGTGTGGATACTGGGTTTATTGTGTTTAATGACAGGAATTATCCAGGGTTTTCACAATTCTTGTCTGAATTAGGTATCCAATTTGTTAAAACAGATATGACGTTTTCGTTTACAAATTGTAAAAGTGGGTTCAGTTATGCAGGCTCTTTGAGAGGATTGTTCCCTGAAATTAAAGATCTGTTTAATATGCCTCGATTGAAGTTTCTAAAAAATGTTCTGAAGTATTCAAAACATCTACAGCAGAACTCGCTTGCGTGCATAGGAAACGATTTAACAATAAATGATGCTTTACGCAAATCTGGCTGCCCAGAAAATGTGATTACCCAATATTTTGTGCCTCTAGCAAGCGCGATTTGGTCTTGTCGTGGTGAAGATGCCGGAAACGTACCTATAGATAGCTTTGTAACATTTTTTAATAATCATGGGTTGTTTGATCTTACAGGTAGACCGAATTGGTATAGCGTCAAAGGTGGAAGTAAGAGCTACATAGATGCTTTTAAAAAAAGCTTCAAGGGGATTATATTTTGTAATTCAGAGGTAAATAATATTAGCAAAAACATTAATAACCGATACGAGGTTCAAACCGTTCAAGGGTCCTACTCTGAATATGATTCCATTGTTTTTGCCACTCACGCTAATGATTCAATAGAGATGTTGAAAACGTTCGAGGATATAAACACGGAAATTATGGATGTCTTACATACGTATAGGTTTACTCAAAATCAGGTTGTATTACACGAGGACACGACATTTTTACCGAATAATTATCGATTGTGGTCTTCGTGGAACGTTAAGTCTGATCCATTACTCTCCGGCGGGGATATAGGTCAGACAACGTATTTTATGAATAGATTGCAGAAATTGAATACCGATCGTAAGTTATTAGTTACATTAAATCCAATAACACAACCCAAGGAAAGCACAGTTCTTTATAGAACCAGCTTTAGTCATCCAGTACTTACATCAACATTACAAGATCTAGGTTGTAAGTTAGAAATCTTGAACAGTCAAGACAAAATGTATTTTTGTGGAGCGTACACTGGCTACGGATTTCATGAGGATGGATACCAATCAGGATATAGAGTTTCTGAAGTCATAAAGAAATATGAGCATTTATCATGAGGAATGGATTCGTTACAGGTCGTCTATCTCACGAAAGGTTTATACCTACATACAGGGATTTTAGATTTAATCACTGTATGGTTTTGATTAATCTAAGCGACTTAAAAAAGAAATCCCTTCCGTGGTTCTTGAGCTCAGATAAAGTCGGTGTTTTTTCCATTAATTGTAAAAATTATATCAATGGTTTAGATATTCCAATTTCCGACAAATTGGATAAACAATACAGTGTTAGTACCACCGTAGGTAAAGACATAACCTGGTGGATTTTGACAACACCTAGATTTCTATTTTATTCCTTTAACCCAGCTTCTTTTTACTTTGGTATTGATCAGTCAGGAATCTTGAAAATTGCTGCTGTGGAGGTACACAATACGTTTTCTGAATCTCATGTATACACTCTTAATTCGAAAGGTGAAGGGCACAAACATTCGATCAGGGACTCGCACAGTAAGGAATTCCATGTGTCCCCTTTTATTAATGATTATGGTCACTATGATTTTTATTTGAGCTTAAATGAACAGAATGTGTCAATTCAAATCATACTTGACCAAGATCAAAATAAAGTAATGGACGTTATGTTTAATGCAGGATTATTGCCACTAAACAATTTAAATTTCACGAAGAATTTTTTGGGTTTGCTAAAAACTGTCATATTGACTGAGTTTAGGATACTTAAGCAGGCCTATATTTTGTATTTTCGAAACAAATATAAAGTTATAACTAAACCACCACTATCTAAAAACTCATGTAAGTCACCGTCTAGAGGATTCATATCAAGGTTAAAGTTTCCGTTTTGAATATAACTTCATTGACCAGAATAGCGATTGTGTTATTGATATCTTTATCAATATTTTTTGTTTTCACGACGACTGTTAGTGCTCATATACCTTATTTCTCCAGTGCTGAAAATAGCTCAATAAATCGACCATTTGAAATTAAAGACATTCAAATATCAAAGGTGATTTATCAAAAACTAAAGGAAGAACAAGTTTCGTCATGGATAAAATTTGAAGCACGTGAAGGAGAGATCCTAAATTTGGAAATCGGATTACCCAAAATCACTCAATTATTTTCATATAGACCAAAAATTATCCTTTATCGAGCACCATATGTTTTAACCAATGACATTTCTAAAGATAATCTGGAACCCATACTTTACATATCTACATCCGATATCACTTCGGTGAAGGAGTTTCACGAACCTTTTACAAAAACAAATTCCTGGATTCTGTACGAAACATCGACGGTGTTACCAAATTCCGGTACCTATTTTATAGAGAGTTTAAATGCTAATTCCACTTCTGGGAAATTATGGATTGCCATAGGGAAAGAGGAGAAATTTGGAGCAAAAGAAATTGCTGATTTACCTTTCTCTATCAAGAAAGTAAGAGAATTCCATAAAGAGGATTTAATTCCTGGAAATATTGAAATCGAAGAGGATACGCAAATTAACGAATTTGAAAAATCTTATGTGCTCTCAATTGCTTTAGTTATTATTGTATTTTTGGGATTTAGGCACCCTGCCATAGTGCTGGGTTCGGATAATTTGGTTAGTAGAGTTAAAAGTCGATTTATGATTTGGCGAATTTAATATGCAATTTGCAGACTGTTAAACCGAGCGTGTTAGTCACCGGAGCCACCGGGCACATCGGGAACAATTTGACTCGTTTGCTTGTAAAAAACGATTTCAAAACCGGCGTATTGGTTCGGAGTGTTGAAAACCAAAATATTTTAAGTGAGCTTCCAGTAGATTTACATGTCGGAGATATATTCGATAATTATTTACTTTCAAACGTTTTTCAACGTTATGATGTGATCTGCCATTTGGCTGGCTACGTCTCTGTGATGCCCGGTCAAAATAGACGTTTCCATGACGTAAATCATTTGGGTACCTGTAATGTTCTCAATGCAACCATCAAAACAGGTAAAAGACTAATATATATGAGTTCTTCCCATGCTATACCATCGTTAAATACAAAGCTAATAAATGAACAAGTTTCTTTAAGCTTGGATGGCGTAAGAGGAGCCTATGGGAAGTCAAAATATATGGCGACTGACGCGGTTTTAGAAGCGATATCAAAGAATTTAGTTGATGCCACAGTCCTACACCCCACAGGAGTGATAGGTCCCTACGACATTAAGCTTTCTAATATGGGTCAAATCATAAAATCATATAAAACTAAAAGTAATCTTTTCTATATAGACGGAACATATGATTTTGTTGATGTTAGAGACGTCTCACTTGCAACAATTCAAACTATACTCAATAATCCCCCTGAAGATAGATATGTTTTGTCTGGCCATCAAGTAACCGTTTATGAACTACTAGGGTATCTTGCTGAAATATCTGGTCGGAGGCCACCTGTAATTAAAGTCCCTAAGATAATCGCAAAAACTTCAGCTCTAGTAACCGGATATTGCTCCTATCTTGTCGGGCACAACACAAACTTTACATCAGAAACTATATCCACCCTGACTAGTGGAGCAGTTTTTGATTCATCTCTGGCTGGTAAGCACTTAAATCATAGACCACGAGACTGGAAAGTTTCTATTTTTGATCAGTACAGTTGGTTTGATTGTTGATTATTCATACATGCCAATAATCTGGATGTTCCTGTAAAGAAATACGATAGCTATATACGTGTGAAATCCACTTATACATCATCGATAAATAATGGGAAATAGAGATGAAAACTCAGGTTGATTAAGAAAAACATTTTGGTTGTTTTAGTTTTTACTCAGCTCGCTCTTTTGAAGGATATCCGGCTCTTCCTTTTTGATTTCACGGGAACATTTTTTAGTTTTAGCCCAGTAGCTCTATAAAACCCCTTACAAAGTGCTTGGGCCGAGCGTTGCGAAGGCAAATCTGTTCTTGGACCCTCAATTTCTTTGCAGGAAGCATAAGGCTGTTTTCCAGGTGTACCTTTTGGGCTCGTCTCTGACATCAAAGATCTATTTTTTACTACGTAATGAACTTTAAAAGAACCAAGGCCATCTACATTTACCCATTCACTCAAGTCCCTTGGTCTCTTAATATCGGCAAGAGTTTCCAATTCATGATATTTGATGCTACCGCATGTCACACATACAGTTTCGGATTCCCTATGATATGTTCTACCCAGACAGCGATCGCAAATTTCTTTAGAAAACAATATTAAACCCTTTTTAATCCGCCGAACCATATTTTGCGCCATAAGCCAAACTTTGTCAATAATGTGTATTAAAATATACAGACACACAATTCTAACGACTGTGCTCCGCGCCTCTCTGAATGAGAATAGGTCCCATTTTCATTTATGTCAACTGGTTCGTTAGGATACGGTTCGTGTTTGTTTATATCACGCTTGGTTGGCCAAGGATGAATTGGTTTGGTGTAGAGGTATAACTCGGTGGTGGTTTGTTAGACTAATTTTATTTCGATGGTGTGTTGGATTGCCTGTAATCTTGAGTTGCCTTGTCGATTGCTTTCACTCGCCGCTCTAGTAGGGTTTCGACTCTTTGCTGTGCCCATTTTTGTGACGCTTTTATTGACAATGTGCTGCCTTGGAATTCTGGCATGACGTATCTAGCGATTAATTCGTAGCTTTTGAGCATTTTTTCCCTGGACGCCCAATCTATAGTTTGGATCATAAAGCCTCCAAACCCTCCGCTTTCCTCAGCTAGTTTATTTATTCCGTTTATACAATCTTCAGGGGTACCTACAATCCAATAGTCATTGTCTGCCATCCAATCTACAACCTCTTGATCTGGGCCTGTAAAGACCGGTTTTCTACCATTAGTACCTTCACTGTATTCTCTTAAAAATTTGGCAGATCCATACCTGACATCATCTCGAGCTTCTTGACGGGTTTCGGCTACATGGACTGGGATGACAAGTCTCCATTCGTCTCTGTCAACGGTTTTTCCGTGTTTAAGAGCGGATTCTTCTGCTATATCCCACAATTTACTGTAATCTGCTCGCCCTTCTGAAGGGTCTCTTGGAACAGTTATCGTCAACACTGATGCTCCATGCTTACCAGCAAGTGCAACTCCTGATGGGGATTGGATTGAGGCTACAAAAAGTGGCATATGTGGTTTTTGATATGGACGGATCTGCAGGAGAGCTTCATTGAGCTGAAACCACTCACTTTTGTATGTTATGGGTTCTTGTTCTGTAAATAGACGAAGGATGATACCTAATGCCTCATCCATCCGAGGCCTTTGTAATGTTGATTCTATTCCCATCATATACGCATCGGTCGGTAATGCTCCAGGGCCAACACCAAAAAGGACTCTGCCTCTGGTCATATGATCTAGCTGTACCATTCGATTTGCAACCATAAAAGGGTGATGGTAAGGCAGGCTTATGACTCCAGTTCCTAGTTTTATCTGTTTGGTTCTCTCAGCAACTGCAGCAATAAAAAGTTCTGGAGAAGATATAGTTTCCCAACCGGCACTGTGATGTTCCCCAATCCAGGCTTCATCATATCCAAGTTCATCGAGCCATTGGACCAACTCCATGTCCCTGTGGATAGCCAATGTAGGATTTTCATTGGTTTTGTGGAATGGTCCCAGAAAAATCCCAAATTTCATACGATCAGGTAATGCGACCATTCTCCGTCCTTCCTTTGATTTTTCAGGCATAAGTGAAGTTTAAGTGCTCGTTTGGATCGATCTTAATGCACTTATGCGTATATAACAATCCCGAAAAACTCCTTAGCAAGAAAAAAAAACATGTAGTAGAATTTCGGTGATTAATTTTCATGAATATAAGTGCTGGTTTCCTGAATCAGTTTCAGAGTTAAGGTTTGTGAGTCAATTGAGTAAAAGTTTTTTCTATGGGTGGTGGATCACCATAACTGCTCTTGTGGTTAATGCCATTTTGTCAGCCCCAGCTTTTGGTGCAACAGGCCTTTGGGTTGATTCTCTTGAAGCAGAATTTGGTTGGAGTCGCACCCAACTGGCAATAGCGTTTTCTCTCGGTCAACTTGAGGGGAGTATTGCGGCTCCGTTAGTTGGTTACCTGATCGACAAGATAGGCGGCAAGAAGGTGTCTATGATTGGTACCGGGATCTCTATATTAGGTTTCGTAATACTCAGTTTAACAACTCCGGTAACTGGTTCCCGAGATCATTGGTTCGATCCAGCAATATTCTACCTGGCGTATTGCACAATTATGTTTGGAGGGACATTAGCTGGATGGATCCCAATGACAGTGATTATCAATAATTGGTTTAACCGTCAACGCAGTTTAGCGATGGCAATTGGATCAGTCGGATTTTCCGTAGGTACATTTGCCATCGTTCCATTATTGGCATATATGGTTAACCCTGAAATTCTTGGCTGGAAATGGACCGCTGTATCGATAGCCGTGTTTCTTCCTTTGGTAATCCTTATAACATATGTAGTTATAAGAGATAGACCTGAAGAGATGGGTCTTGTGCCGGATGGAGCTTCAGCTCTTCAATCAACTCACAACAAACTCCGTAAAAATCATCAAACGAAAGAAGACGCACTAGAAATCCAGCCAGATTTCTCCATCGCTGAGGCCTTGAAGGAAAAAGTGTTTTGGATTATTGCCTTAGGGCACGGAGCCTCTGCAATGTTGACTTCAACCATGATGGTTCATTTGATTTTAGCTTTCAAGGATCAAGGGTTGTCTCTACAAACCTCAGCAACAATGTGGGGTGTAGCCATGGGTATCGGAGGCATATCCCAGATTCTTGGAGGGGTAATAGGTGATAGGTACTCAAAGCGGTACTGTTTAATTATATTTGGTTGTTTACAGTCTATAGGGGTGGCCACAGCCACGTCCGTGAGTACCTTATCTTCTGCATTTTTGTTTGCTGTTGTATATGGATTTGGTTTTGGTGCACGGGCTCCGATCACGACCGCTATGCGAGGTGAGTATTTTGGTAGAACGTCTTTCGGTAAGATAATGGGGATCTCTGCGATGCCTATGATGGTAATGACGATGGTCGCGCCGGTTGTGGCAGGCCAGATGTTCGACTCTCAAGGTGACTACCGACAAGCTTTTCTTTATATTGCATTGTTAGGTTTTATTGGTAGTTTAGTTTTCTATTTTGCTAAAGCGCCGATACATCCAACTCTCAAACAGAAAGCATAATCTAATTTCCTTTTGTTGCCATAATGGAATTGCAAGGTTGATATGGGAGTGATATTACGTGTACATTCACTCTAGAAATCGCAATTTGTTTTAGAAAATCCCAGGAGTTTATATGAACAGCGTAAAGGGCATCATTTCAAGAAGTGTTGGAAGCCCAACAGAAATTGTTGAGGTTATGGTTCCTGACCCGTTAGGAGAAGAAGCATTAATAAAGGTTTTGGCATGTGGGGTATGCCATACAGATTTACATTACAGACAAGGCTCGATTAACGACGAATTTCCTTTCCTATTAGGTCATGAAGCTGCAGGTATTGTGGAAAAAGTGGGTAGCGAAGTCAACCATCTAGAGGTTGGTGACTTTGTTGTGTTGGCATGGAGATCACCCTGTTCAAATTGTCGGTCATGTTTGAAAGGAAAACCCTGGTACTGCTTTGATAGTAAGAATGCCGTGCAGGATATGACCCTAAGAGATGGAACTAAGTTGTCCCCAGCTCTGGGAATAGGTGCTTTCTCCGAATTGACATTAGTGAACGCAGGTCAGGCAATTAAAGTTAATCCTGAAATGGATCCGGCAGCTGCAGGGCTCATTGGATGTGGAGTGATGGCTGGTCTCGGTGCTGCCATTAACACTGCTCCGGTATCAAAAGGCGACTCGGTTGCTGTATTTGGCTGTGGGGGTGTGGGAAATGCATCTATCATGGGTTCCAAATTGTCGGGGGCATCAAAAATTATCGCTGTCGACATTGACCAGAGAAAATTGGATTGGGCGAAAGAATTTGGAGCTACCGACCTCATAAATTCTAAACTACAGGATCCTGTTACAGCGATAAGAGACCTCACTGGTGGTTTTGGTGCCGATGTCACGATCGAGGCCGTAGGCAGACCTGAAACTTATGAACAGGCGTTTTACAGTAGAGACCATGCTGGAACCACTGTTTTGGTTGGTGTCCCTGACCCTGCTATGGAGGTTTCTTTACCGATGATTGAAATTTTCGGGCGTGGAGGTTCCCTAAAATCTTCATGGTATGGTGATTGTTTGCCAACCAGAGACTTCCCATTATATTCAGATTTTCACATGCAAGGCAGGATAGATTTAGCTAAATTTGTTACTGAAAAAGTTGGATTGGAAGATTTAGAGTCATCTTTTAACAGGATGGAGAAAGGGGAAGTTATACGTTCCGTAATCATGTTATAAGAACACATCCATGATTTGAATTGATTTAATTTTTTTTAGGTAATAGGATTCCCTTTATGTAGATAGATTCGTTTTTAAGAGGTATAAGAGATGCGTTACGTCAAATCCATAGGTCTAAACAGTAATCAACAGAGAGGAAGAGGCTTTAATCATCCATACGATATAGCTTTCAGTAGTGATGAACGAATCTATGTTTTGAATCGAATGTATCCTCAGTCTTCTGACGGTATCAGAGTTCAAATTTGTGACATAAATGATGAATGGTACGGGGAATTTGGTCATGGTCCTGGGTATTCAAATGACAAATTTTTGGTTCCGGTTTGTATGGTATTTGACCGCAACGACCGGTTGTATGTGACCGATGAGTCATTAAATCAGATCAAAATATTTGATAAATCTGGAGAACTTCTGGATGTTTGGGGTGCAAATGGATCGAAGCTAGCAAATTTAAATGGTCCTTCTGGAATCAGTCTAGATGGAGAAGATCATTTACTAATAGTGGAGCAATACAAAGGTGTTATTAAGCGAATAGACTTGGAAGGCAATCTTGTAAGTCAGTTCGGAGGAAAAGGCTCTGGCGCAGGAGAATTTGAATTACCCTGGGGTATATCCACGGACAAAAATGGTGACATATATGTCGCCGATTGGCGAAATGATAGAGTGGAAAGATTCGATGAAGATGGTAACTGGATTCTTTCAATAGGCTCTCCTGGTCAGGCTGAAGGTCAACTGCATCGTCCTTCTTCTGTGTGCATAACATCTTCAGGAGTAGTGGTAGTAGCTGATTGGGGAAATGAAAGAGTTCAATTGTTTGATACTTCTGGGAATTTCAAGAGTATAATCCAGGGAGATGCTGATTTATCAAAATGGTCGCTGGAATGGTTGGATGTTAATCAGGACGAATTATCCGCCAGGAAAAATTCTAATCTTAAAATAGATGAACTGCCGGATCACTTGAGTACCCCATATCATAGAGCTTCTCAAATCGAGCATATATTCTGGGGACCTGTATCTGTAAAGTTAGATCAAAAAGAAAACTTGTATGTGACTGAGCACAGTAGACATAGAATTCAAATTTTTGAAAATATAGAATCTGTGGTTTCAGCTTAATTATGTTGAGCAAATGAAGGAGGTTAGCATGGTTAACACTGATAGGAAATTAGCAGCGCATTTGGCTAGGAGGGCAGGTTTTGGGGCAACTGTGGACGAATTAGACAGATACGTCACCATGGATTATGAGGAATTAGTCGATTACTTTTTGGAGCCAGGCGACACTAGATATGTAGATGAGGATCTGATTTTCAGACGACACCCGAATCTTCATGCTCAGTTGACCCATAACCCAATGTTTTGGGCTTATCGAATGCTTACCACAAACTCACCGTTACAGGAGAAGGTGGCATTACTTTGGCATGGCATTTTTGCAACCGCTGAGCCCAAAATTAATAACTATGGTGCAGCCGTCAATCAGATTAACATGTTCCGCGATCATGGATTGGGTACCTTTGATAATCTGCTGATAGAACTTTCAAAGGATCCTGCGATGATTGTTTGGTTAGACAACCAAACCAATCATAAAGACCAAATCAATGAGAACTATGGTAGAGAGATTTTGGAATTATTCTCCATGGGG
>CEOQ01038429.1_pt1 | contig 10472 bp, 9 predicted proteins | sample 361351 | NCBI WGS metagenome assembly CEOQ01 (sample SAMEA2619907, study PRJEB7988) | marine metagenome | biome: marine biome (ENVO:00000447); feature: deep chlorophyll maximum layer (ENVO:xxxxxxxx); material: "saline water (ENVO:00002010), including plankton (ENVO:xxxxxxxx)" | depth 60 m | reverse complement strand
AAAAAGGAGGTAATATGGCAGCAAAAAGAATAATTATAGGTGACAGTGAAATTAGTGTTCCTGATAAATTATTATCAATGGGAGTCTTTCCAACAATTGGAATTGCGCTAGTTATATGGTTGCTATTAGGTTTGTATTCTGTCGGACCTGATGAAGTTGGAGTTGTCCAGAGATTTGGGGAATATAACCGAGTTGTAGGTTCAGGATTAAATTATCATTTCCCTTATCCAATAGAAAAAGTTACTACTCCTAAGGTAACAGAAGTTAAAAGGATTGAAATAGGCTTTCGAACTATAGGGAAAAATCAATATAGAACTATAGAACAAGAAAGTTTGATGTTGACTGGTGATGAAAATATTGTAGATGCAGAGTTAATTGTTCAGTACAAAATAAAAGACCCTATCCACTACTTATTTAATTTCATTGGACCAGAATTAACTTTGCGTGAAGCATCTGAGGCATCGTTAAGAACAGTTATTGGAAGGCATAATATTGATGAAGCTTTAACATCTGGAAAATTAATGATTCAAGAAGAAACAAAAACGTTGCTTCAGTCAATATTAGATAAGTATGAAACTGGAGTATTAGTTGTTGCCGTTCAGTTACAAGATGTTAGTCCACCGAAACAGGTTATAGATGCATTTAAGGATGTTGCATCAGCGAAGGAAGATAAAAATAGAATGATTAATGAAGCAGAGGGGTATAGGAATGATGTTATTCCAAAGGCAAGAGGACAAGCGCAAGCGATGATTCGTGAAGCTGAAGGCTTTCGGGAATCAAGGATAAAAAGAGCAGAAGGAGATGTTGCCAAATTTAAGGCAATTGTAAAAGAGTACACTAAGGCAAAAGATGTAACGAAGGAAAGATTGTATTTAGAAGCAATGGAAGAGATACTTCCTGGTATAAATAAATATGTAGTTCCAAATGGAGAAGATGGAAATTTGTTGAATCTTCTTAACCTTAATGGAATGAGAGGAGAAAAGTAATGAAAAATTCAATTCTTATATTAATTATATTATTAGTTATTGGAGTCTGGAGTACTGTATTTACAATTGATGAGACTGAGCAAGTAGTAATTTTACAATTTGGGCAACCAGTAAGGATAATTAAAGATCCTGGCTTAAATTTTAAATTACCAGCACCAATTCAAGTGGCTCAAAGTTTTGATAATCGCTTACTGGAATACGATGTTCCACCTGAAGAAATTCTAAGTAAGGACAAAAAATCTTTAATTGTCGATAATTATGTTCGTTGGAAAATTATTGATCCTTTATTATTTCTTCAAACTGTGCAAACTGAACCTATTGCTAAAACGCGTATTGATGATATAGTCTATTCTGAATTAAGAAGAGAATTAGGTACACATTTTATGTCAGAAATAATTACTGAAAATAGAGAGCTGATTATGGAGACTGTAACGAAACAAAGTGCAATAGCTACTAAGCCATATGGAATAGAAGTTGTAGATGTACGTTTAAAACGAGTTGATTTACCTCAAAACAATGAAGAATCCATTTATAGGAGAATGCAGGCAGAAAGAATCCGTCAAGCAAATAAGTTTAGATCTGAAGGAGAAGAAGAAGCGCAGAAGATTATGGCTTCAACAGATAAAGATAAGACTATCATATTAGCTAATGCATATAAAGAGGCAGAAGAGATTAAAGGTGAGGGTGAGGCTAAAGCAGTAGATATTTATGCTCGTGCATTCTCAAAAGATCCAGAGTTTTATGAATTTTATAGATCATTAGAGGCTTATAAAAAAATAATTGATAAAAAAACAACCTTGGTTCTGCCATCAAATTCAAATTTATTTGACACTTTAAACAAATAGATGAATAAGGACTTTTTGCATATTAGTGATTTTTCATCTGATGAATTATTAGATCTGATGAAACTAGCAAAAGATTTAAAACAAAAATTCAGAAATCGAGAAGATTATAAAGTTTTTCATAACAAAACTCTTGCGATGATTTTTGCTAAACCTTCTGCTAGGACAAGAATATCATTTGAAACAGGATTTGAATGGATGGGTGGACATGCATTGTTTCTTGGGCCAAATGATATTGGAATTGGCAAAAGAGAGGCGATAAAAGATATTGGTAGATTATTAAGTAGATATAATGATTTGATTATGGCAAGATTATTTGATCATAATCATATTTTGGAGCTTTCTAGTAGCGCAAATATTCCTGTAATTAACGGGTTAACAGATTATAATCATCCCTGCCAAATAATGAGTGATTTTTTTACTATTTGGGAGAATAAAGGGTCATTGGAAGATTTGAAAATTTGCTATATGGGAGATGGTAATAACATTGTTAATTCATGGTTACAGTTAACACAAAAATTCCCAATTAATTTTGTTTGTGCATGTCCAGCAGGTTATGAACCAGATAAAAGTACTTTGGAAATGTCAATTGATGCTGGATTATCAAAAATTACTATAACAAATGACCCTTTTGATTCCATACAAAATTCAGATGTTATTTATACTGACGTTTGGGCATCTATGGGTCAAAAAGATGAAGCAGAAATTAGGGAGAAGGTGTTTAAACCTTTTCAGGTAAATAAGTCAATTATGTCAGAGGCTGGGAAAAACGCAGTTTTTATGCATTGCTTACCAGCTGAGAGAGATAGAGAAGTAACAGATGAAGTAATGGAAGCTGAATATTCAATTGTATTTGAACAAGCAGAAAATCGTTTACATATACAAAATGCTATAATGGCTACGTTACTTAATCAAACTATTGTTTGATTCTATCTAATATTGATTCTAAATCAATATTGGTAATCAAATTTTTTATATCTTTTATTGAATTTTGAAGATTAAATACCCAAAATCCTGATGAAGGCTCCTTTATCACTGCAATATATAGTTTCCCATGAATATTTGGTTTCTCTGGGTCGTTTGTAACAACAATTTTTCTTAATAAAATATTTTCACTTAAGTTCATCGAAAGTTCTAATGCTCTTATTAGATCATTTTTATTATTTGCCTTAATTCTCAATCTATCAAAAACTAAAAAATTTCGATTTGTCATTGATAATTCTTCTATTTCAGTATCTATAGGATAGTCTTCAAAAATAATTTTTAAATCTTCAATTGTTAACCAATTTTTATCAGCTTTTTGATCGTTTGTGTACAAAATATAATCATAGATATATTTTGTACCACCGCAACATGATATATCACCTTGATCGAATGATATTTCATTTCCATTTATAAAAGAAATAGGATTAATTGTATCATTTTTTATCATTTCTAAATGCAATGACATATTTAAAATTTTAGCTCCAATTAAAGAGCTGTCTGGAATTATATCAATAATATTGCTGGCTGAATTTGCCATTGAAGAAGATTCTTTTGATAATTTTAGTATATGATCTCTATAATTAATTGTTTGGGGATATTCTTTAGAAAAAATCCAATATGCAAAACTGAAAACGGCAAATATAAATAATATCCATGTAAGCATAGAGCTTTGAACGGCTGGCTTATTGGTTTCATCATCTTCTATATTATCTTCCTCTTGATCAACTTGATCACTATAATCTTTCTCATTTTCTTTTGATTGAATCTGTGGTATTTCCATACCTTCTTCATATTGAGTAATTCCAGGTTCATTAAATAAATTAATTAGTGGAAGCTTATCAATTGTTCCTATTATTGAAGTAAGAACATTTAAATGAAGAACGGAAAGATTCTCAAAAGAAACTTCTCCTTTAATATTTACTCTATCAAACGGTTGAAGCATTGGGGAATCAACATATTCTCCCTCTCTTTCCCAGTATTTTCTTCTTCCAGCACTAAGTTGATTGATATAAGCAATATCATACCCAAGCCAATCTGATTCACCATTTATATATAGGTCTAATCGTTTTAATAAAGTATTTATTGAACGTTTCCGACCTCTAATTGATTGAATATGAGGAATCTTTTTTATAAATCGTATTTTTGCCCAACCAACTTCCTGTTTATATCGATAAAATAATTCATAGGATAAGCCAGAAGATTTAACCAATATAATATCACCTTTTTCCTGAGCATTTAATAAAGCCTCTGAATTTGTTCCCATCCATGTAGGTTTAGCGCCCTGTTCAGCTATAGTTAGTTTTAAAGTATTTACTACATTTGAAGGTATTAATGTTTTGCGAACATAGTTCTTATCTAGTTTATCAGATTTGACCCAGTACCCTAAAGTATTAAAATGAGATGATTTACCACCCCACCTATTTTCAGATATCCACTCAAGGTATTGTCTTGTCTCAGGGGCAATTAGCTCTTTATCCAGAGTAATAAATTCTTGGTGTACAATCCAATCAGGAATTGTTAGTATAATTTCTTTTCCAACCATATCTATATGCATGGAAAGCTTGCTAAATTCAGAACCTAACATAGCAGTAAACTCTTCAGTACCAGGTTTGAATTCAGAAAGCGGCGTTTTTAATGGCAAAGAGCCAACAAGATCAATTGATTGTGATCCAGCTATGGTTTCCCATTGAGCATAATGAATATGATTTTCAGAAAGTATAAGACTTATCATAATTATATTAAGCTAATTAACCCTTTATTTCTGATAATAATACAATTTCTTGAAATCATACAATATAATATATAATTGTAAGGTTGGTAGGGTTGTACACCCTGCATATAAATTAACGCTTAGTCTTTAATCTAGATTCTTTTTTAGGAGATTTTTCTTTTCGCTCACTTGCTTTAGTTAAAATGGTTCCTTTATATTGAGCGCCTGCATGTATTATTATATTTTCAGATTTTATGTCTCCAATCATTCGGCCTGACTTAGTAATAGTAACGACACCATTTGAATCAACATTTCCAATCAAAACTCCACTTAAAGAAAGATTTGATGATTTTATATCTGCTTTTACATTTCCTGATTTTTCAATAATTAAATCTTGAGAAGTATGCAAGCTTCCTTCCATCTGACCAGAGATAATGATTTTTTCAGATGCAACTAGCTTTCCATTAAAAGAAATATCTTTATGTAAAGTTGTTATATTTTCTTGAACTTTTTTATTCATTTAAATACCATTATTAAATATTAATATGCACACTTCCTTTGATAGTCGCGCCATCTTCAATAAGGATCCTTGATGTTGTTGTATTCCCGGTTACAGTACAGTCTTCCATATAGTGAACATTTCCTGTTGATGATATATCTCCTTTAACTTCCCCTGAAATTTTTACATTATTTGCCTTTATATCAGCTTTCACAACCGCATTCTTTTCTACAGTTACAGCCCCATCTACTTCAACTTTCCCATTAATTTTCCCTTGAATAATGAGACCGTCTTTTCCCATTAATTCTCCATCAAGAAATAAGGATTTTCCAATTGTTGTTTTTGGCATGATTAGGTATTTCCTCTCAAATTATAATTAATTTTTTGGCAATTCTACATTCATACTAATTGTTCCTGAGTAATCAGCACCCTCTTCAATAATAATTTGATTTGTTTCAATTGGGCCTAGAACACTGGCAGTTGACTTTATCAAAACACCCTTTTTAGCATTGATTTTACCTTTTAGTTTTCCAGCTACCGTTAATTGAGATGCTTCAGTATCTGCACCAACATCACCTATTTCTGTAATGGTTAAATTCCCTTTTACAGATAACTCACCTTCTAGTTGACCATCTATAATTAGATCTCCATCGCATGATAAAGTGCCATTTACACGAATATCACCCTCTATATTGCTAACAGGGTCAGACATAAATTACTCCTGAAAATTTCTTTTTTTACCTCGGTTATTGTCAGTTTTTAATCATATATATATATATGATTAAAAAACATTGACTAAAAATATTAACAATAGGAGGGAAATACAAGTTATTGCCTACAATTTATATATTAACTATTAATATATAAAAAATATCAAAATGTTCGAACCCAGCGGATTGCATAGGTTCTATATCCAACTTCAGGAATATTGGGTTTTTGAATAACTATTTTAAAATTAGCAGTTTCCCCAGGGTCAAGTGAAGTATCACTAATTACACCAGATTTATAGGTGATCATATTCCCATCTACAAATGCGGAATCGATCACAATTAGTTCCGTTGAGGGTGACCATAGTTTTGCTTCAGTTCGCACAAAATCTGCTCTTATTTCACCTGTGTTTATAACTGTTCCCATAATTTCTTCACGATCTGGAAAAACATTTACATTTGGTTCACCAACCATTTCTACTTTTGGTCCAGGAGGCAACTCTTGTTGTACGGAAATTACTTTATCTTTTGTGATTGCTAAACGTCCAAGAGTTGTTTGAATAAATAATTCATCTGAGTTTTCATCAATTATTTCACCCATAACTACAGTTCCATTAGTCAATTCAACTCTATGTTGCATATCAGGTACTTTAATCAAATTAATAATATCTTGATTTAATGTAGGCATAGCTTGAAATTTTTGAAGGAGACCAACCATTGCTCTTAGTGAATCAATTTGGTTTTGCAGTTGTTTTATATCTGTATCATAATTAAAAAATGGTTTCCCAGTAGGAAGTATAGATAGTGTATCCTTGTCATCTCGTAGTATTGGAATAGGAGTTAAAGTAGTATCAAGTATACTAGATTTTGTTGTATCAACAGTATTTATCTGATTATTTATTGTATCCACTATATTAGTAGTGTCTTGACCAATTAATAGATTAATGATAAATAAATAAAAAATTCTTTTATGGGACAAGATATTGGCTCTCTTTCATATGTGCAGAAAAAGCTAATCTACGTAATTCTTCATGATAGGCGTCTTGTTTACCAAGTCGTCCAATCATTTGAATAATAGATCCATGCAAAGTATAATTTTTGGCATCTTCTAATAAAGGTAAAAATCTAGGTATAACATTAGGATTATTTAACCCTCCTAAACTCTCTATAGCTTTTTTTCTTAAATCAAGAGGTAAATCATCAGTTAATCCTATCTCAATAATTGCTTTAAAAACTTGAGGATCATCAAAATTTCCTAATGCCTCTAATAAGGTATTCAAAAGACTATAATACTCTCCTCTCCCAGCATTATATGTATTTAATAGTGCGAGAACCAGATTCTCTTGCCTAACACCTTTCATTGTTTTAAGAGCAAATTCTCGAACTTCAAGATTAGTTGCTGGATCATCTAATAATTCAGCAAAAGCATTTGCAACATCAGCAGGATCTTTTTTGCCAAGTATTTCAACTGCACGATTTCTCACTCCAATTTTTATATTAGTATTTTTTGCGATCCCAACTAAAATGGGAACGACTTCTTCAGTACCAATTGCGCCTAATGTTTCAGCTAATAACAAGTCTGTACGCTCGACATTTGCATGAGCAATTTCATATAAATCAAGTAATGCCAAGACTTGATCTTCTACTCGAATTTTATTCAAACTTCTAACTAAAGTCATATGTAAACTATTTGTTTTTAATTCGATATTTTCCATACCTTGAATCATTGCTTCAGCTGCTTTTGGATTTTCTCTAAACTTTGCTAGAAGTTTTATTGATTCTTCCATAAATGATATATCTAAAGCTGCTCCACTTGCAACTGCTTGAGCTATGGCATTAAGCGCTGTAGGGTGCTGTGATTCCCCTAAAACTCTACCAGCTTCTATTCTTGCTTCAAAAGGCAAACTACTGTCATTATATATAGAAATTAATTCTTCTAATGCTTGAATTCTTCCATCTTCATATGCTATTCTTAGTTTATCAATTAATTCAAAAGTAACCCCTGGAGCTTCATTCTGATCTCCTGGAAAAATCTTTTTTATTAATGAACAGCTGCTAAAAATAAATAAAGCAAATAGGATGATGATAGAATGCTTAAGAGTGCTCATCTTCTGTCCATTTTATAAGCGAGAGATCATTCCCATCAAAATATCCATAAGTGAAAAAAGATAGCCAATCACCCAATATAAGTAATTTTCCATTTTCTACTGATTTATCCACAGCTTGATGGTAATGACCTAAAATAAGATAATCAAATCCCTGATTTATCTTTTTACGAGCCAGTGAAGTCATCTCATTAAGGACGCGTTCATTATATTCATTAGAATGATCATAATGTTTTCCTTTTTTAGAAATCCAACCAGCAATCCGATACCCAATATTTGGATGTAATAATCTATACATCCAAGTAAATAACTTACTTTGAACAATTTTCTTCAATAATCGATAACCATGATCCCATGAAAGGTATCCATCACCATGTGAAATGTAGAATTTTTTACCATTTAATTCCAGAGTAACATCGTCACGATATGTTTTAGTGGTTATTGTATTTTCAATAAAATCCATTACCCAATAATCATGATTGCCAACTATATAATGAATCTCAATACCTGCGTTCTTTAGCATATATAATTGGTTATATAGAGAAAAATATTTTTTTGGAATAACATCTTTATATTCAAAGTAAAAGTCAAATAAATCTCCGTTAATAAATAACGTTCCTCCTGTATTAAGTATATGATTGAAAAAATTTTCAAGATTTTTGTTTGTTTTGATATAATTATCGGATTCTTCACCCATAAGATGAATATCTGAAATAAAATACAATGGTAGATTCATAGCATTTGAAACTAAACTTTATATTTCTGCATAGGCAATCTATTTCAATTTATGTTATTTTTAACTTTAGTTTATTTATAGTGTCTAATATTTAGTTCTTGTAGATTAAATTATAGTATAATAATTATGATTAGGTTTATAACAATTATAGCTGTTTTTTCTGCAAACTTATTAGTCGCCCAATCATTTGGGCAAAATAAGGTGCAGTACCGTAACTTTGATTGGTCTTTTATAACGTCCCCTCATTTTGATATTTATTATTATGGAGATGCGATAGACTTGGCACAATATACAGCAGAAAAAGGTGAAGAAGCTTATGAACAGATATCAAAACATCTTCGATGGACTCTTAGAAAACGTGTACCTATAATTATTTACCACTCCCATAATGATTTTCAACAAACAAATGTTGTACTTCCCTATATGCAAGAAGGTATTGGAGGTGTTACTGAATTATTCAAAAATAGGGTAGTTATACCTTTTGAAGGTGATTATGACCAATTTAGGCATGTTATACATCATGAGCTTGTTCATGCATTAATTAATGATATGATCTATGGTTCTGCGCAAAATGTAGCTTCAGGTAGAGTAAGGTTAAGAGTTCCTCTATGGGCCAATGAAGGACTAGCAGAATATTTATCTATGAATTGGGATACTCAATCTGATATGATATTAAGAGATTTGGCGGTCCATGAAGAAATGCCAACAGTTCAACAGCTACAGTCTTTTCTTGCTTACAAAGGTGGTCAGTCTGTATGGAGATTTATTGCTCAAAAATATGGTAGAGAAAAAATTGGAGAAATTTTTACTTCTATGAAGATTGTTCAAGATGCGGAAAGAGGATTTGATAAAGCAATTGGTATGGATTTTGAATCTTTAACAAAACAATGGCATAAATATTTGAAAAAAGAATATTGGCCAGATATTGATGGTCGAGATGAAATTGAAGATATATCAATTAGATTAACTGATCATAAAAAGAAAAAAAATTATTATAATATTGCTCCTGCAATTTCTCCTGATGGAAGTAAGATAGCTATCCTTGAAGATAAATCTGGATTTGCAAATATTACTCTTATTGATGCAATTGATGGCAAATATATAAAAAGGTTAGTTAAGGGAAATCGGTCAATAGATTTTGAAGAATTAAAATGGCTTCAGCCAGGGATATCATGGTCACCTGATAATAAAAGAATTGTAATTGCCGCAAAAGCAGGTTCAAAAGATGCACTTTATTTGATTGATGCTGATAAACCAAATAAAAGAGAAAAACTCACTTTTGATCTTGATGGTATTTTCTCTGCATCTTGGAGCCCTGATGGTAATCTTTTAGCATTTGTTGGCAATAAAGTTAGTTCTAGTGATATTTATCTATACGATATAAATAATAGGACATTAAAGAATTTAACAAACGATATCTATTCAGATTCTGAACCTACTTGGAGCCCAGATGGAAATACTATTGCTTATGTATCCAGCCGAAATAAAGTAAATAAAAATAACGTAGTAAAAAATATATCCATAGCTGATATATCTTCTTTTCAAACTGATATATATTCTATAGACATATCAAATAATTCATTGGATAGGATAACGTATTCTAATGCGAATGAAAATTACCCTGTGTGGGCAAACACAGATAATGTTTTATTTTATACTTCTGATGATAATGGTATTTCGAATCTGTATAGACATCAAATGGATGATGGAACCATTGAATCTTTAACAAATTTACTTACTGGATTATTTCAAATAAGTATTTCAAATGATGATGAGGTGATGGTATTTGCAGGTTATTCCGATAATGGGTGGGATATTTTTCGTTTATCCAATCCTCTTCAGATAAATCAAGTAGATGTTATTCCAACGCAGTTTAGTAAAAACATAGATAAAGATGATGAT
>CEOQ01129151.1_pt1 | contig 10520 bp, 5 predicted proteins | sample 361351 | NCBI WGS metagenome assembly CEOQ01 (sample SAMEA2619907, study PRJEB7988) | marine metagenome | biome: marine biome (ENVO:00000447); feature: deep chlorophyll maximum layer (ENVO:xxxxxxxx); material: "saline water (ENVO:00002010), including plankton (ENVO:xxxxxxxx)" | depth 60 m | reverse complement strand
GGATTCCAGCGACCAGACGGACCTCCCCCTTTCTCACCGTTCCTGGACCTCTTTGACACCGACAGAGACGGAGAGATTTCGGCCGCGGAAATCAAGAACGCCGCGGGCATCATCCGCAAGCTCGACAAGAACCGTGACGGACAGATCACTCCGGATGAACTTGGACCACCGCCGGGTGAACGTGGGTTCCGCGGCCCCGGTGGTCCCAACCGCCAGACGATCAAGCTGGTCAAGGAATTCGACAAGGATGGAAATGGCCGACTCGATGTCGCCGAGCGGAAGGCGGCCAGGGCATCGCTGGCCAACCGTCAAAATGGTGGTCGCCCGGGTCGTCGACGTGGCCCCCAGAACCGGCCATCGGTCTCACCGGGCCCAAAAGTCTCTCCAACTGACGTCCAATCCATCTCCGACGCCCCTCTCTATCAACGAAACGTCCTCCGCACGCTGTTCCTGGAATTCGAGAACGAGGACTGGGAAGCGGAACTGGCTGCTTTCAAGGAAACCGATGTCGAGGTGCCCGCCATGGTCACCGTCGATGGCAAGAAATACCCAGGTGTCGGGGTCAAATTCCGGGGCATGTCTTCATTCCATCACGTCCCGGCCGGCCACAAGCGGTCACTGAATCTGTCGGTGGATTTCGTCGACGACACACAGCGTCTCTACGGATACAAGACCCTCAACCTGCTCAATTGCAACGGCGATCCGTCAATGATGAGCACCGTGCTGTACTCGCACCTGGCGTCGGCACATTTGCCCGTCCCCCAGGCCAACTTCGTCAAGGTTGTGATCAACGGGAGGAGTTGGGGTGTCTACGCCAACGTCGAACAGTTCAACAAGCAGTTCATTGCCAAGCACTATGGGACCACCGAGGGTGCCCGCTGGAAGGTCAGTGGAAACCCACAGGCCGACGGCGGACTCAGGTACCTGGGTGAAGACGTTGCAGGATATCGTGAACGATTCGAGATCAAGTCGAAGGATCGCCCCGAATCCTGGCAAGCCCTGATCGCGTTGTGCCGCACGCTCGACAAGACACCTCCGGAGAAACTCGAGGCAGCCCTGAAACCCATCCTCGACGTGGACGGCCTGCTCTGGTTCCTGGCCTTTGACGTGGCCCTGGTCAACAGCGATGGGTACTGGACCCGTGCCAGTGATTACAGCATCTACCTGGATCCCAAGGGGAAGTTTCACATCCTGCCACACGACATGAACGAGGCCATGCGGGAAGGCCGACCAGGGCCGCCCGGCGGCTTGGCCGGACGCGGTGGTCCAGGCGAGCGACCAGGTTTCCAACGCCCGGGTCCTGGAGGTCAACGTCCCAATGGACAACCGGGCCGACCCGGATTCCAGCGACCGGACTTCCGGAGACGAGGATTCCAGGGGCGGAACCGCCGTGGCGGTTTTGGACGCCCCGGTGGTGGCCCGCCCGGAGGACCTGGTGGCCCCGGTGGTGGACACGGCGGAGTGGACCTGGAACCGCTGGTCGGTTTGGACAACCCACGAATGCCACTGCGAAGCAAGGTGCTGGCTGTGCCGGCCCTGAAGCAAAGGTACCTGCAACATGTCCGCACCATTGCCGCAACATCACTCGACTGGAAGACGCTCGGACCAGTCGTGGCCCAGTGCCGGGCTTTGCTCATCAAAGAGGTTGAGGCGGACACGCGAAAGCTGGAACCGTTCGAGGCCTTCCTGGCTGTGACCTCCGATGGGGCCGCATCTCGCCAGGGACAACCGCAGGGTCCGTCACTGCGTGGCTTTGCCGATCAGAGACGCCGGTTCCTGCTGGACCATGCGGATATCAAGAAACTTCCTCGACAATAAGTCGGCACCGTTCCTTTAGCCACGCCCCTCCATGGTTTCCGTCAGGCAAACAGTTCCTTCACCACGTTGCCCTCAACATCAGTGAGCCGGAAGTCGCGGCCCGCGTGCCGATAGGTCAATTGCTCGTGGTCCAGTCCCATGGCGTGCAGCAGTGTCGCATGGAGGTCGTGGATGTGGACCTTATTCTCGGCTGCGAAGTAACCATAGTCATCGGTCGCACCGTAGCGGAATCCCCCCTTCACGCCGCCACCGGCCAGCCACATCGTGAAGCCTTCGGGATTGTGATCGCGACCATCCTTGGACTCCGCCGTTGGTGTCCGGCCAAATTCGCTGCCCCACCAGATCAGAGTGTCTTCCAGTAATCCCCGCTGCTTCAGGTCGGTCAACAGCCCGGCGATCGGCAGGTCGACCTCGCGAGCGTTCTTCTCGTGGTCCCGCTTGAGATTGGAGTGCTGGTCCCACTGCACCTTGTCATCGTTGTGCGTGACCTGGATGAATCGCACTCCAGCCTCGGCAAAACGCCGTGCCAGCAGGCACATGCGGCCGAAGTTTGCCGTCACCGGCTCGTCCATTCCATACAGCTTCAGTGTCGATGCCGATTCCCCGGACAGGTCTTCGACCCTGGGGATCTCCGACTGCATGCGGAAAGCCAGTTCAAACGAATCGATCCGGGCCTCCAGCGACGCGTCGGCACCGGACCGCTCCAGGTACTGGCGATTCATCGCCTTCAGACGATCCAATTGCAGCCGTTGGATGGCACGAGGCAGTTTCGAATTCTGAATGAATTTCACACGGGCCTTGATGGACGGCACACTGGCATCTCCCAGGGCCGTTCCGTTGTGGGCCGCCGGCAAGAATGAAGAACTCCAGTTGTTGACGCCCCCGAAGGCCAGCGTCGGGCAGATGGTCACAAACGCCGGAAGATTCGAATTCTCGGTGCCCAGCCCGTAGCTCACCCAGGAACCAATACTGGGCCGGATGAAACTGTCGCTGCCGGTGTGCAATTTCATCATTGCACCGCCGTGGGCGGGATTGGTCCCGTGAATCGAATGCACCATGCAGAGATCATCGACCCGCTCGGCCAGCCGTGGGAACAACTCGCTGACCCACAATCCACTCTCGCCATGCTGCCGGAACTTCCACGGCGATCGCAGCAGGTTCTTGGTCGAGTTGAACTGAACCCGTGGCTTGGGGAACGGCAATGGCTTGCCGTCATCCCGGTCCAGCAACGGCTTGTGATCAAACGTGTCCACCTGGGACGGGCCACCCGACATCAGTAGAAAAATGATCCGCTTGGCGCGGGCCGCCACGAGCGGCAAACGGGCCGCCAGTGGATCGTCCACCGCGGCACGTGCTGACTCGTCGGCAAACATCGAAGCCAGGGCCAGGGAACCGAACCCCACCGCCGACCGCTGCAAAAGCGACCTGCGGGAAACCTGTGGTGTCAGCGCATTATGAAACATCAACCGGCCAGCAACGAAACAGGACTATGGGATTGAAAATGACAAGTCACGAGACTGCGACAACCTATTTCAGGTAGATGAACTCGTTGGCGGCCAGCACGACATGACACAGCGTGCCCCACGCATTTCTCTGAAGTTTCTGGCCCGCTGCGTCACGAGAGTGAGCCTTGACCAGCACCGCCAGAAACTCCCGATCGGATTTCCGTTCCCGGTCGGTCGGCTCGCGGCCGAAGGCGATCATGTACAACCGCTCGAGCCGCTGATCCTCATCACCGGGATCAGCGAGCAGTCGGTCGGCCAACCCGGCGGCCGCCTGCATTACGAAATCGCTGTTGAGCATCATCAAGGCTTGCGAGGCCACGACGGTGGTCGATCGATCACCCGTCGAAACGGCTGGATCCGGAAAATCCAGTAACCCGAACAGTTCAAACACGTTGTTGCGAACCACCGGCAGATAGAGTGACCGCCGACGACTGTCGTAGGTGGTCAGATCCTTGGACGTGTGATCGAAGAAATAGGCCCGGTTCTTGAGTTTCAGCAACGTGCCTCGCATGGTGGGATCCATCTGGCCACTGGCGGCCAACAGCGCGTCCCGAACAGTTTCGGCCTCCAGGCGTCGCACCCGGCCACGGCTGTACAGGTGATTTTCCGGGTCACGTCCCAGGGTCCTCTCACCGGCGGAAGTCACTTGCTGGTAAGTGCTGGACGTCACGATCAGCCGATGCAGTGTCTTGACCGACCATCCGTCGGCAACAAACCGATGAGCCAGCCAGTCCAGCAGTTGGGGATGTGACGGATCCTCGCCCAACAAACCAAAGTTGTCCGTCGTCCGAACCAGCCCACGACCAAAATGCCAACGCCACACGCGATTGACAAAAACACGTGCGGTCAGTGGATGCCTGGGATCCACCAGCCAACCGGCCAGTTCCCGTCGCCCACTCTCGGTCTTGGAGAACCGCAGCGGCCGCGGACCTCGCAGGACCAGCGGGGTCCGTCGTGCCACGACCTCGCCCAACTCCAGCGGGTTGCCACGAACATGGATCGCGATGTCCTTCACCTTGTCTTCGGTCACCCCCATCGCAGCCGGCAGGTTTGGACCGGTTTTCTCCAACGCGGCCAGTTCATCCCGCAATGCTTTCAGCTTTGCCTTCGTCTCGGACGGATACAGTGTCTCCAGCTTCTCCGGCACCCGGGCACCGGGCTTCTCGCCCAGTTTCTTTTTCGCCTGCTTGTCTGCCTCCGCCGTGAAACTGGCTATCCCTGCTTTTTTTGCAGCCACCGCTGCGTCGAACTTCGCCTTCAACTCGCTGGCTTCAGCCGATGGCAACAGGTGTTCATGCCACTCGGCCACCTTGATGTACCTCCGCATTGTCAGCGTGCTCTTGAAGATGCCCGCCAGCCCGTAGTAGTCCGCCGTGGCAATCGGATCGAACTTGTGGTCGTGACAACGTGCACATCCCAATGTCAGTCCCAGGAACGCCCGGCCCATCGTGTCGAGTTGCTCGTCGATGATGTCCATCCGCATCTTGGCCTGGTCTGTCTCGGCCAGCACCTTGGGGCCAATGCTGAGAAACCCCGTCGCGATCAACTGATCATGCTGTTGGGCTTCACCCTCAAATGGCAGCAAATCGCCGGCCAGTTGCTCGATGACAAATCGATCGAACGGCTTGTCGCGGTTGAATGCCGACACGACATAGTCCCGGTATCGCCAGGCGTTGCCATGAGCAACGTTCTCGTCGAAACCGTTGGAATCCGCGTAGCGGGCCACGTCGAGCCAATGCCGTCCCCACCGTTCGCCGTACCGGGGTGACGCCAACAGGCGATCCACAACCCGTGAGAACGCGTTGGGCGCCCGGTCGGCCAGGAATGCCTTGATCTCGCCTGGAGTTGGCGGCAGGCCGACCAGGTCAAAAGTGACCCGGCGAAGCAGCGTTCGCCTGCCGGCCCGGGCCGAGGGAGACAGCCCGGACGCTTCAAGCTTGGCCAGTATGTAATTGTCGACAGCAGTCTGTGGCCACTCCCGGTCTTTGACCGTGGGCACGGGCCGAACCACCAACGGCTGAAACGCCCAGTGGTCGGTCTCCTCGGCCTGGTCATCGGCCGCCAACGACGGGACACTCGACTCGATCAACAACAAGCAGAACAACAGCGCCGGAAGCGTCACGCTCCACCGGACAGGCCGATCGAGGCCAGGTGTTGGTTTTTCGGAAACCTGCATTTCTCACAACTTCATATCAATCACACAAGAACCAGATTAGATTGTATCGCCCGAGTTGGTCTGCGCCGCTCCCGTGGCAAGTTCACCTCATCAACACCAGGCACAAACAGGAGTTGTTTTTCGTGTCCAGCAACCGTTGGCGGATCATAGCGTTGCTGATGGGGTATGCGGCGCTTGGCCATTTCAACCGGGTCGGAATCACCGTGGCCGGTGCCGAGCTGTTCATCCCGAAGTACGGGATCAGCGAATACAACATGGGATGGGTCTACACGGCCCTGTTGATTGCCTACACGCTGGCAATGCTGCCCGGGGGCTGGTTGATCGACCGCATCGGGTCGGGACGCGCCCTGGCAATTTTCGGTGTCACGATGGGGACCTTCGCGATGCTGACCGGCGTGGCCGGTTGGTACACCGAGTCACCATTCCCCCTGTTGATCTGCTTGCTGGTTGTTCGCAGCCTGGCGGGGCTCTGCAACGCTCCATTGCATCCGGGTGCCGCACACGTCGTCTCGGGCGAAATGACTCCCAACCGCCGGGCCACGGCCAACGGCATGGTCACGGCCGGAGCCGTCGTCGGCATTTCCTGTTGCTATCCCGTTTTCGGATGGTTGATGGACACGTTGGATTGGCAATGGGCGTTCATCGTCGGTGGCTCGGCACTGGTCGCCTACGGCCTGCTGTGGTGGCTCGTGGCAGTCCCCTTGCTGCCCCGGCCACAGCCTCCAACGCAACAGTCGGCCGCATCCCCCGAAACCGGCAACGCTCCAACGGCCTGGTCAACGCTCGGCGACACAACGCTGTGGCTGTTGACATTCAGCTATGCCGGCTACGGCTACTTCCAGTACCTGTTCTTCTACTGGATGAACTACTACTTCACGAAAGTGCTCGAGGTGTCCAACGAGGATTCACGCTGGGCCACTTTCTGGGTCGTCCTGGCCATGGGCGCCGGAATGGCTCTCGGTGGGCGGGGCACCGATGTCCTGTGCCATTGGCTGGGAACAATCAATGGCCGTCGTGCGTTGGTGATCACCGGAATGGGACTGGGGGCGGTTTTCGGCATAGTCGGAGTGAACGTCTCCGGCCTGTTCTACGTCGCACTCTGCCTGGCGATTGCGATGGGTGCCGTCGGGATGTGTGAGGGGGTCTTCTGGACAACAGCGACCGACATCGGTGGCAAATCAGGAGGCCGATCCGGTGGACTCGCCGGAGCATTCATGAACACCGGTGGCAACATCGGTGGACTGATTGCTCCGATCCTGACCCCGTTCCTGGCCGAGGAAATCGGCTGGACAGGTGCCATTGCAGTCGCCTGCATCATCAGCGGAATCGGTGGACTGACGTGGCTGTTGATTCGGCCACCGGTAGACGATTGAGAAGTTCAAGCCGGAACCGCCAACGACGCTGACCGTTCACCGGATCTCCGCAAGGGCCTTCTTGAGCTTCGGATGATTCTCGTTGGCCGTCCTGGCCATCCCGGTGAGGAAACCGGAGCGAGTGACTCACCTGCGAACCGACAGGACGCGTTGCCGGAGTTGACCGGAGAGCCTGGACTTCAGTTCACTCTTGCCGGCAACGGCCGTGGTTTCCCCCCCGTCGGCCATGATGTCACTGAGAACCGATGCCACCGGCTTGTCCGTCTTCTTGTCCCACCATTCGGTGTAACGGTACCGGGACGTGCGGATGGAGTGACCGACCACCGGTACCTGGCCCTTTCCACGACCGTGCGGGTAGGACGAGTAGGCCGAATCGCGATGGGACGCCGCCGGATTCTTGAGAACCGGAACGAGGCTCTTTCCCTGGAGATGTTCGGGCCGGTCGAGTTGGCACAGTTCACAGAGCGTCGGATAGAGATCCACCAGTTCAACCAGGGCCTTGCTGTGTCCGGAAACAGACTTCATTCGCGGGTGACGAATGACCAGGGGAACCCGCGTGTCACACTCGAAATTGGTGTGCTTGCACCAACTGGAATGGTCCCCCAGTTTCCAGCCGTGGTCCGCCCACAGCACCACGATGGTGTTCTTGGCAGCGCCGGATTTTTCGAGAGCATCAAGCAACACGCCGACATTTCTGTCGGTGTAACTCACACAGGCGTGATACCCATGAATCAGTCGCTGGCTCAGGGCAACCGGAAATTGCCTGGGTGTTCCGGTCAGTGGTATGTCGCTGTAGGACCTGAGTTCCCCGGCATTCACGTTCCGGGCGTACCTCGGATAACCGGGCGGCACCCCGGGGTTGTTGGGCAGTGCAAAGCTGGCTCGCTTGTACAAGTCCCAGTATTTTTTGGGGGCCACGAAGGGAAGGTGAGGCTTGGTGAAGCCAACAGCCAGAAAGAATGGCTTTCCGGCAGCCGCAAGTTTCTTGAGCCGGTCCGCTCCAACTCTCGCCCGGTTGCCGTCGAAGTGATTCCCATCCGGAACATCGGCCGATTCGGTGGCCGGTCCACGTTTTCGACCATTCCGTTTTCGACGGTTCTTCAAACTCGCTGGGTCTCCATACTCCTTGCCGCCCACCTTGACCCACTCGGTCCAGTTGTCCGGGTCAACTCCCGGTCCCATTTTTCCGTGATAGATCTTGCCCAGCCCAATCGTCGTATAGCCATTGCTCTTGAAGTGTTGGTTGAGCGTGACGATTTTTGCCCAGCGTGTTCTCCAATCGGTGACGTGAAACGTCCGTTCACCAGTGAACTCGGGGTAAAGCCCCGTCATCAACGACACGCGACTGGCACCACAGACCGCCTGGTTGCAATACGCTCGATCGAACTGCAGACCGGACGCAGCCAGGCGATCGATATTGGGCGTGTGGGCGCGAGTGCCATAGCAGCCGAGTTCAGGCCGCAAATCGTCTACCGCGATGAAGAGCACATTCGGAGGCACCGAACGCGGTGTTTCCTGCGCTCCAAGAGGCCCGCAAAAACAACCGATGAGGAGGGCCAGGATAACGAGCGTCATTCTTCTCATTTTGGAGTCAGATCCTGTTCAGCCAGGGCGAATTCGAAAATCACGCGACCGGCCTTGTCGAGAAATCCGGCCTTGAGCTTGTTCGGCCGAGTGGCACCGTGAACCGTCATCAGGAGAAACGTGTTGGGTTGGCCAAAATCCCGGACCAGCCCTGGATGATCGACTTTGGCATTTTCGATCACGCCACCGTGAACCGGAGACGTGATGAACTCGGGAATCTTGTACCCAGCACTTTCAACCGTATCGTGCTGCAACACCCGTGTCCGATGCACATCGCCACCGACCAGGATGATACCGCTGATCTTTTCATCCCCGATGAACTCAAACAGGGCCTGCCGTTCATGTGGATACGTGCCCCAGTGATCCAGCTTCCCTGGGCGAACCGCATCGTTCCAGACCATGCCACAAGCAAGGACTTTGAAGGGGGCCGTCGAGGCTTTCAATTGACGCCGCAGCCACTTCCACTGCCTCTTTCCAAGTAACGACGGACGGTCCTTGTCAAACGGGGACGGTTCGGTACCCGCGAAGAATCGTGTGTCCAGCAGAAAGACCTCAACTCCCCCCCGACGGAACTTCGAATAGATGCCCCTGTGGCCGTCTCCGTAAGACGGGTTCGACCGGTACTCGATGAACGCCCGTCGCGAGTTCTCTTTTCCTTTCAGATTTCCATCCGTGTCGTTTCGCCCAAAATCGTGATCGTCCCAGGTCGCATAGAGTGACCGGTTGCGAAACAACTTCCGGTACTCTGGAACCGAAGCAAATTCTGCATGACGTTTCCGCTGAACAGCCAGGTCAACCGAATCGATGTAAGGCGTGTCTCCCAACAACACGACCGCATGTGGATCAACAGTTCGCATCCGGTGCCAGACAGCCGAAGACCCCGCGTCCTCCTTGGCACAGGACCCAAACGCCACACGAATTGTGCCCGAACTTTTTGACCCGGCTGTCTCAAAAAAATAGTTGTCTCCCGAGACGAGCAACTTTCCATCAAATTCGATCTCGTAGTGATAACGGGTGCCAGGCCGAAGTGACTTCAAATGCCACTGAACACACCCATCCCGATCAGGCGTCGAATGAACCTGGACAAACACCTCGTGCCCCCCGGGACTGAGCGCCCTCACCAGGCACCGTCCCGGCTTGGAAAACCGGGCCCACACAAGAGCTTCACGGGACGTGATATGGCCGACAAAAGGTCCATGCGTTAGCGGCGCTGAAGGTCCGTCGGCATTCACAAAAACGACTTTCCGTTGGGCCCGGTTGATGCCCACCAGGCCACCGGTCAGCGGGTCCTTCGCGAATCCCTGCCCGGTGAAGGGCACCGACTGCTTGCCGGTGTATTCAAGCACTCGACCGGTTCTCGGCAACCGGAGCCGGTAGAACTCCGTCTTGTCGTGACCTGTCACCAGCAATTCCTGTCCCCACCACAAACCACCCGAGAGACTGAATCGACCGAGTTGACGAACCACCGAATCCGGGTAGGTCCACCGTCCTGTCTCGCGCCACTTGTCATCGAAACGGACAAAAAATGTCTCGGCATTCTTGTCATCGTATTTCGCAAAGTTGCACCACCAGTGATCACCGTGTCGCACGACCCAGGTCAGGCTGCCTCCAAAGTTGCCAAAATCCTTGAACGTCGACAGTCGCATCGACTCCGGATCCAGCAACTTGATCTCACTCTGTTCCGGCTTCTGGGGATAATTGGAATGGGCACACAACAGCTTGCCTCGCCACAAGAAGCCACTATTGAGGTGCTTGGCCGGTCCGGTACTGATCCCTGTTCGTCGTCCAGATGACCGGTCGTATCGGGCCACTTTCGCGCTGGCGATCGCATACACGGACTGCTCGTCGGCCGCCGCGGCCTGGATCGCTTCCGGAGCAGCCAGTTCCGCAACCTGTTTCCAGGGATCCGCAGCCTCGGCCGCACCAAGCCAGGTGACCGAAACAAGAACCAGCAACTGAATTCGACGCTTGAGGATGAACACCGGGACAACTTCTCCAAATCAGAATGACAGACAGTCTTGCGAACCGGAACTTTCCTTCCCGGGATGGTACAAGAAACGAGGG
>CEOQ01296833.1_pt1 | contig 10521 bp, 9 predicted proteins | sample 361351 | NCBI WGS metagenome assembly CEOQ01 (sample SAMEA2619907, study PRJEB7988) | marine metagenome | biome: marine biome (ENVO:00000447); feature: deep chlorophyll maximum layer (ENVO:xxxxxxxx); material: "saline water (ENVO:00002010), including plankton (ENVO:xxxxxxxx)" | depth 60 m | reverse complement strand
CAATAATGTCTATTCGAGTAAATGGTGGGTCTGCAAATGGAATTATTTTAAAGAGGCCTTCTGCCAAAACTCGACCTACATCCTCACGTCTTAAAAAGAGCTTATTTGGTATTTTAGAATCTGCAGATTTATTAAAATCATCAGTAATCGATCTTTATGCAGGAAGTGGATCTTTAGGTATTGAAGCATTATCTCGTGGAGCAGAGACATGCATTTTCGTTGAATCAAATCGAAAAAATTGTCGTACAATTCAAGAAAATTTGGCGCTAGCAAAAGTTTCAGGTGGTAATGTAATTAACGCTATCGTGGGTCAATGGCAAGCTTTAGATTGTGGAGAAAGTACACTTGTTATAGCTGATCCACCGTATGATGATATGAATTGTTGGGTTGATATCAATAATTCTATGAGTAATGTACTTACTAAAGATGGGATAATAGTTGTCGAACATAGATTTGATACTATACCACCTAAAGAACTCGTAGATTTGCCAATGTGGAAAACACGTCGTCATGGTGACGGAGCAGTTACTATATATCGCTTCTGAAAACATATTTGAAAGGAATAATAATGACTATTGCAATGTATCCTGGGCGTTTCGATCCTATGACTAAAGGTCATGTCGATATAGCTAGTCGTGCATCAAAAATGTTTGAGGAAGTTATTGTTGCTATTGCAGATGCTCGTAGCACTATGTTTACGACCGAAGAAAGATGTGAACTAGCGCGCGGGGCCATTTCTGACTTGGATAATGTCCGTGTTGTTCCTTTCTCTGGACTTACAGTTGATGTGGCAGGACAAGTTGGTGCAACGGTTATCATCCGTGGGTTACGTGCGATTACAGATTTTACTGTAGAATTTGATATGGCGTTAATGAATCGTAAGATGGCTCCGAGTATAGAATCTGCATATTTGATGACAGAAGCTGAATACATGTTTGTTAGTGCATCTAGGGTACGTGAACTTGCTGGGTTTGGTAGGGACGTGTCTGATCTTGTCCCACCAAATGTTGCTGAAGCAATCATTGCTAAGATGGGGTCGAATCAGTAAATGTTTAACTTAAGGAATATGCGATGGATTTACTACACTTAATTGATAGACTCGAAGAACTTGTAGGGACTGCGCGTCGCCTTCCAATTGGTAACAAATTGTTTTTAGATCAAAAGATATTACTTGAACTAATCGATCAAATACGCATAGCTATTCCCAAAGAAGTAAAAGAAGCAACAGAGATTACTGCGCAACGTGAACGTATTTTCATGGATGCTCAAGAAGAATCACGCATTATGATTGCACGTGCTGAACAAACTGCAACACACTTAATTTCTGAACATACTATTGCAGAATCAGCAAGAAAACGTGCACAAGAAATAGCTGATGAAGCTGAAAAACGCCTGCGTGAAAAGGTCGATCAAGCGAACGCGGAAATTCAACAACGCATTACAGACTCTCGACAAGTTGCTCAGGCACAGATGCAAGATGCCGATGAATATTCTTTGGAATTACTTCGTCGCCTAGAGACTCAATTAAATTTGTATACACAATCAATAGGAAGAGCGATCCAACAACTAGATGCTAGTCAAAAGATAGAAAATGTAAGCCAGGCAGGAGATGATGTTACATCTTTAGCTGATGAAGATATTGACTTGGAAGATTTAGCTGTTGAAGAAAAAACATCCCCTGTCGAAGATGAACCTGTTGCTGAAGATGAACCTGTTGCTGAAGATGAACCTGTTGCTGAAGATGAACCTGCTGCTGAAGATGAGCCTGTTGCTGAAGATGAACCTGTTGCTGAAGGTACGCAATTAGTCGATTTATTAAGTGAAGTAAATGATGAAGTGATCGATGACTTTGACAATCAACCTCTCGATGATGAACCTGACAAAAGTAACAAAAATGATGGCAACTAATTAGCTTTAGATTTAATTACAATGTTTAGTAGTCGTGCTGGTACATAAATTACTCGAGTGATCTGGTGAGTTCCTATTATCTCATCCCATCTTTCCAGTTTTGTTGCTAATTCAAACACTTCAGCTTCTGTTGCATCTCTTGGAATTAGAATATGTTCTCTAAGTTTTCCATTGATTTGCATAGGGATTTTAATGTGCTCTTCTTTAGTAAGATCTTCTATATATTCAGGCCAGGAATGTTGATGTATCGAGTAACCATTCCCTATCATTTCCCAAAGTTCTTCAGCTATATGTGGGCAAAAAGGGGCGAGTAGTAACAAGAGGGTGTCAAGAGTTTCTTTCCACGTTTTTGAATCTACTACCGCATTCGTTCTTATCGTATAGAGATCATTAGTCAAAGACATAAGAGTTGCAATCGCTGTATTGAATTGCTTATTTTCAATATCTGCTGTTACTTTGGCGATCGCGCTATGGTTCAGGTGCTGTAGTTTTTTCACCGTTTCAACATTTACCGTGTCAGATATATCAGATTGGTTGGTAACCAGATTCCAAACGCGATTTAACCAACGTGAAATTCCCACAATTCCATCAATATCATATGGACCACCTTGCTCCCATGGGCCAAGGAACATTAGATATGCCCTAAAGGTATCTGAGCCCCATTTGCTCACTTGATCATCTGGAGGGACTACGTTCCCTCTAGATTTGGACATTCTTTTACCATCTGGTCCAAGTATTTGTCCTTGGCTATAGTATCTAGTAAAAGGTTCATTACCTGGAACTAGTCCCATATCTCGTGCTGCTTTATAAAAAAAACGTGCGTATAAAAGATGCATTACCGCATGTTCGGAACCGCCAGTATATTGATCTACAGGTAACCATTGATTTGCAGTAATTTTACTAATTGGTGAATTATTATTATCAGGATCACAATAACGTATGTAGTACCAAGACGAACACATAAAAGTATCCATCGTGTCAGTTTCTCTTCGGGCATCATTATTACAAGCTGGACATTTTACATTGACAAATTCTGTAGAAAGGTTAAGCGGGGATTCACCTGTAGGCCGGAATTCTACATCAAAAGGAAGTTCGATAGGAAGATCTTCTTCTGGAACCGGAACAATTCCACATTTTGTGCAGTAAATCATTGGAATTGGTGAACCCCAATATCTCTGCCTAGAAATCAACCAATCACGTAAGCGATATTGTGTTTTCTTCTCGCCCCATCCTTTTTTTGTTAAATATTCAGTAATTTTTTCTATTGCAAGTATATTATCGACACCATTAAAGAGTTCAGAATTGATGAGTTGCCCGGAACCAGTGTATGCTTTTTCTAGTTCTGATTCTGGAGTTTCAAGCTCTGCGACTACTGGCTTAATTTCTAAATTAAATTTTTTTGCAAATTCGAAATCTCGCTGATCGTGTGCTGGAACTGCCATAATGGCACCTGTTCCATAAGTTGCTAATACATAGTCACTAATCCATATAGGTATTGATTGATTATTTAATCTATTAATACAATAGGCACCCGTAAAAACGCCTGTTTTTTCACGATCAGTTGATTGTCTTTCAATTTCAGTCGCTAGTTTTGTTTGTTCAATATAATTTGCCACTTCAGCTTTTTGTTCTACAGTTGTTATCTTAGAAACTAAAGGATGCTCTGGAGCGAGTACCATGAACGTTGCCCCATATAAAGTGTCAGGTCGAGTCGTAAATACACGGATTTCCGACTCTTCTATTTGACTTTCTAGTATTAACTTAAAGCTGACATCAGCTCCGGTAGACTTACCGATCCAATTTCTTTGCATTATTTTTACTGGCTCAGGCCAATCGAGGTCTTCATTATCTAGTAACTCATCAGCATAATCTGTAATGCGAAAAAACCATTGCTCTAACTCTCGCTGCTCCACAATTGATTCGCATCTCTCACATGTACCGTTGACAACTTGTTCATTTGCTAAGACCGTTTCGCAATCGAGGCACCAATTGACTGGAGCTTTCTTTCTTTCGGCCAATCCGTTTTTAAAAAGTTGAAGAAACCACCACTGTGTCCATTTATAATAATTCGGTAATGAGGAATTGACTTCACGTTGCCAATCAAACATTGCTCCCATTTGTTTAAGCTGATTGCGCATCTTCTTAATATTTTGTTCTGTCCAAGTTTGTGGATGGGCATCTCCCTTAAGTGCTGCATTTTCTGCAGGTAATCCAAATGCATCAAATCCCATCGGAAAAAGAACATTATAGCCTTGCATGCGAAAATATCTTGCTAATGCATCCGACGGTGTCATCGCAAACCAATGACCAACATGTAAATCACCCGATGGGTAAGGGAGCATAGTTAAATGATAACGATTTTCTTTACCATCAACTTCGTCTTCAGTTCTATATAAACCAGTAGCCTCCCATTTTTTTTGCCACTTTGATTCGATGATATCCGGTTGATATTTTATTTCATTGTCGAATGGGGTTGAGGATTTGTTATTGTTCATTTGTATCGCACACCTGTAATACTGAAATATCACATAAAAAGTAAAATAAATGCTACTAGCAGTGGCACACCAATACTTACAATGGTTAATAGCGCTAGTGCATTTTTCAGCCTTTGCTGAGGGTTCCTTTCTTTAACAGCTCGGAACATCATAAACGTTGTTAACAACACATAACAGGAAAACAAGATAATCATTAAGATTTCGATCACTTGCTCTCCTTAATCACTAACGATACATGGTATATTGCATCTTTAGAATTTAATGCATCATACTTGATAGATAAAATGATATGTTTAAGGAATCCTAATGTCTCGTGTAATTGTCTTTGTTTTTGATGGGCTTCAAAAAGAACTAGTGACAGAAGAATTAATGCCCAACTTAACAAAATTTACCTCAACTGGTGTGAGATTCCTATCACATCAGCCAGTTTTCCCAACAGTTACTCGAGTTAATGCAGCCACAATGGTAACAGGTTGTTTTCCCGGGACACATGGCCTAGTTGGTAATACTGCGATTGTGCCTGAATTTAGCAAAACAGAACCAATGAACACATATCTAAAAGACCATTTTCTTGAACTGATTAGTAACGATGGCGATCCATTGCTTGTTCCCACATTGGCTCAGTCGATGTCTACTTTAAATTTGCAATATATTGCTATAGGTGTCGGCTCTACTGGACAATCATTTGTACATCATCCTTATCTTGCCGATGAAAAATATGGATCCACAATTCATCCGGAGTATTCAATTCCTGACAGATTAAATGAAGAAATCATTTCAAAGTTTGGTTTTTGGCCAGATGCGGAACGTCCAAATGCTAGTCGAATTGAGAGGATGGTAGATATCTGTATTGATTATGCACTAGTTGAACAGTTAGCTGATGTCACATTTCTGTGGTGTTCAGAACCTGATGGCTCTCAGCATGGAACTCCGTTGGGATCGGATACAGTTTTTGCTGGTGTTAAGGCAGCCGATCAAGGGTTTGGTAAGTTACTGACTTGGATAAACGATAATGATTTACAGGATGAATTCGATATAATTGTCACATGTGATCATGGCCATAGTTCTGCAGAAAAGATTATCCCCATCAATGAGATGCTGTTAGAGGCTAACTTTTCTCCACCAGGAATGCCTAATGGAATTGCTGTAGCTGATAATGGTGGCGCATTGTTGTTTTATATAGAAGGGAAAGACTTCAAAACCGGTGAATCCCTTGTTAACTGGTTAACTTCACAGTATTGGTCTGGCCCTGTACTCGTAGCAGACTATTTAAAGGATATACCAGGCGTTTTACCAACTTCATTAGTAGGCCTTGATGGTGCACGTGGTCCAGATGTAGCACTTTCTTTTGCATGGAACGAAAACTCTAATCTTAATGGAGTGAAAGGTTTCACTTATGTTGCTAGCGGTAAAGTAGGATGTGGGCAGCACGGCTCGATGAATCCTACAGAATTAAGGACATTCACGGTTGCTAATGGCCCTAGTTTTCTAAAAGATGTCTCAATTGCATCTGTCTCAGGGCACCCTGATATTGCTCCAACAATTATGCATTTATTGGGACACGCACCTCCATCATATATGGAAGGCACGATATTATATGAAGCTCTAAGTAATGAAAAAAGACCAAAATCTGAACGAATTGAGAATATTTCCTATTCCAGTCAAAGTGAAATAGCTGGTGGTCAATATAAGCAGCAATTGATTATTAGTCCTCGTGAGAATGGTGGTTATATCGTTAGTGCAGAGTATTCACACTAACTTAGGTCATTCTATTTTTAGGTATTGCGTAGTTTGTAATTTAAACGGTTCTACCAATAAATAGACCGCTAATCATTACTATTAATCCTAATAATATTGTTGCAGTAATTAATATAATTGCAGCCAGCCAATTTGTTTCTTCAACGTGATAAATAGCGTCATACATAAAAGTTGAAAAGGTAGTAAATCCACCCAACAACCCTATAGTTAGACCATTTTTTATTGGCTCTGAAATCTCAAGCCGATTTTCAGCCATTCCCAGGATCATTCCTAATAAAAATGCACCTAATGTGTTAACGATTAAAGTCCCAAGGCCTTGCAAGTCAGTGTATTCTTTTGTCGCTACAGTCAAAATGTAACGCCCAACTGACCCTAACGCACCACCCAACGCTATAGCTAAGATGATTTGCATGTTTCCTCTTTTAATTTCATGTGTATATTCTTTCATATATAAAGAAGGAAGAGTATATATGTTAAAAATTGATCATATTGTTTATGTTACATCGAATGTAACTGCTTCTACAGAGGAATTAACTAATAAACTTGGAGTAGCTCCTACTTTTGGAGGTAGCCATATTGGTCGTGGTACTTGTAATGCACTACTTTCTTTAGGTGAGTATCAATATTTAGAAATATTAGGCCCTGATCCCACACAAGAATTCCAACTCCCTTCAGAACGTTTTCCTGAAATTCCTTTACTACGTACTTGGGCTGCACGTACCACAAATATTATTCAATTGGTTGAATCTGCGAATGTAAAAGGTATTGATTTTGGTTCTGTTCGTGATATGTCAAGGATTCGTGCCGATGGGGTAAAGCTCGACTGGGAATTAACCACGGGAAGTGGAGGTGGACTTGGTCGCGATAATAATGTTGCCGTGCTTCCATTTTTGATTGATTGGAAAGATTCTCCACACCCATCAATTGATGCTCCTGCAGGTTGTTCTCTTGTGGAGTTACGTATTGAGCATCCCGATTTTGAGACAATTCGCGATCAGTTAGAATTTCTCAATTTAAATATCCATACCACATATGCTGAAGAAAGTAGTTTAACTGCGGTAATTGATACTCCACTGGGGCAAGTAGAAATTAAGTAGTTAACATTCTCTTATCCCAGCAGTTCCATCTGGTTCAGTGAATTCAAGCCTTTGAATTCGTGCCATACCTTTCTTTGAAACAGTAATTATCACATCTGGATTTCCTGAGATATTGCCGGAATCTTGTGGTACAAAACATTTGTGAATATTAGGATATTCTACATGTAGTGGTTCGACTTCTGTAGCTATTGCTTTTAGGAATACATTTTTTGGATTCATCTCATTTAGCAACGGTTCGTTTTTATAAATTTCGATTGGTTCCCAATAATATGATTGTTGTTCAAAAATTATAAATATTGAATCTCCTATAGTTATTTTAGGACTTGGTAGGTGCCCTAAATCGGTAGCGCTATAATCTAGTATTATGAAATCACCTCGCAAGGGATCTCGAGGATCTACAGGAATAGATTCGAGAACTATTAGTTTTTCATTACTAAGTTTTTCTTCGTTAAGTATCACTACGGACAAGAAAATGATTTGTGCCAGAATAAGCACCATGAAGAAGAATATATGTTTTCGAGAGTTAATTTTCATGGTATTTTTTCTCAATTATTTTGCGTGTGCGTTCTAGCACAAAAGCCAATACGAGGAATAAGATCCCTGCCCCCATAAAAAGCAGTCCTGTTTGGTCATATCTACTGAAAAGATCGAAATATCTAGTGAGTACAAAAATTCCAATAAAGATTAATGGTCCATTTATCCAGAGTCCTCTATCTGTTAGAAGCCCAATCCAAATCGTTACTGCGCAGAGCATAATGAAAAATAACCAGTAGCTAATTGTGAATATTACCGCAGTAATATCATTGTGCAGCCAAGAAAATCCACCAACTAATGCGGTAAAAATTAATAGCAATATAAGTATTGAATATGTTGTTAAATATGCGCATGAAAGCTCAGGAGGATTGATTCTATTTAGAAGGTGATATTTTTTCTTGTTGATTGAACTTGCTAGTAAGAGAGTAAATATGAAAGCCGGCAACAATAAAAATAGGAGTAAATTTATTGTAGATAAAGTTTCTTCAATATCAAAATGTCTCAAAAAGCCTAAGAAAAAAATACTAAAATATAGAGACACTCCACCTATTGTTTCGAATGGCAATGACAGATATGAGAAATTAATCAGGCGATTTATTATAGAAATTATCAATAACCAAACACTAAGACCTAAGATTACAAATACTAGCAATTCTTCTTCGACAGGCAGGATTGAATTTTCTTGTTGTGTGGAAATTATAAAGATCGTGATCAATAGAACTGCCGATACAAATCCAAAAGTTCTCGACATTAAAAAATAGGTTAGTAAAAACGTAACAAAAAATGTGAGCCAGAATCCCAGAAGCGAATTATCACTGAGGTTGTATTGTTGTCCAATTAATACCGTATTAGCAAAAAACATTCCTGATCCAGCTAAAATCAATCCGTTTCCAGTTTTTAGAAGCTGCCTTGATCTAAAACGTAAGATGTATCCAGTGCTATAGAAAAAGACCATGAGCACTATTCCTGAAATGAGTTTTATTAAGCTAGGAATAGTGTCCCAGTTGGCGGAAATTACGCTGATAGTCCCTAAAACGACCATTGCTACACCGAGTACCGATAATATCGGTATTAGGCGACGCGATATGTGTTTTTGTGTGTAATTTTCATTCAGAATTTCTATTCTTTGATTTTCTGAGATTATGCCCTTACTAACCCATTCTTTAGAGTATTCGAATAATTCTTGGGCAAATGGCATTGATACCTTCTTTCAAGTAATCAATTAATAGTCCCGTTAGTACGTAATTTTTCTATTTGTTCTATTGAATAACCAGCATTCGATAGGATTGATTCCGTATCACGCCCTAAAGGCGGTGATGCCAGATTAGATCCTAAAGGGGTTTTACTCATCTTTAGTAATGGCCCTACTTGTCGTTGTTCACCACTTAGATCATGCGTGAGATGAATAATGCCATCGTTTTGAATAACTTGTTCGTCATCAATTAAATCCTCTGGGAAATTTAATGCACCATTAGGGACACCATGTTCAGTGAAAATTTTTTCCCATTCTTTGGTGGTTTTACTTTGTACATGTTCTTCTATTTTCTGTACTTCTTCTCGAGCCGATGAAACCCAGTCACTATCTTGGGGATTGAACGCTGGATCTGCCATTCCTAGGAAGTTGGTACCAAGAGCAGTTCGTACTTTTGTCCATAATGAACTTGAAAGCGCTCCCACTGCGATTGCACCGTCACGCGTACTATAAGGACGATAATAGATATTCCCTTCAGACAATTGTGATAAAGGATTATGGGCATCAATTAATTCAGGATAAGAAGCTCCTTTTTCTTGGAGTTGATGGACATTTTCCATTCGTTCGTATTTCAAAGTATCTGCTGCGGGTAAATCCATAACATGACTGCCTTGGAATGCTAGAGCTGTTTGCAATAAATTACTCTCAATGAGTTGACCCTCTCCTGTTTTTTCGCGGTGGTACAAAGCTGCACATACTCCCCAGGCAATGGCAATACCGGTACCATAATCAGCAATAGGTGTTGAAGCGATATTTTTTGGAGTTCCGGTTACTGCATCATATTTTCCTTCATTAACCATTAAGCCTGATAATGCCTGCGCTATTATGTCATAACCTGGTTTGTCAGCATTTGGACCTTTTCTCCCAAATGCAGTGTTATCAACATAGATAAGATCGCTACGGAAATTTTGTAGCGTTTCATAATCGATGTTTAATTTTTTAGGTACATCTGGTCTGTAATTGATAATCACTACGTCAATTTCAGGTATTAATTTGTGAATTACATCTTGTGCTTCTGGATGTTGTAAATTAAGAACAAGAGAGTATTTACCACGATTTAATGATTGAAAATATTTCCCTTCACCAGGAATAAATTGATTAAAAACTCGCCAAGGCTCGCCTTCCGGAGGTTCTACTTTAATTACCTCTGCACCCATATCTGCTAAATTTTGGCATGCAAAAGGTCCGGCAATAATTTGTGTGAATTCAAGTACACGTATTCCTGAGAGTGGGCCTTTTGTCATTATTCATCCTCTTTAAGTTTAAGTTAAATAATTTTCGCGATGATATTCTAATGATCGTACCTCTTGTAGAGTAACATTTTTCCAGTTAGGTTAACCAATAGTAACAATGGAGGGATAAATGATTTACGCAGAATCCATACCTGCTGAGCCATTCCTTAATGCTATTCAATCGGTGGGGTTTACTGATGTAGTTGCTGTTCCAGATACACATCAGCGTAGTTTGATAGATATTT
>CEOQ01081463.1_pt1 | contig 10537 bp, 12 predicted proteins | sample 361351 | NCBI WGS metagenome assembly CEOQ01 (sample SAMEA2619907, study PRJEB7988) | marine metagenome | biome: marine biome (ENVO:00000447); feature: deep chlorophyll maximum layer (ENVO:xxxxxxxx); material: "saline water (ENVO:00002010), including plankton (ENVO:xxxxxxxx)" | depth 60 m | reverse complement strand
AGCTCCACCATTTGCTTCAGAAACGACTTTTGCCCATATTTGAGCTCCTCTCAAATAACTTGTTAAGTTCTCTAGTTTTATAAATGGAGTAGGAGCCCCAACCCAATTTTTAAAATAATAATTTTTTTCTCCAATAAATTTTTTATCTTTTCTTAGTTTCTCAAATAAATTAGTCAGGTCATCTATAGGTTTTTTTAAAGTTTCGGGTATAAAATTGCCACCAAACTTTCCCCAAAAACCATTTTTGTCATGCTGGTCGATTAAAGGTATGCCTTTTTTTATTTTTCCCATTAAATTATTGTTTTATCGAATTAGACACTTTATCTATGTTTTCTTCAATGTTTCCTTTAATTAAACTTCTCCCCATAATTATTTTATTTGCACCATTTTTTATACTTTCAGAAGGAGTGCAAATACGTTGTTGATCATTTTTTTCATCCGTATTCATGCGAATACCAGGTGTAAAAATTAAAAAATCAGGTCCAATAATTTTTCTTACATCTTTGGCTTCATTTCCAGAACATACTATGTTTACACCAGTCTCTTTTGCTAATTTTGCCAATTTTTTAACTTGTTCATTTACGGTACTATTACTTCCAGCAGATTTCAAATCTTCATCACTTAAAGCCGTTAAAATTGTTACCATCATAATTTTTGGTTGAGATTTTATTTCCTGCGCAGCCTTGATAGCTTTATTAATCATTTCTTTTCCTCCCAATCCATGAATAGTTAGGAACCCAAATTTTATGTCATCCAAAGCTTTTATTGTTTTATAAACAGTTTCGGGAATATCTTTTAATTTTAGATCTAACATTAGATTAGTTATACCTATCTTATTAAATTTTTTAACTCCTTCTTTTCCATGTGCGGTAAAAAATTCTAGTCCTAATTTTATAGTAAAAATTTTGCTTTTAACTTTTTGAGCTATATCAATTGCTTCATCTAAATTTGTTGTGTCTAAAGCAAGAATAATTTTATTCACTGATTTTTAATTATATTTTTAATGAGTATCAGATATTTTGTTTTCAGTAAAATTATTGTTTAACCGTTTAAAAAGCATTTTGCCCATTTTCCATCTAATTGCCTTTTTTTCGGGTATTTCGACTAACTTCGAATTTTTTGGATTTCTGCCAATTCTAGCTTTTCTTGTGACAACTTTATAAGTTCCGAAACCTCTGATTTCTATATTTTCTCCTCTAGAAAGAGTTTCTATAATTTCAAAAAAAATAATTTCAAGAATTTTTTCTATATCTTTACGACGTATATTCGGATGTTGATTGCATATTTTTTTTAGCAATTCTGATTTAACCATAATTATTTTATAACTATTTTTTGTCTTTTGGTTTTGTTGTTTTTAAACGCGAGAAATCAAATATATCAGACAAAACTCCACCAGAATCTTTGGAGCCATATTTTTTTACAGCTTCTTTTCTCTGCTTTTCTTCTAAGGCTTTAATAGATAGAGTTACTTTGCTGTGGCTTTTATCTAATTCGGTTATCATAGCATCTACCTTATCACCTTTTGCAAATCTTGTGGGTCGTGCATTTCCAGCTTCTGAAGCAAGCAGATTTCTTTTTATCAAAATAGACAAATTTTTATTTCCAGCATTAACATAAATTCCATTTTTTGAGACGTTTTCAACTACTACAGTAACTATGTCATTTAAATTCTTATCCAAGAAAAATTCAAATGGATCATTAGTAAGCTGTTTTATTCCTAGTCTTATTTTTTCACCTTCTTTGTTTATTTCTAATATTTTAAATTTAATAGTTTGATTTTTTTTGTAGTTTTCTAATTCAGATTCTTTTTCAGACCAACTCAAATCTTTGTAGTGAATCATTCCATCCAGTTCAGAATTCTTAATTGTTACAAACAATCCATAGTCAGTTATATTTTTTACTGTACCTTCATATGTGTCACCGACTTTGTGCTTTTCAGCAAAAGTTATCCACGGATTAATTAATGTATTTTTATAACTTAGAGAAAGTCTTCTTTTTTCTATATCTTTTTCTAAAAGAATTACTTCTATTTTTTGAGAAGTTGATAATATTTTACCTGGATGAATATTTTTTTTGGTCCATGATAATTCTGACTGGTGAATTAACCCTTCTAATCCATCTTCCAATTTTGCAAAACATCCATAATCTTGAACTTTAGTTACGGTGGCTGGATATTTTTTTCCAATTTCATATTTATTGATAATTTTTGAATACGGATCTTCAGTTAAATGTTTTATACTGACGCTAATTTTCTTTTTTTCTGATTCAATTTTGGTAATTTTTACTTTTATCGATTGACCAATTGATAACAATTCCGAAGGTTTGTTGATTCTACTCCAGGAAATATCAGTAATATGTAAAAGTGCATCGACGCCGTTTAAGTCAACAAACACTCCCCAGTCAGTAAGATTTTTTACAGTTCCCTGAACTATGTCACCTTCTTTGATTTTAGATATAATTTTGTCTCTATCCTTGTCTCTAATTTTTTCCATAATTGCCCGTCTAGAGAGCACTATGTTTCCTCTTTTTTTGTCCATTTTAACACACTCAAATGTTTGTGGAACTTTCATCAGGTGGTCGAAATTTTTTAGAGGACGAAGATCTACTTGTGAACCAGGTAGAAAGCAGAGACACGAATCAACATTTACAACAAAACCACCTTTGCATCTTGAAATTATAACACCAGTTACTTCTTCTTTTGTTTCAAAAGCTTTTTCCATTTTTTTCCAGGATTTTGCTCTTCTTGCTTTTTCTCTACTTACAACAATTTCACCATCTCTATTTTCAATTTTTTCTAGCAAAACATCAACTTTGGAGCCGATTTCTATCTTGTCTATTTCTTTTGTAAGTTTAAATTCTTCTATTGGTATTGCTCCTGAGCTTTTAAGTCCCAAATCTATAAAAACGAATTTTTTTCCTATTTCTTCTACAACGCCTGTTGCTATTTCACCTTCTTTGAATTTTCTATTTCCTAGATCTTCCGAGAGTAATTTCTCAAATTCCTTATTTGATTTTGTTTTACTATCTTGCTTTAAAGTTTCTTCCATATTTTAAAAATAATTTTTTTTCTACTATTTTCGAAATTTTGCTTAAAGTCTGCTTTTTATTTAATTTCGAGGTGTCAATTACTATCGAATCTTTAGCGACACGTAAAGGACTGTGTTTACGATTAATATCCGAATAATCTCTCATTTTTAAGGCTTTTTTTACTTCGCCCAAGGTTATTTTTGAATTATATTTTTTATATTCTTTCCATCTTCTTTTAGCTCTCACAGTGAGATTGCATTTAAAAAATAATTTAATATCAGCGTTTGGACATATTACGTTAGCTATATCCCTTCCTTCTATGCAAGCCTGATTTTTACCAGCAAAGTTTTTTTGATATTTTTTAAGTTGGCTTCTTATTTTTTTTGATTTAGCTATTTCCGAAGCATACAGGACAATTGCTTGGCTAAAGAGTTTTTTATTTTTTAATTTTTTTGGTGTTATATTTTTTGTGATTTTTTTTATATATTTGATTTCATTTAATGATTTTTTTTCAGAAAGTAATTTATAACTGAGATATCTGTAAAGCAAACCAGAAGATAAAAAGCTTAATTTATATTTTTTGCTTATCATCTTTGCAGCAGTTGTTTTTCCTGATGCAGCTCCGCCGTCGCAAGCGATTAATATTCTAATTTTTTTTTTTAGTTTCATAAGTCGCTCCTATTTTAGTCATAGTAAGTAAAAATTTTGGAAACGATGTATTAACAGTTTCAAAATTATTAATTTCAACTTTTCCATTCAACAGCTGACCCAAACAAAAGAAAGCTATTGCAATTCTGTGGTCTAGTTTAGAGGGAATCTTTAGAGTTTTTTTAATTTGTATATTAGGATTTCCAAATATTTTTAAACTATCCATAGTAGATTTAGTTTTTATTCCAATTTGGTTTAAGCCAGATTCCATATTTTTGATTCTATCCGTTTCTTTTTGCCTAAGCTCACGTATACCAGTAAATTTTGATACTCCCTTTGTAACAGAGGCAGCAATAAACAATAGTGGAAACTCATCTATTGAAGAAGGGACCAATTTTTTTGGGCAGTTTATAGATTTTAGATTGCTGCTCTTTACAGAGATGTCCCCAATAGGTTCGCCAGATTGCATTTTTATATTTTTTATTTTTATACTTGCGTTCATTTTTTTTAATACATTAATAAATCCAAGTCTAGTTGGGTTGCAGTTTATTCCCTTTATTAATAATTTTGAACCAGGAGTTAATAAAGCCAAAATAATAAAAGGTGCTGCTGACGAAGGATCACCTGGAATTGTGAGACTGAATCCCAACAAATTTTTTTGTCCTCTTAATGATATTAGATGTCCTTTTTTCTTTTTTTTTATATTTATATTAGCTTTTATTTTTGCTAATAAATTTTCAGTGTGGTTTCTTGAGATTTTTTTTGTCTCTATCTGAGTAATTCCAGGTGTATTAAGAGCTGCTAGCAAAATAGCTGATTTTACTTGAGCAGAACCAATAGTTTCCAAATGTTTTTGAGCTAAGGGCATACTCGTTCCTTCAATGATTAAGGGCAAAGTAGTTTTATTTTTTGGATAGAAATTACAACCAATTTTTGAAAGGGGATCAATAATTCTCTTCATATCTCTTTTGTTTAAACTATTATCACCAGCGATTTTAGTTTTAAAATTGTCTTGAGTTGCAAGAAGCGCAATAAGCATTCTTGCTAAAGTTCCTGAGTTTCCAGCGTATAGAAAATTATTTTTTGGTTTTCTTAAGCCACCTAATCCATTTCCGTAGATTATATATTTTTCATCTTTTTTTTCTATTTTTATACCAAGTTTTTTTAAACATGATATTGTATTTCCCACATCTTCACCTTCCAAAACATTTTTTATATTAGAAATCCCTATGCATTGACTTGCAATTAATAAAGCTCTATGTGAGATACTTTTATCGCCCTCAACATTGATAATTTTATTAAATTTTTTAATTTTATTATTTATAAAAACAGAAAATCTTTTTTTCATTATATATTAGATGGTAAAATCTTCACCAAAATATAATTTTTTAGCTTCGGAAGTATTTACAATTTGTCGTGGTGTCCCATTTGCTACTATAATTCCATTTGCAATTACATAAGCTCGATCCACAACGCTCAGCAGTTGAGAGGCATTATGATCTGTTATTAATACAGCACAACCACGAGCTTGTAATTTTAAAAGTAATCCCTTGATGTCTTGTATTGAAAGAAGATCAACACCTGCAAAAGGTTCATCTAATAATAAGACTTTCGGATTATTTATTAAACATCTTGCTATTTCTGTTCTCCGGCGCTCTCCTCCTGATAAGGCTGTTGCCTTTACATCTCTTAGATGCGTTATAGAGAATTCGGCCATTAATTTTTCAACCACATCTCTTTGTTCGTTAATATTTTTTTTTACTATTTGGGCAATACCTAGTAGGTTTTCATAGACAGTAAGCCCTCTAAAAATTGAAGTCTGTTGAGGCAAATAGCCAATTCCTAATTTTGATCTTTCATGAATAGCAAGATTTGTTAATTTAGAATTTCCAAGAAATATATCTCCAAAATCTGACTTCAAGAGCCCCAAAACGATACTCATGAATGTGCTTTTTCCAGCTCCATTGCTTCCTAATAAGCCTAACATCTCACCCTTATTTAAATGAATATCAATTTTTCTTAAAATAACTCTGTTTCCAAAAGATTTAGATATGCTTTTAGCTGCCAGTATGGGTTTAGATTTAAATTTAACGATTCTAAATTTTTTTGTACTGTTCATTTCAACACTTTCACTTGAACTGCTTTTTCGTCAAACATTGAAACGGTGAAAAATTTTGTTTCAAAATTATAATCTATTTTATCAGCCACAAGATTGCTTGATGGTGAATATAAATAAACGTTGTTATAAATTTCCATAAAGTTATTAGTAGCCAAAAAATCTAAATTTTCTGAAAAGATTTTTGTTTCTCCATCAGTAGCTTTAACATTTTTTTCAAAAAAACAGTTATAATTTGCCTTATTATATCTCCCTTTATCTGAAATTATAGTTACAATTCTTTCATCATCTAAATATAGGGTTACAAGCATCTTATCCATATAAACAACATCTGGATTATTATTTAACATATAAGCTTTTTCTGATGTTACTGTAAAAGGTTTATTCAAATCATATATGCCTTGATACTCTAAATTTTCAAATGTAGTTTTTTCATCACCTGCTTTTTTTTTGTTTGCACTTTGTTCAATAGACTCATCTTTAATAATTTTTCCCTTTTTAAGATAAGGATAGTAGAAATATGTAATTAGAAACAAAAAAACACCAAGGGATATAAGTATTAATTGAACTTTTCCTTGTCTACTCTTCATTTGATCCCTCTGCTTAAGCAATGATGTAAATGTATTATACCAACAACTTTTTTGATTTTTTTATTAATATCCTTATTTCGAGTAACTAAAAGTGCAGCAACTCCCTTGGCATTCATTATTCCTATTGCTGAAAGCGCAGTAGCTGTATCAGAAATCCAAATCGGTTTTTTACTAGATATTTCTGAAATTGTTTTTTTATATAAATTATTCGAATGTCTTCGTAAATCTCCATCTGTCACGATGCTAATTGTCCCATTTTTTTCTTTGCAGCAAACAAGTCCCATTTTCTTTTTGGTCATTTCTTTTACTGCAGCGTGAATACTATTTTTTATAGAAACTAAGGGAATATTTTTACCTGTTACCATGATCTCTTTTACCTGTATTAAAGCCGTAGCCAAGGTTCCAGATGGATGAGTGCTTATAAATTTTTTATTAGTCCATCTTTTTCTTTTCATACAGGCAATTGCTAGAGAATCGCCCCATGAAAGAAAATTTATTGATGAAGATGTTGGAGCTAAACTGTGTCCCGCTTCAACAACCTTTGGAAGTAATATTTTAATCGTTGAGTGATTTATAAGAGTAGATGAAGATTTACAACTAACGCCAATTATAGGAACGTTATGTCTGTTTGCGTATTTTAAAATACTATTTAATTCAGAAGATTCTCCCGAAACACTAAAAGTTAACATAACATCATGATTTTTTTGAATAGCACCAAGACCACCATGCTGAAGATCTGTAGCATTAAATGCTACACTTGGAGTTCCCAGGCTCGATAATGTTGCGCTTACTTTTATTGCTACAATATAACTTTTGCCTACACCCACCACTAATACTTTGCCACGTGTTTTAACAATCAAATTTACTGCTTTTGAAAATTGAGAAGTTTTATTAAAACTTGCTGATAATTTTTTCAAACCATTTATTTCTGTCAGGATAGTTTTTTTTGCTATTTGTATATCTTTATTCATCAGTGTTGAAATATGTCCTCCGTGAAACCGCTTTGATCTAGTTTTATTCTTGTTTTTAAAAAATCAATTGAGCTTTCATAAAGTTCAATTCTATTTTCTCTAATTAGCATTTTATTAAGAGCTTCTTTTATTTTATGCAAATATATAACATCATTACTACAATATTGTAGCTGAGCATCTGTTAACTGTTCTAAATTTTTATTCCAATCACTACTACCAAGTCTTTTATCTAATTTTTTTCCGCAAAATTCAAAAACTAAATCTTTAAGCCCATGATTTTGAGAATATGTTCTACATAATCTGCTAGCTATTTTTGTATCAAAAATATTTTTCACATTACATTTAAGAAAATATTCTAAGCCAGATATATCATACCTCAAATAGTGGCCAATTTTTGTAATTTTGTTATTTTCTAAAATTTTAACGATATTCGGAGCCTTATAACTTTTTCTGTTGGGTTGAATAATATAGGCATCATTATTTCCCGTGCTAAATTGTACTAAACTTAATTTATCTCTGTGTGGAATTTGTAAACCTGAACCCTCAGTGTCAATGGCCAGATTTGAATGTTTTTCTAATTCCTTTGTAGCTTCGGTCGAAATATCATCTTGAAACTTATAAATTTTAGTCATACTTAAATCCATATATAATGTTAATGTTATCAAAATGCAAAATAATCAGAAGATAATAGCTATTTTTGGAGGCGGCGGATTTATTGGTAAACAATTAATGCGTAAACTAACAAAGTTGGACTATCTAATTAAGGTAGCTACTCGAAATCCATACCTCAGAGGATACCTAAAACCCTTGGGTAATCCAGGTCAGATTGAACTTTTTAAAACTGACATATTTAATCCTCAAGATGTAAAACAAGTTTTAAATAATTGTGATCTGGCGATTAATCTCGTGGGTATTTTACATGAAACAAAAAAACAAAAATTTGATCAAATTCATAAACAATTTCCTTTTTTATTAAGCAGTTTATGTAATGAAACTGGAGTTAAGAATTTAATTCATGTTAGTGCTCTTGGCGTTAAAGAAAAACATGTTTCTAAATATATGCAATCTAAACTTGAAGGGGAAAAAAAAATTCAACAAACTTTTAAATCTTCTGTGATTTTGCGACCCTCTATTTGTTTTGGAAGTGAAGATAAATTTTTTAATAGTTTTGCTTCGATTGCACAATTTTCTCCTATACTTCCATTAATAGGTGGAGGAAAGACTAAATTTGCCCCCATCTATGTTGGAGATGTGGCGGAAGCAATAGTTAGAGCTCTAGAGTTAAATAATTTAGAGCCCAAAATTTACGAACTGGGGGGCCCTGAAAATTATACATTTAAGGAACTTATGGAAATTATATTAAATGAAATAAAAAAGAAGAGGTATTTAATTTCTGTTCCTTTTGGAGTGGCAAAGCTTCAATCCTATTTTTTACAAATGCTGCCTAATCCAATATTAACTCCAGATCAAGTTGAGATACTAAAATTCAATAATATTGTTTCAGGTGAACATCCAACTTTAAAAGATCTAGGCATTAGAGGCAAAACTATTGAGAGCGTACTACCTGAATATATTTATAGGTTCAGAACAGGTGGACAATTTAACAGAGATAATTAGGCTGATTTTATTTTTTTTTCGATGAACTGAGGAATGTCTTCTTCTGTAATTTGATCTTCTTCCTTTGCATTTTTAGGTTGGAAAGCATAAAGAACATGTAATTTACAGTAGGGAAATTTCTCCATAGGCTTTCGCCCACAAAAATAAAATTTTTCTTCATAGGGATGTCCAATCGGCCATCTGCATGTAGTATCATCTAATTCTTCAAGCTTTTTTGGATTTTCTTGTTCAAAATTTTTATCTAATAACAGAGCTTTAAATTTTGCTTTTCTACTAAGCTTTTGGCCTTTTATTTCTGTATTATTAATTTTTTCTGCACTTTTTTTTGAAACTAACTTTTTTGATGTTGTTCTAGCTTGGAGCTTCAATCTATGGGCTTTACCAATGACAGCGTTTCGAGTTGTATTTCCAAGAAGGTTGGCTATTTGAGTTCCAGAATGACCTTTTTTCCAAAGCTCCTTTAATTTTTCTTCTCTTTCAGGTGTCCAGCTCATTTTTTTTTATTTTAATTAAAGCTACTATATATTGTATTTGCAATACAAATATCTCTATATGTGGATATGTTATTAACAATATTAAATTAAACCCACTTTCTTTATTTAATGCTTCATTAATATATAACCATCCTAATGGTTGAAATTGAAAACAAATACAAAATTTATGAAAAAAAATTTGGGCTTGTTAATTGGATTGGTCTGTGGACTCTTTACAAAAAAGAAGTATTAAGATTTATAATTGTTGTCATTCAAACAGTTATATCACCTTTAGTTACCTCACTGCTATTTTTGCTTGTGCTTTCATTAGCTATAGGAAACGATAGAAGCGAAGTTTTAGGATTTCCTTTTATAACTTTTCTTGCCCCCGGTCTTATTGCTATGCAAGTAATACAACAAGCTTTTTCTCACTCATCTTCATCAATTATGATAGGTAAAATACAAGGAAATATAGTCGATATATTATATGCTCCTATGACAGCGGGGGAAATTACCTTAGCTATAAATTTAGCTGCATGCACTAGAAGCATTATCATTGCCACTGTTTCAATTGTTGTATTTAACTTTATTGTTGATTTGGAGTACCATAATTTTTTATACATTTTTATCTTCACATTTTTTGGGTCTTTTATTTTAAGCTCTGTAGGAATAATTATTGGCCTATGGTCCGTAAAATTTGATCATATGGCATCTGCAACCAACTTCATTATTGTTCCGCTTTCTTTTTTATCTGGTACTTTTTATTCTATTCATAGACTACCTGATGTTTTAAAATCTCTAAGTGAAATAAATCCATTTTTTTATATAATTGATGGTTTTAGGTATGGTTTTTTGGGCACCTCGGATGGATCTGTGCAATTTGGACTTTTTTATCTTATTGTATTGAGTTTTATTACCTGGTTTGCTGCATATATTTTATTCAAAAAAGGTTATAAAATAAAATCTTAATTTATTTATGAGCTCTATACTCGGTACATATGCTAGGAAAGGTGTCTCTTTCAAAGAAGGAAAGGGGAGTTATCTCTATGCAGAAAATGGAGATAAATATCTTGATTTTGTTCAAGGTATTGCAAC
>CEOQ01122840.1_pt1 | contig 10539 bp, 12 predicted proteins | sample 361351 | NCBI WGS metagenome assembly CEOQ01 (sample SAMEA2619907, study PRJEB7988) | marine metagenome | biome: marine biome (ENVO:00000447); feature: deep chlorophyll maximum layer (ENVO:xxxxxxxx); material: "saline water (ENVO:00002010), including plankton (ENVO:xxxxxxxx)" | depth 60 m | reverse complement strand
TTTCAAGCTTATCTAGGTAAAATTTTCGCGAGGTTTAATGTTTCAGCAACAATTAAGATACGTTCAATTTGTTTTGTCACTATTTATTTTTGGTGGCTTACTCATAACAAATTTTCCTCTATTAATCTCCTCATTTGTTGGATTGATTTTAGTCTGGCATTTAGAAATTTTAATAGGTCAATTAGATATTGATACTAAAGAATATTATCTAATACTAATTTTTCTTTTTATCACCTTTCTTCCCGTTATTTCAAAAGGTTTATTTACACTGACAGTATTAACTCTTTTACTCATTTCTCTAAGTGTCTTATCTTTTCTTATGCTTATATATAGAAATTTAAGTATTTCAAAATTTGGGCACACAGTCTTTTCAACGGTTTTTTCTTCCACCATAATTTCATTTATTATGTCTGACCCATTTAAAGAGAATGTAAATTATATAGTTTATTTATTTTTGTCATTATTTTTTCTAAAAACCTTAGCAACATTTTTTTATGTTCAATTTAGTAATTTTCAATTCTTTTTTAATTTTTTCGCAGTCTTCTTAATAATCATTACTATTTCAAGCTTTTATAACTTCCAGTTTCTGTATATTGTCTTAACTGCAACCATAACAGCTCTTTTTACAGTATTTATAAATTTTCTTATATTAAAGATTAGATATGAATTTGAATATGTTTCAGAACTTAGAAATGAAATTTACTTATATGATTATTTAGTTGCTTTTATATTTTCATTCTATTTTGTTGATTCACTAAATCTTATTAATGGATTATTCTAAACTAAGTGGAAATTCAAGAGATTAAAAATAATCCTTTTACAGATAGTAAATTTTTAGAATTTGTTACGAGTCTTAGTAATCATGAAAAATTTGAGATCTTTAAAAAAGGATACTTTTTAGATAATGGGGTTCTTTACAACATAGGAAATCGTGATTATGTAGATTATCGTCCAAGTTTAAAAATAACACAGAAAGATTTAGAAAAAAGAGGAATTTCTTTCTTGCATTTAGATTCTTTAATTTATGAACAAGTTAAAGATATTTCAAAAAATATAGAGTACAAGGATTTAATCATCAAGAAATCTGATTACTCAATAAGGATGAACCTACCAGCAAGCTATGATTTATATCTTGAAAACCTTGGTAAAAAGAAAAGACATGAACTTAAAAGAAAAAAATCTAAATTTTTTTCTCAATTAGAAGTTGCAGAACTTCAAAGTAATAAAGATAAAGAAATTTTTCAAAAATTTGTAGAACAACACAAACTTTCTGATGGGGAAAAAGGGACTTTCATGAACCAAGAAGTTGAGTTGTTTTTTAAAAATTTATTAACTATTAATGGCTGGAGAATATATTTTATAGAAAATGAAAGTGAATTAATTTCATCTGCATTTGTTTATGAAAATAAAAATGGGTGTTATTTATACAATTCAACGAAAAATAGTAAATATAACTCTATAAACCCTGGGATTGTTCTTATTGATTTAATAATTCAAAAAATGATTAAAGAGAAAAAGGTTTTTTTTGATTTTCTAAAAGGCTATGACAGATATAAATTAGATTTAGGTGGATCGCCTATCCAGTTGTATGATATAAAAATTTCAATATGAATATACTACAAATTTCTTTTCATACTTCTCCATATTCTGAACTTGGAATAAATGACGGAGGTGGGCTCAATGTTTATGTTCAGGAAATTTCAAAACATTTATCTAACAACCATAATGTGACAGTAGTGACAGCTGAAAAAGCAGAAAGCTTTAAAAAAGATAATTTAGAGTTTTACTCACTAAATTTATTTGAACCCAATCTTCCTATGGAAGATAAAGAACTCCATTTATCACAATTTGAGAAAAAATTAGAAGAAAGTTTTCAGTTAAGTAATTTTGATATAATCCATAGTCACTATTGGTTGTCTGGTTTAGTTGCAAAAGGAATTTCAAATAAATTTAATGTACCCTATATTTTTACTTCTCACAGCCTAGGTGTTTTTCTTGAAGGGTATAACAAAGAGCGTACCGATTGTGAAAAAATAATAATGAATGCAGCAAGTCTTATAACTGCATCTTCAAATTATGAAACTAATTTAATTTCAGAGAGTTACAAAATTGATAAAAAAAAGATAAAACTAGTAAAGCCGGGTGTTGACGAAAACTTGTTTTCACCGAATCCAGGACTCTCAAGAGAAAATATTTTTTTATCAATAGGTAGAATACAGAAACAAAAAAGACAACTTGATGCTATTCAGTTTCTAAATACTTTTAGAGAAACCGAAAATGATTTTAAATGTTATTTTATTGGAGGTCCCAGCGGGAGTTCTGGAGATTCTTATTTTTTAGAAATTAAGGAAATTGTAAAGGAATTAGATTTAGATTCACATGTAGAATTTTTAGGTAATCTCTCCCAAAGTAAGATTAGAGAATTATTAGTTAGGTCAAAACTATTAATTCACACCTCTCAATATGAAACTTTTGGACTTGTTGCTATTGAGGCACACTCAGTAGGTGTACCAGTGGTAAGCATCAATCAAGGTTCCTTAAAAGAAATTATTAACAATAATATCAATGGTTATATTGCAGAATCGTTTGAAGATCAATATCTAAATGAATTTATATTAAAAATTTTAAATGATGACAAATATGCTGATTATGTTTCAAATAGTGCAATAAATAGTTCTAAAAAATATGACTGGAAAGATACTTCAAAGAAGTTGAATTTACTTTATCAGGAGCTTAAATTACGCTGAAAAAAGCTAACTATTGCTTCTGAAAATTCATCTGTATAAACCCAAATACTTTGTACATGCCGCATGTCGTCATATCTATAAGCTTCAACCTCAATCCCAAGATCATTAGCAATTTTAATTAAATCATCTGTATGGTGAGCTAGTACTCTTCCATCTAGCATTCCATTAAAGATTAGAATAGGCTGTTTGTTGCCCATTGGTAAAGCCGTTGCTGGAACCACTTCAGTAATGTTTACCCCCTTGAAGATTCGAGAATAGTGAGCTGTTGGGTAAAACAAGAAAGGAGGAAAACCTTGATAGACCATTTCTTCCTTCACAAGAGTTTCAAAATCTACAGGAGGGTCGTGAACTGCAATTGCAGCAAAATTATTTGATTTTGCAGGTGTTGTAAGAGCTGTTAGCGCACCTAGCGATTGTCCATATATGCCTATTTTAGAAGGTGGAATTCCTTTTTCTTCAACAAGCCATTTTAATGAAGCTGCTGAATCATCAGACTCTTTTTGCCCGGCTGAGTAAAATCCATCTTCACAGGTACTATCACCATGATCACGCATATCAATAGCTAAAACATTGAATCCTTCGTGATAAAGGATTCCTGCTGATAGAAGAATACCTGATGAATATTTACTACTAGTTAGCCCATGTATCAACATGACGGTTGGTCCTTTCGGGTTTCTCTCCATCCACCAAGCACTTAATTTAATAGCTCCTTCATCTGAAGGAATAGTTACAGTTTCATAGCTTGGTATAAAGTAAGGTTCTGGATCAATATTATATTCAATGAAAATTCCCGAATCAGAATCTTCGTAGCCATCAGGTACTGTGAAGTTGCTAGGAGTGTTGGTTTGCTCTCCCTCCCAAACGGCACATGGAACACTACCAGCTATTCCAAAAACATAATAACCGGCATAAAAATATCCCCCTACAAAGATTATTAATAATACGATTAGTGCTTTTTTTATTTTCCCCATACTTTAAATAAAGAATACACAAAAAAAGTCATCAAAGATAATCATATTAGAATTTATTAAGTATTTTTCTGACCTTATAATAATCAAGATGAGTAAAATTATTTCTTTTGCCTCGGACTTTGGTGTTGACGATGGTTCTGTTGGTATTGTAAAAGGTGTTATTAACAGGATAGACCCTGACTTAAAAATTAATGACATATCACATGGAATACCTCCACAGAATATTAAGCAGGGCAGTTTACTTTTAATGAGAGCCATTCAATATATCCCTCAAGGAGTTCTCTTAGCAGTTGTAGATCCAGGTGTCGGTACAGACAGAAAACCAATTGCATTAGATACAGAATGGGGAGTAATGATTGGACCAGATAATGGTCTATTGAATCTGGCTTGTGCAACTGTAGGTGGAGCACAGCGAGGATTCTTACTTGAAAATGAAAACTGGATAATACCAAGTGAAGGAAATACTTTTCATGCACGCGACATTTTCTCACCTTTTGCAGCAGGATATGCTTCAGGTCAGCTTGCAATAGAAGACTTTGGTTCGGAGTTAGATTTGTCTAATCTAAATCAATACTTGATACCTTTAACAGATGTTTCCGAAAAAGAAATAAAAGGTGAAATACTTTGGGTAGATCATTATGGAAACTGTCAGACAAATATATCCCCAGAAGAATTAAGAGATTTAAAGAAGTCAATAGGCGATGTTGTAAACGTAACAATAGGAAATGTTGAAATAAAAACAACATGGGTTGATAGTTATCAAGCAGAATATTTAGGAGAAGTAGGTTTAATTACAGATTCTTGGGGTATGATCTCTCTTTTCGCAAGCAATAAAAATGCATCAACTATTTTAAATACTAAAGATGGTGCCAAAATTAATTTTTCAATTTAAATGAATCTTAAAGCAATAGAAGCTGAAACAAGAATTATTAGTGCAAGTAAAACAACAAATACTAAAGTCCACGGCCTCATGAGACCATCTTAGATAAATGAAGACCTTAAGAGTAGTTGTTACTGAAAACTGTGAATTGTGCGATAAAGGTATAAAGAAAATTGGCTTATTGAAGTATTTTTTTAATATCGAAGAAGTAAATGTTGAAGATGGGTATCAACAATATTTGTTAAGAGTACCCGTAGTCTTATTCAAAGATAGTGTTTTAGACGAAGGCATTCTTACAAAGACAAAAATTATAAAGAATTATATTTTTATTTAGATATCTATTGGTTTAGAAGTGTCTCTAGTTTGAATTTTTTCTTCTAGATATTCTATTATTTTTCCAGCAACATTTATTTCAGATGCAGTTTCAATACCTTCTAACCCAGGAGAAGAGTTAACTTCTAAAACGAGAGGACCTCTTTCAGATTGGATTAAATCTACTCCTGCTACGTGTAAACCTAATACCTGCGCTGCTTTTACAGCGCTTTGTTCTTCTATATCTGTTATTTCATAATTTTCTGCTTTACCGCCTAAATGAACATTTGATCTAAATTCTCCTGGTTTTGCAGTTCTTTTCATTGACGCAACGACTTTATCCCCAACAACAATAGCTCTTATATCTTGACCGTTTGCTTCTGAAATAAATTCTTGAACTAAAATGTTTGCATCTATTTTCTTCATAGTCTCAATAACACTTATAGCAGCATCCATTGTTTCTGTTAAAACAACACCTCTACCTTGTGTTCCTTCAAGTAATTTAATTACAAAAGGAGGTTCCCCAACTGTTCTTAGTACAGACTCAACATCTCTTGAGAAGTGAACATATCCTGTAATTGGCATGTCTACACCAGTATTTCCAATTAGTTGTAATGCTCTTAATTTATCTCTAGATCTATTTATTGAGGCAGAAGAATTTGCTGAAAGTGATCCCATCAACTCAAACTGTCTAACTACAGCAGCTCCATAAAAAGTCCAGGAAGCTGCGATTCTTGGAATAACTGAATCAAAACTTAATTCATTTCCTGCTTGAAAAATTCTAGGTTTACCTTTTGCCATACTCATATAGCATCTAAGGTAGCTTATTACTTGAGGATCATGCCCTCTTTTTTTAGCAGTCTCGTAAAGTCTTTTTGTAGAGTAAAGTTTTATGTCTTGAGATAGGATTCCAATTTTCATTTTTTACCATTTTTTCCATCAGGTCTAGTTAAGAAACTATTTGAGGGTTTAACCATCCATCTTCTACCAAGTGCTTTTCTTCCTATTAGCATTGTATAGTCCATTGAAGCCCTGTCAGTTAGAGTTAACTCAACGTTTTTTGATATTCCATCCATTAACAATTCAGTTTTAATATAAGGTCTTTTTTCTACGTCTCCATCAGAACTTCGTATTCTTTTATACCCAGCAAGTTCAGCAGAAGCTTTTTTTACTGTGTTGTTTCTTTTCATTACTTTAAAATTAACATGTTCTTTTTTACCCTTTTTCTTTATTTTTATATCAGCCGCATGAATAGAACAAAGGGTTGCGCCAGTATCAACTTTTGCAATTACTTTTTTTATCTTAAGATCAGGCAAAGCAACATGTTCTTTCCAGCCAACTATTCTTTTTTTCTTTTCTTTTTTTACCATTTACAAAACCAAATAAAATAAAGCAGTACCAAATGCTAGAACAAAAAAGTGAAAATATATTACAGGCAACATAGAAAAAATATTAATTAAGTTATAGAAAGAAACAAAGTGAAATTTCTATAAAGATATTATTAAATTCAAATTACTTTGTGTAGTTGATATATATAAAATACAGAATATGTCTAATAATGTTATTGTTTCTCCACATTCTCTATCTTCTGAAGCTGGTGAAACTATTTTTAAATTAGGTGGGAATGCAATAGATGCTGCAATTGCTGTCAACATTGTTCAAGGAGTTGTTGCACCAGAAACATGTGGAATTGGGGGCGATCTTTTTGCACTTGTTTGGATAGATGGAGAGGATAAACCATATTGCATAGATTCATCTGGGTATGCAGGCACAAATATTGAGAATATAGATTTTTCAAGTATGAAATCCATACCCCTTAATCACGAAGCTTCAGTAACTGTTCCAGGTGCAGTTAGAGGGTGGTCAGAGTTACATAAAAAATTTGGGAAGATAGATTTTAATATTTTATTTGAAGAAGCTATAAAAATTTGTAACAACGGTTTTGAGGTTAGTTTTGAATTAAATAAATCTTTAATTCACCATCGAGAGGCACTTATTAATCAAGTTTCATCTGATAATTTCTATGTTGAAGGAAAGGCTGTTGGGATTGGCAATATAGTAAAAAGAGAAAAGCTCGGTGAAACACTCTCTCTTATTGCTGAACAAGGTCCAAATGTTTTTTATGAAGGGGATATTGCAGAAGGAATATCAAGGGCTACAAATAATACATTAACAACTGAAGACATAAATAATTTTAAACCAAGCTGGGTTTCACCATTATCTATTGATATTTATGGAAAAACTGGATGGGTTACACCACCACATACACAAAGCTACTTAACTCTTGCCACTCTTAAAGCTTATGAAATAATTACAGATTCAAGTAAGAAGATTAACTCTCATTTATTAATTGAATGCTATAGGTCTCTTGCAGCAGACAGGGATCACATTACTTACGACTATGGAGATAAAATCGAAAATTTTTTTGGGCTTAATTTGGATTATATAAATTCAAAGGTTTTAGAAATAAATCCAAGTAAAACAAAATCTTTTCAAAGTCCTAAGAGGCTTGGCGGAGGAACAGCCTACATGGCTGTAAAAGATAAAGATGGAAATGCTGTTTCATTAATTCAATCTAATTTTCATGGAATAGGAAGCACAATAGGTGTATCTGATTATGGATTTTTTCTTCACAATAGAGGAGCAGGATTTAATTTAATTGAAAACCATCCAAACAGAATCAAATCATTAAGAAAGCCTTTACACACACTCTCTCCAACTATATGGAGCAAGGATGGAAAACTTGATATGGTAATTGGAACAAGAGGAGGAAGATACCAGCCACAATTATTAAGTCAATTTATTCTCTCTCTACTTCTTCAAACTTCATCTTTAGACTCGGCTATGAAACAAAGTCGATGGACCATTGATTCTTTTAATGAAAATAGTCAATCTCATTTAATTATTGAACAAGGTATCGAAGACGAAGTAATTAAAGACTTGAAAGAAAAGGGACATAAAATAACAATTAAGGACAACTTGCAATCGAGTTTTGGGCCAATTTCAGCAATTTGTAAAGATGTTAATGGATCATGGGTTGGTGTAGCTGACCCAAGAGTCGAAACATCAAAAGCTATATATTAAATATTTATCCACTAATTTTTTTATAGTTCTTTTCTTGATAATCTAAGCTAATCCAATGTTTTTCAATTATCTCATCTAAACCACAAAGATAAAACAAAGGAAATAAGAGAGCCTCTACTTGCTGAGGAGAACCCCCTTGGAATCTATATTTGTAATATTCATACTCAAGAAAATAATTTAAAGTTAATCCGTCATCTACATGAACAAGCATTTCATCTTCTAAAATATTACATTCGAGCTTAAGCTTATCTTCCATTTGACTCTCTGATAAATTTGCAAACTCCGTATAGATGTTTTTATACATTGTTATTGTTTCATCCTGGTAAGCATCGTTATAAGACGTACAAGAAATAAAAAGAATTGTTAGTAAAATATATCTTTTCATAATTTTATTCTAACTATTTAAGGAAATATTTTATTGAACCTAAAGGAACATCCTTGTAGTGTTTATAAAAGGAATTGGAAATGAAACGAATTTACACATTTGGTGGAGAATTAGTCGAAAGAAACTTAACCGTTGCTGACATTATTGAAAATAAAAAAGCAGGAAACAAGTTAACGCAAGTTACAGCACAAAACGCAGAAGAAGCAAGAATTATTGCTGATCAAGATGTAGATATGATTATCACAGGAAGCGATTGGTTTGCAGATGTAAGAAGTGGTGCACCAAATATATTTATTACCGCAGCTTTATTTGCTGGAAGATATATTACAAATGATGAGATTTTAGAAGGTGCTATGAAAGCTGCTATGGAAGGTGCCGATTCTGTACTTACTCCTAGAGGTCTAGGTGTTGTCGAAATGCTTGCTAACGAAGGTTTAGCTGTACAAGGTCATGTTGGAATGGTTCCATCAAGTTCTACTCAATTAGGAGGTTTAAGAACAGTAGGAAAAACAGCAGAAGAAGCTATAAAAATACTTCATGACATGAGAAGACTAGAAGATGCAGGTGCGTTTGGTGCTGAAGTAGAATGTGTTGCAGATGATGCACTAGAAGAAATTAAAAAACACACTTCATTAGTAATTAACTCTCTAGGGTCTGGAAGCTCGGGAGATGTGATATTTTTATTTTTTGAGGACATATGTGGTGAAACAGGAAACCCGCCTGGAAAAATGCCAAAACATGCTAAGTCATGGGGAGACGGAAAAGCTATAAGAGAGAAATTAGATCAAGAAAGACGAAATGCTATAAAAGGTTTTAAAGAAGATGTAGTAGCTGGAAACTTTCCTTCAGAAGACTATACAGTTTCAATGTTGCCTGGAGAAAAAGACAAGCTTATTGAAGAACTCGATAAAATATAAGATAAGAGACTATGGAAAATAGAAAAGTTGTAAATATTGCGGGATATAGGTTTGTTGATCTTCATGACAGAGATCAATTAAGAGAACCTTTTTTAAAGCGCTGTGAAGAGTTAAACCTTAAAGGGACAATCTTACTTAGTCCAAATGGAATTAATTTTTCTTTATCTGGAAGTCAAGAAAGTATTGATGGTTACTTAGAATTCTTAGAGTCCGATGACAGGTTTGTTGGCATACCTTTAAAAGTTACATATAACAACTATCAACCATTTAGAAGAATGCTTGTTAGGTTAAAAAAAGAGATTATTTCTTTAGGAATGGATGAAATTAAACCCCTTGAATTTACCGGTCCAAATATTAAACCAGTCCAATTTCAAGAAATGTTAGATAACGAAGAAGAAGTTATAGTTTTAGATACAAGAAATGATTATGAGGTAAGAGTTGGTACATTTAAAAATGCAATTGATCTAAATATTCCTTCATTTAGAGATTTTCCAGAGGCAGTATCAAAGTTACCAGAAGAGTATAAGAAAAAACCAATAGTTATGTTTTGCACAGGTGGCATTAGGTGTGAAAAAGCATCAGCAGTAATGCTGAAGTCTGGGTTTGAAAATGTAAAGCAACTTGAGGGTGGTGTTTTAGATTATTTTAAAGAAACCGACGCTTCACATTGGGATGGAGATTGTTTTGTATTTGACGATAGGGTAGCAGTTGATAAAGATTTAAATGAAACAGATTATGTAATGTGTTATTCGTGCAGGGAGCCTTTAACTAAAGAAGAAGTTAGATCACCAGATTATAAGATAGATGACCACTGTCCTTACTGCATAAATGATTCTCTAAAACAAAAGATATAAATAGTAATGCGCTTATTTGAAACCTTATTAGTTTCAACCATTCTTTTAGTGGGAATTACTCAATTGTTATCTTCATTTAAAGAGTGGAGAAGTAAAGATCAAAAATATATAGATTCAACAAAACCCCAAAAGACGTTATTAATAATCTCTTTTGCTTTTTTCATAGTGCATTTTATTTTTGAAGGGATTAGGTGGCAGCTTTATTATCTTTATGCGTATTTAATTTTTGCTTTAATTGTTACTTTTTTATTAAAGAAAACTCTACTTAAAAATTGGAAAGGCTTAAGAACTTTTATTGAATTTTTAAATCTATTCCCACTAATGATTTCTATATTCCTTTCTTGGGTTCTTCCAGTTCCCAAATTAATTGAACCAGTAGGGGAATATAA
>CEOQ01073357.1_pt1 | contig 10542 bp, 8 predicted proteins | sample 361351 | NCBI WGS metagenome assembly CEOQ01 (sample SAMEA2619907, study PRJEB7988) | marine metagenome | biome: marine biome (ENVO:00000447); feature: deep chlorophyll maximum layer (ENVO:xxxxxxxx); material: "saline water (ENVO:00002010), including plankton (ENVO:xxxxxxxx)" | depth 60 m | reverse complement strand
TGGTTCCTAAGACCAGCGTGTCTACCAATTCCACCACCGCGGCAAAACAAAATTTAATCCTATTGTTGAATGCTATAAATTACAAAGTAAGTTTAGCTTAAAGAAATAGTTATGTGATTTTTTTAGAACAGGGCGCTAGATAGATCTGACCTTAAATCATCAATATCTTCAATTCCAATTGAAAGACGAATTAGAGATTCTGTGATTCCCATTTCTAGTTTCGTCTCATCTGGAACTGCAGCATGGGTCATAAAATAAGGTATACAAACTAAACTTTCTACGCTTCCTAAACTTTCAGCTAGTTGAAATATTTCTATTTTTTTCAAAAATTTATCCCTGGATTTTACATCACCAACATCAATAGAAAGCATTGCGCCAAATACAACATCTCCTCTAGGGCTAAGCTGCTGTTTTTTTGCTATAGCATATTGAGGGTGAGATTTGAGACCTGGATAGATAGTCTTTTTTATATTTTTTTGTAAAGAAAGCCAATTTGCAAGCTCATATGCATTTTCTGTTGCTTTCTGATATCTAAGCGCTAAGGTCTTTGTTGATCTTAATGTAATCCAATTATCAAAAGGACTAGGAACGCCACCTGTTGCCTTCAACATGAATTGTAATCTTTCATGCAATTCATTATCATTAGTAGTCAAAACTCCTCCAAGAACATCGGAATGACCCGATAATGATTTTGTTGAGCTTTGCATAGAAATATCTGCTCCAAGCTCTAAAGGTCTTTGTCCGTAAGGGCTCATAAATGTATTATCTACACTTAGAAGGACATTCTGGCTTTTACATATTTTTGATGTTGCCTCAATATCGCATAATTCAAGAAGAGGATTTGTTGGGCTTTCAACATGAACAAGTTTGGTATTCTTCTTAATTTTATTTTTAATGTTTTGCGGATCTCTAGTATCAATCCATTCAAAATTGATACCTTGACGACTCAGAACATTCATTGCCATTCGATAGGTTCCACCATAAGTATTTCTTGAAACTAATATGTGATCATCTTTATCAAATAATTGGAATAATGCTGTGGTTGCTGCCATTCCTGAGCTATAGCAAACTGCATGTTTTGAACCCTCAATTGCAGCAAGGTTTTTCTCCAAGCGACTTCTAGTAGGGTTTGAAACACGGGAATAATCATGGCCGCGATTTTGCCCTACGCCATCCTGCTTGAAAGTTGAAGTAAGATGAATTGGGGGTGCCACGGAACCGTGCTCTTCATTGGCTTTATTTCCTATATGAACAGATTTTGTTGAAAAACCCCATTTTGATTTTTTTGACATAGCTATACCTTTGAGTAACCTTGGTTTAAGTAGTGCTGAAGTTTTTTGAATTTAACTTCAATTTGCTTTCCGCTTGGGCTTACTAATTTAATTTTTTCATTTCTTCCAATCTTTTCATCAACCCGAACTGGCTCCACTGCTTTTGCGGAAGAATTTGTAGCTTGCTCCTGCAATGAAGGAGCGGCAAGGCCCATTCCCAGTGACTCATCATGCCTAGTTTGAATATTGGACGTATTATCAGAAATACTTTCTGGACCTGAAGCAATACCTTGAATTTGAGTTCTATAAAGACGTTTAACAGTTTCAGAAGTTGTATCAATCATCATTTGTTGAAACATTTGAAATCCTTCTGATTTATATTCAAGGAGTGGATTTTTTTGACCATATGCTCTCAAATTAATTCCTTCCCTAAGTTGATCCATCGCATATAAATGGTCTTTCCATTTTTCATCAATTGTACGTAATGAAATGAATTTTTCAAACGCACGTAATATCTCTGGCTGAGCAATATTTTCTCTGTTTGAGTATACTTCCTTTGCCTGATTTAAGATGTAATTTTTAACTTCATCAATGCTCAAATCATTATTGCCGGTATGCTCTTGCACTGAACTCAAACTAATATCTATTAATAAATGCGAAGAAAGATTTTGCTTTAAATTAGCCCAATCCCAATTTTGAACATTTATATCTTCAAATCCTTGAAGCTCATCCTCTACAAAATCGTCGATCATATCATTAATAACTTCAGAAATATCATCATCATTTAAAGCTTGTTTTCTAGTGTTATATACAACTTGACGCTGTTGATTCATCACATCATCATATTCTAATAAATGTTTTCTAATTCCAAAATTTCTTTGTTCAACTTTTTTCTGCGCATTTTCTATGGCACGAGTAACCATTTTTGCAGTTATAACTTCACCTTCTTCAGCACCAAGACGATCCATAACAGATGCAATTCTCTCGCTATTAAATAATCTCATCAGGTCATCTTCTAGTGAAAGATAAAATACGCTAGAACCAGCATCACCCTGACGTCCAGACCTTCCTCTTAACTGCAAATCAATTCGTCTTGATTCGTGCCTTTCTGTTCCAATGATATGCAATCCGCCAAGCTCTTTTACGCCCTCTCCCAATTTTATGTCAGTTCCACGACCAGCCATATTTGTTGCAATTGTTACCGCACCTTTTTGACCAGCTCTCGCAACAATTTCTGCCTCGCTTTGATGTTGCTTCGCATTTAATACATTGTGTGGAATTCCTTTTCTCTTTAACATTCTAGATAAAAGCTCAGAAGCTTCAACTGAGATTGTCCCTACAAGGGAAGGTTGCCCTTCATTAGATCTAAGAGCTATCTCTTCAACAACAGCATTATATTTTTCTCTTTTTGTTTTATAAATCAAATCATTGCGATCTTCACGTATCACCGGTTGATGGGTAGGAATTACAACTACCTCTAAATTATAAATTGATCCAAATTCTTCAGCTTCAGTTTCAGCGGTACCCGTCATTCCTGCAAGTTTGTTATACATTCTAAAATAATTTTGAATGGTAATTGTTGCTAAGGTTTGGGTCTCTCTTTCTATTTTTACATTTTCTTTTGTTTCTAGTGCTTGATGGAGACCATCGCTGTAACGCCTTCCAGCTAACACTCGACCAGTGAATTCATCCACGATTTGGACCTTACTATCTTGAACCACATATTCTACGTCTTTTTCATAAAGTGTATATGCCCTAAGAAGCTGGCTCATGTTGTGAATTTTTCCCGATCTATCCGCATGGGTTTGATGGGCAGAGTCTTTTTCTTTATCTTTTTCTGTTTTGGATAGATTATCATTGGTATCAATATCATGTAATATTTCACCGAGGTCTGGTATAACAAATGCCTCTGGATTATTTGGCGCCAAAATACTTCTTCCCTTTTCAGTAATATCAATAACATGGGTTTTTTCATCAATGCTATAAAACAAATCATCATCTACTTCATGAAGTTTTTTATCTCTCATATATTCAGATTCAACTTGATGGGCAAGTTTCTTTGTACCCGCTTCTTGAAAAATTTTCATCACCCTAGGATGTTTTGGGGCTCCTCTAAGAGCTTGAAGTAATTTGTATCCTGCTTCACTATCTTTATTATCTTTCATCAAAGATTGAGCTTCTTTAGTAATTTGCGCGACTAGTTCATTTTGCTTTTTTACCAACTTCTGAATAAGAGGTTTTAATTCATTAAATGTTGTATCAACAGGAGCATCAACTGCCCCCGAAATAATTAATGGTGTTCTTGCTTCATCAATTAAAACTGAATCAACTTCATCAACTATTGCATAGGCGTATTCACGCTGTACTTGATCCTCCTTTTGTAGAGACATATTATCTCGTAAATAATCAAACCCAAATTCATTATTTGTTCCATAAGTAATATGACAGTTATAGTTTTTTCTTCTCTCATCAGGTGTCATATTATTAAGAATGAAACCAACTGTTAAGCCCAGTCGCTTATACACTTCACCCATCCACTCTGCATCTCTTTGAGCTAAATAGTCATTAACTGTTACTAAATGAACTCCTCGATTGGTGAGAGCATTTAAGAAAATTGGGAAGGCTGCCACAAGAGTTTTTCCTTCTCCAGTTTTCATTTCTGCTACATTGCCACGATGAAGAATGATCCCTCCTATGATTTGCACATCATAGGGTACCATATCCCAACTTAATTCTCGACCTACGACCTTCCAACTTGATCCACACATTCTTCTACATGTTTCTTTGACCATTGAAAAAGCTTCGGGTAAAATTGAATCAAGTTTTTTTTGTTCGCTACGTAAAATAAAGTTTTTTGCTTCATCCTTATCACTAATTTCATCTCTGGCTTTACTTTCTGCCTCTTCTCGGGATGATTGAATATCATCCATTAATTCAACAGTACGTTGCTTTAATTCTTCATCAGATTTGTTCTTTAGTTTTTCTGCAAGTTGATTTATTTCATCAACTATAGGGTATAGCAATTTTATTTCACGATCAGAGCGTGAACCAAAAACGCTATTAATTAAATTTGAAATCATATTGGTAATTTATCTTTTTCTTTAGAAACAGATTTATAAATATTATCTAAAACACCATTCACAAAGGCCGAACTTTCTTCCGTGCTGTACTGTTTTGCTATTTCAATGGCTTCAGAAATCGATACCTTTGGAGGTACATTTTCGATAAAAAATATTTCACTAATCGCTACAATAAGCAATAAGCGATCTAAAATAGCAACTCTTTCAAACTCCCAATTATTAAGTCGAGACTTAATTAAATTTTCACACCACTCTCTATTTTTTAAAGAAACTTCAAAAAGTTCAATAATGAAATTATCTAGTTCTTTATCGCGAATTTCACGAGCTAAAATATCTTTAATTACTTTAGAGCGACTTTCTTCTCCTATTTCAAGAGCATAAAGAGCTTGGAGAACAGCTTCTCGCGCAGAGCGCCTAGAATATTTAGTTGAAGTCATAAAAAACGCAGGTTATATGGGATGTATCCACCCAAAAGGGTCATCTATTTCTTCTTTTTGAATTTGAATGAGATGTTTTTTGATAGAAAGAGTTTTTGGTCCATAATCCCCATTTCCAATTATATATTCTTTGTCCTTTGTTGATATTTTTCCAACACATGTTACCTCAACGGCTGTTCCGCAACAAAAAACCTCTTCGGCTTTTAGGAGTCTTTCAATTTCAATATCGGTTTCTTTGACTTTAAGATTCAATATTTCTTTAGCTATAGTTATAACGGAATCTCTTGTAACTCCGTCTAGTATTGACCCGCCTAGTTTTGGCGTTAAAAGCTCACCATCAGAAACAACAAAAAGATTTGCAGCTCCCATTTCTTCAATAATCTGCTCATTTTTAGCATGGACATATATCATATCATTATATCCATTAGATTTTGCCTGCATACCTGGAAATAAAGAGGCTGAGTAGTTTCCAATAGCCTTAGCGTTACCTATACCTTTTGGAGCAGCTCTATGAAATTCATCAGATAAAAATAAATGGAGCACTTTAGCATCCCCTTTAAAATATGATCCAACAGGAGATGCGAATACTATAAATAAATATTTTGACGCTGGCTGAACACTAATAGCTTTAGAAATTCCAAAACTAATTGGCCTTACATACATTGTTCCTTTCCCGTAAGGAGGAATATAATCTATATTATCTTTCACAGTGGAGAGGACGGCTTTCATAAAGTATTCATCATTCATCATTGGAATGCAAATTCGCTGAGTTGATTTTTGCATTCTTGCAGAATTCTTATCTGGGCGAAACATGACAATCCTATCTTTTGCAGTGTGATAGGCTTTCATACCTTCAAAAACACCTTGACCATAATTCAACACGCATGCCGCAGGAGAAAGATTAACTTCTCCATAGGGAACAAGATTTCCATCAATCCATTCTTCACCTGTAGAACATTCTCCTTTCCACATACTTCGAGTGGGTAAGGCTTCAAATCCTAGACTATCCCAATCGATTTGTTGTTTTTTTAAAGTCATAAAGGCTTGTATAGATTACTTAATTCTTTTACTAAGCTAAAATGATAAATTAGAGGAGCAGTCTGAGAAATATAAAAAAGATATGAATTCATTTATAATAGCTAGATATATTAATACAATTTACTAAATAAATTATTTAAGAATAAGATTGCAATAATTAATTTTTTCCTTCATCGTATGCTTTAATAATATTTTTAACTAAGCTATGCCTGACTATATCTTCAGAAGAAAGTTCGCAAAAACCTATACCATCAATTCCTTTTAATAGATTAAGAACTTGAATCAGTCCAGATTCAAGTTTTTTTGGTAAATCGGTTTGAGTTACGTCTCCAGTTATGATTGTTTTTGAATTCACACCCAGTCTAGTTAAAAACATTTTCATTTGAATTGATGATGCATTTTGCGCTTCATCTAAAATCATAAATGCATTGTTTAAAGTCCTGCCACGCATATAGGCAAGTGGTATTATTTCTATAGTTTTATTTGCCAGTAACGGTTTTAATTTTTCAAAATTTAACATTTCTCCTAGGGCGTCATAAAGAGGCGTCAAATAAGGATCGATTTTTTCCTTAAGGTCTCCAGGTAGAAAGCCCAAGCTTTCACCTGCTTCAACTGCGGGCCTGCATAGAACTATTTTATCTACTTCATTATTTTCGAGCGCTGCTACTGCAAATGCTACTGCAATGAAAGTCTTTCCGGTTCCAGCTGGTCCAGTTGAAAAAACAATATCATTATTTCTTACTACATCAACATATCTTTCTTGGCCTTTTGTTCTGGCAACTATACTTCCCTTGCGACCATAATGAATATTATAATTAGGATTATCATTTTTTGAATTCATTGCTGTGGAATTAAACGTCAATAGGGTCTCTATATCGCTTTTTGCAAGAGATCCTTTTTCATTAAGCGTGGATGCCATTTCATGGAATATTTGATTGATAGTAGAAATTTCGTTCTCTTCACCAATAATTTTTATTACGTTACCCCTAACTATAATCTTACTCGAAAAATTATTTTCAAGTATTTTTAAATTGGTATCTGCCGGCCCGAAAAATGAACCAAGGTCAACACCCTTCATTTCAATTGTCTTTTCCATATACAAAATATATTTATTAAAATTAGTGCTCAAATTTATAACTTTTTTCAATGTAATACACAGCTGTCAGATTAAATTAAATAATATGAAATCATTTCAATACAAACTTTTAATACTGTTATTATTTATGGGGTGTACAACTAAATCCCCGCTATCAAATCGTTATGTTTCAAAAAAGAAAAATATTGAACACCTTGTTGAGCTTGGAAAATCTCACTGGGAAAGAAGGGTTGATCTTAATGATGCTAAGCTTTCAAACCATTTTCTATTAAAAGCAATCGAACTTGATCCAAAAAATTCAGAGATAATGGCCTTGTTCAGCAGAAGTTGCTATTTTATTGGACGCTTTATCAATAACAATTCTGAATCATCAGATTCATTATTTATGCTAGGATATACAAAATCCTGGGGTCATATAATTGCATCTGATGCTTTCCAAAATGGCTACAAATCGGTTAGCGGTGATAGTATCGCAAAAACTATCGCAGGGCTAGAAAACTTATCTGAGGAATTACTACCAGTTGCATATTGGTGGGCTGAGAATTATACTAGCTATCTGTTAACAAAACCGGTTCTACAAAGAATAGAAAGCCGGGAGATTATTGAAACTGTGATTCACCATATTCTTTCAGTTAATCCTGAGTATAATTATCATGGAGCAAACCGAATTTTTGGTACATTTTATGCTAAACTTCCAGGTATAAACTTAGATCAATCAAAGAATAATTTTGATAAATCAATTTCAATTGAACCAAATTTTATGACAAGCTATACATTGCGTGCGCAATATTTTTCCACTAAAGCTGGGGATGAGGATTTATTTATTAAAGATCTTCAGCTTGTTTTAAATGCAGATCCAACAAAGTTACCGGAAGCCTCACCTGAAAATCTTTTTGAACAGGAGAAAGCAAAATTTCTTCTTTCTAGAAAAGAATCATTATTTGAATAAATTTGATTTATTTAAATAATTCCTCAGTTCATCAACCATCTCAACACTATGTGTTCTTTCATTGGTTTCTAAATTAATTAACGTTGCTCCATCAATTGCATTAACCATTTCTAATGTTTTTTCATAGCTATGTAAAATGTCTTTTTTACCAGAAAAAACCAAAATTCTTTTTTTTATTTGTTTGATTTTATCCTGAAAACTATATTGTTTAAAACTCAATGCTGAGCGACGAGTTCTTCCGAGGTGAATATTATCTAGAACATAAGCATATTTGTGGTATTGCTTGGAATCGGAATCCATATCAATATATTTCTTCTTCATGTACCATTTTGCAAAAGGCTTGATAAGTATATAAAGCTGAGTTGGGATAACTGCAATAATAATGATTAGAAATCGTGGGATATTAAATTCAATATTTGGACCAATCAGTACCGCTAATAATGGACTTAATTTGTTTGCAGCCATTGCGTCAAGTATTGCTGTTGCACCCATTGAGCTTCCTAGGGCAATAAAGCTATTATCATCTATATTATTTAACTGAACTGCTTTAGCTATATCATCTCCAATATTTTGGATGCTAATTTTTTGTTCTTTTGTATGTTTTGCTGAACTCTTTTCTCTGGTTTCAATATAATAAATCTCAAAATGCTTGGACATTTCTTTAAGTACAATTTTCCAGCCACGAATAAAAGAACCCCAACCGGCAATAAAAATTATTGGAGGATATTTCGTTAGTTTTTTTGGAGTGAAATGGATTTCAAACAACTGTATTTTATTAGAAACTCCAATGTACCGAGTTTGAATGTCAGTACCTGGGCTACAATAATCAGAATAATTATTTCTTTTTATCAATTATATTAATGTTTAAATCAAATAATTGCTCTGTGGATACAGAACTGGGAGATTCATCCATCAATGAAGATGCTGATGTGGTTTTTGGAAATGCAATAACATCTCGGATATTGCTCGATCCTGATAAAATCATAATTAATCTATCAAAGCCAAAAGCAATGCCACCATGCGGAGGCGTTCCATATTTTAGAGCATCAACTAAAAATCCAAACCTTGAATTGATTTCTTTTTTATCCATGCCTAATAATTCAAAGATTTTTGATTGAAAATCTGGCTGATGATTTCTAATTGACCCTCCTGCTATTTCATAGCCATTCATGGTAAGGTCATAACCTCGCGATTTTAATGACGATGGGTCTGAATCAAGGTCTTTTATATCAGAAGATGATGGCGCTGTGAAAGGATGATGTCTTGCAACATACCTATTAGAATCACTATCAAATTCAAACATAGGAAAATCAGTTATCCAAACAGGATTGAATTTTGTTGGATCGCACAATCCTTCCTCCTTGCCAATTAATACTCTCAGAGCGCCAAGCGCGGTTAGCACAACTTCTTTTTCATCTCCAATTAAAAAGATAATATCGCCATCTTCTATGTTGGCAAATTGAATTAGATCTTTTTGAATAGCGTTATCAAAGAATTTTGAAATACCCCCTACAAGTTCATCAGACTCCATCTTCATCCACGCTAAACCTTTGGCTTTGTATTTCTTGACATAATCGGTATAATCATCAATATTTTTTCTAGAATACTTAGCTCCCGATTTAACGACAACTGCCTTAACATAAGGGGATGACTTAAATGCATTAAATTCAGATTGATCGGTAAGGCTTTTTACATCAACCAAGTGCATTTCAAATCTAGTGTCGGGCTTATCTGAACCATAAATCTCCATCGACTGATCATAAGTCAACCGTGGGAACGTTTTTGGTAAATCGATATTTTTTACCGATTTAAATATATGCTGAGTCAATCCTTCCATCTCTTTAAAAATAATTTCTTCATTAATAAATGACATTTCAATATCAATTTGGGTAAACTCAGGTTGTCTATCAGCTCTTAAGTCCTCATCCCTAAAACACTTCACTATTTGAAAATACCTATCATACCCAGAAATCATCAAAATTTGTTTATAAACTTGAGGTGACTGTGGTAAGGCATAAAACTTTCCATGGTGAATTCTACTAGGGACCAAATAATCCCTTGCCCCTTCAGGAGTTGATTTCATCAACACAGGGGTTTCAACCTCAATAAAATTGTTTTTAGATAAATAGTTTCTTACCGCTTGATATGTATTATGGCGCATCTTGATATTTTCCTGCAACTCTTCAGTTCGCAATTCAAGATATCTATATTTTAATCTTAGATCCTCCTCTGCGCTGTTTCGATCAGAAATAACAAAAGGCAATGGATCTGCATAGTTTAAAATTTCCATGGTGGTTACATAGACTTCTACTTCACCGGTATGCATATCAGAATTAACCGAGCTCTTATCCCTATCGCGAACATCGCCAGAAATAGATAAAACATCTTCCATGGATAGTTTTTTTACTTGCTCAAAATCACCATTATAATCATCAGAATTAAAAACAATTTGTGTTTTACCATACCTATCGCGCAGGTCAACAAAAACTACCTGTCCATGGAGACGCACGGTATTTACCCATCCATTTAATACAACAGATTTTCCAGAATCCTTAGATTGTAATTCACCGCATGTATGTGTTCTTATATTCATATATGATTTAGGTAAATTTATAAAAAAATTCTTGATACGCTAAATGTTTCAAGAACATAGGAGGAAAAAAGGTTGGAA
>CEOQ01151184.1_pt1 | contig 10544 bp, 11 predicted proteins | sample 361351 | NCBI WGS metagenome assembly CEOQ01 (sample SAMEA2619907, study PRJEB7988) | marine metagenome | biome: marine biome (ENVO:00000447); feature: deep chlorophyll maximum layer (ENVO:xxxxxxxx); material: "saline water (ENVO:00002010), including plankton (ENVO:xxxxxxxx)" | depth 60 m | reverse complement strand
CGCCAGCGCACAGCTTGCGTTTTCCGCATTGGGAAATTTGGAAGTTAAGTTATCAAAAATTGAAAAGGAAATGCTATTCGCACGAAGAAGCCTCTATGTAGTCGCTGATATCCAGAAGGGTGAAGTTTTTACAAAACAAAACATCCGATCAATACGCCCTAACTATGGAGTGCATCCCAAATTCCTAACAAGTATTATAGGGAAGCGTGCAAGAAGGACGTTATGCAAGGGGGAACCCTTTAATTTAAATATGATTAAAAATGATAAACCTTAAAAACAGTTATTATGGAACAACTCAATACAGAGAAACTTATTAAAACTGCTAAGCATTACCAGGTAAGGGGGCAGCATGAAGATGCTTTAAGAACATACCAGGATGCCCTAGCTATTGATCCAAAATGCTCTGAAGCGCTCCACGAACTTGGAATGATACATTTCCGTTCTGGTAATATTTCCATGGCGATTACACTTTTAAAAGGAGCAACAAAATATGACAATAGACGAGCTGATTTTCATAATAACTTGGGCACAATTTTAAAAACCTCGGGAAACCTAGACGCAGCCGAGAAAGCCTTTCGAAAGGCCTTGACCTTAGATAGAAATCTAGTACCAGCACTTGTAAATATTGGTTCTCTACTTTTGGACCGACTTCAGGTCGCAGCAGCACTTAAGGCACTTAATAGAGCTGTTGACCTAGCACCAGAGAATTCAACTGCTTTATCAACCTATGCTGAAGCAAAAAAAATGTCTGGTGATGTGGTTGAGGCTCTGAGTTTACAACTAAAAGCGGCTGAAACCAATCCATTTGCAGATTTTGTATGGCTTAACCTAGCAAATACTCATATGGACCTTGAGCAATGGGATGAGTCTTATTTAGCAGTCAAAAAATCTATAATCCTATCGCCCCACCTTTGCGAAAGCTGGAACAATCTAGGCTTTATTAAAATAAATTATGGAGAATTTCTATCAGCCGAAAGATACTTCACCCAAGCATTGATTATAAGGAATAATTTTGCTCCTTCCTACAGTGGATTGGCAGAGGTGAATTATCTACAAAATCAGCTTGATGATGCGCTAAAATTTTCAGCAATTGCTATCCAGTTTAGTCCCGAGTCACCGCATCATTACAAGAGCCGCCGAGCTTTACAATTACTGGCTAAAGGGTCTATGAAAGACGGCTGGGAATTAAAAGAGGCCCGGCTATGCTTAGACCATAGCATTGATCATCGAGGACGGCCCCCCCGTTGGGATGGGCAATCCCTAACTGATAAAACCCTGCTCATTACAGCAGAAGAAGGTATCGGTGATGAGGTGTTTTATGCAAGTTGCTTCAATGATGTGATAAACTCCACAAAACAATGTTTTATAGAATGTGATCCGCGGTTAGTTAGCTTATTTGAACGCTCCTTTCCCAGCGCTAAAGTTAGAGAAGTAGAACGCACTGGTTCACGATTAAAGCCGGTCCAGTCATATTATTGGCTTCCTAAAAACCCAACTGTCGACCTTTCTATAGAAACCGGAAGTCTATTTAGGTTTTTTCGATCTAGCATAGATGACTTTCAAAACAGAGGTCCCTATCTAATCCCCCAACGGGATTTGCAAGAAAAATGGAGAGCGCGTATTTCAGAATTAGGGTCGGGATTAAAAATTGGTTTTTGCTGGCGAAGCAAATACCCTAGTATCTTTCGCAATCATCATTACACGCAATTAACTGATTGGTTGGAGATATTTAAATTTCCCACGGCCCATTTTATTTCGCTGCAGTACGGATATGATTGGCAAGAGGAAATAAATTCTGCACCTAATGTTCTAAGAGAGAGGATAACTGTTTTTAATGACGCTGATATGTCGGATGACATGGAAACAGTGTTCGCAATTGCTTCAAATTTAGACGTAATCATCTGCCCAAGCAGCACCGTAAGCTGGATCGGCGGCAGCCTTAATATTCCGACTTGGGTTTTTCACCTAAGACCAAATCATACCCAATTAGGGACCGACTTTTTTCCGGGTTTTCCCTCGATGCTAAGTTTCCCCAAAAATATCGACGAACCCTGGGATACCTGTTTTTCAAAGATATGTATGGAGTTAAAAAATATGTCCGCTAGCCAGCTTGCAAAATAATTTTCTGCTACTGAGCTATTTTGATTGCTGTCTATGCAGACCCCTTACAAGGCTAAGACGCACAAGGTTACAGTTAGGCCTCTGCACTCGCCCATGATCCCTAAATCCCGCACGCTTTAATGTAATGATAGCCGGCCAATTATCTGCTTGGGGTTCACATATAATTCTTTCAAATTGAGTTCTTTGAAATATTTCTTTGACAAGTTCTTTAATTACGGCTCTGCCAATTCTTTGCTTTAGGTATGCTGGATCACCAATAAAAAATCTTATCCCACACTCATCAAAACCCAGGACCGTTTCCAAAGATGACAAGCTTGAATAAACCTGGGACAACCCTATGGGTGTATCTCCTACACGAATAATCATTGAGTTATCGACAAATATGTCTTTAGCTATATCGCTAATATCCCGATAAGCTTTATCAGACCAACTATCCGGCCACCAGCGTTGCACATGGGGCGTTTCCACCCAGTTCTTGATTGGTGCTAAATCTTTATCGCTTACTTTAAAAAACGTGATATTTTCATGAGTATATTCGTTTAGATTCATTGTAAATAAAGCTTGAATTATTTTAATATGAGGAGATTTTATCAAACAATCCTAATTAGCGCACCCTAACTGCCTATTTAAGAGCAAATTTATCTATCCATTTTCCAGCACTAATTGCTTCTGAGCTGTTTGGTGCAACATCTATAACTTTTGACCAATCCAAGACAGCACTATCCAGCTGACCAACTAAATTCAAGATTATACCCCTTTCAAGAAGAGCTGCTGGTAAATTAGGTGCAAATGCAAGCGCGTTGTTTACGTCAATTAAAGCCCCATCGAAGTCTTTAGAACTTCTTTTAGCAATTGCCCTGAATAACAATGCGTCCCCAAACCTTGGGTTGTTTTGAATTGCTTTATCTATATCGGCTATAGCTTCTTCATAATTTTTTAATGCCATCCACGTTATGGCTCTATCAAGAAAAAACTGCGGATCTTCTCTATAAAGATCGATAGACGATGTTTGGTTTTCAAGTGCTTTTTTTGGCTGCCCCATCAAAAGCCTTGCATGCCCTGCCTGTGAAAAAAGCTGAGCCCGCACTTCATTACTCAACTCATTTTTATCGGCGGTCAAATTTTCGAAAATAATAGCAGCTGCTTCATAAAAACCAGCGAAAAACTTCCCTGTTGCTAGACAGTGTTTTGCGGCCATGTGTTCTGCTTCAGCAAGCCATTTCTTTGCCGTTTCAATACCCTTTTCAGGATACATTCGACTTTGCGACATGCAATCGTTATAACGTTTTGACTGGGAAATATTATTTTTTTCTGTTGCTTCAGAAAGTTCTCCAAAAAGACACAACTGAACAATAAAGAGAATTTTGAAGATTCTTTTCATTTTTTTGTTAAATGGGAGGTCAAATCATCAACAGCCTTCAAAATTTCTACAAGATCCTGTTCCCGCGATAATCTGTGATCACCATTTTTTATAATATTTACTTGCACTTTCTCACTATCGACGTGTTCTGCGAGCTTTAACGAAAGTTGATAAGGAACCTCCTCATCCGCCATCCCATGAATCAAATGAAATGGTACCTTTATGTCTAATCTTTCTCTCAAGACTAAATGCTTTTTCCCATCTTCTATTAAATCTAAAGTGATAGTATACGGCGACTCGTCGTAGTCAGACGCTAATGAGCATTGTCCATTCTCTATTAGCTTTTTTCTTGTTTCATCATCAAATTGCGACCACATCAGATCTTCTGTAAAGTCAGGAGCAGAGGCAATCCCGACTATACCTCCAACTCGGCCTGGTCTTTCCTTCGCAGTCAATAGTGTTAACCAGCCACCCATGGAAGAACCAACCAAGATCTGACAGCCGTGAGTTAGTTTATCTAACACAGCCAGGCAATCAGAAAGCCATTTTCCGATATTTCCGTCAGTGAAAGATCCTGACGATTTACCATGGCCTCTATAATCAAATCTCAAAAAAGCCTGCCCTCGTTCCTCTGCATAGTCTTGTAATGCTAGAGCTTTTGTACCTTCCATGTCAGAAGCGAAGCCCCCAAAAAAAATAATTCCTGGTTCTGTGCCCGATAGTTTATTATAAGCGATTTTAACACCATCGGATTTGATCAGATAACTCGTTTCCATTTTTGGAGGTTCCGTAGTCGCTTGAGGCATATTGTTTTCTCTCCCTTCGATAACTGGCCAGGATAGTCTGATGACTAGTTCTAATTGTTCATACTATACAGCTACGAATTCGCAATATGAAAATTTAGGCTTTGACTTTTTCAAACCCAGTAAATCGTCAAAGACCCCGACTATCCTGCAAGTATTACCTGCGCTTGAATCCGGGGGCGTAGAAAGAGGCACTCTCGAAATTTCAGAGGCTATCATGGCCTCGAGCTGGAGGTCGCTTGTTATTTCCAAAGGCGGCAGGCTAGTTGAGCCATTGGAGAGGCAAGGAGCAAAACATTTTGAGATAAATATCGGTTCCAAAAACCCATTTGCCTGGCCAAAATCCTTCAAAAAGCTTAAACGCGTTATCTCAGAGTACAATGTTGATGTTGTTCATGCTCGGTCTAGAATGCCCGCATGGATTTGTAAATACGGAGCAGAGCAATGTGGGGTGCCTTTTATCACTACATTTCATGGTCGCTACAGGGACACTAATGCATTAAAAAGAATATACAACTCAATTATGGTCCGCGGCGAGTGTGTAATCGCCATTTCAAAATTTCTTGCCAATGATATTCAAAGCCGTTACGGAGTCAGCGATGACGCTTTGAAAGTTATTCCTAGAGGCGCAGATATATCCCTATTCAACCGGGAGATCGTCTCGGAAGAAACAACCAATAGACTAATTAAAAACTGGGGAGTGCCAGATAACACCCCAGTAATTATGTTGCCGGCACGCCTTACTCGGTGGAAGGGACATGGACTTCTTATCAACGCCCTGTCACTGATTAAAGACATGCCGTTTTTTTGTATTCTCGTAGGGGAATACGACACAAAAACAAGTTATAAGTCCGAGTTAGAAGCTCTAATTAAACGGAAAGGTCTGGAAAACAGGGTAAAAATTACGGGACATTGTGAGGATATGGCATCGGCCTACAAAATTTCAGAAGTTGTTGTATCTGCATCTTTAGACCCCGAACCTTTTGGCCGTATAGCTGTTGAAGCTCAAGCAATGGGTTGTGTTGTAGTAGCTGCTGATCATGGCGGCACACAAGAAACGATCAAAAACAACACGACGGGTATTTTAGTGAACCCGCGGGACGACTTTGCATTGGCAAATGGAATTAAAAAGGCACTAAAAATGCCGCCTAAAGACCGTAAATTAATGGGGCTTGCAGCCAGAGAATTCGTTAGCAGTAATTTTTCACGGGACACTATGTGCTATAGAACACTGTCTTTATATTGCCAACTTTTAAACATTAACCCTCAACCAAATAGTTAGGCCATGTCCCAGGAAAATATTTTAGTGATAAAATTGGGAGCTCTGGGTGATTTCGTTTATGCCATTGGTCCTATGCAAGCCATTAAAAAGCATCACAAAACAGCTAAGATTACCCTCCTAACCCGTTTATCCTTTGCTGATTTGGGATACAAGACTAAAATTTTCGATGATATATTGATTGATCCTGAGCCAAACTTTTGGAAACTAAAAAGTCTTTATGATTTTAGAAAAAAAATAAACTCCTTTCAGTTTGATAGAATTTATGACCTTCAAACCTCTGATCGAACTGGTTTTTACTATAAATTGTTAGGCCCTTTCAAAAGGCCTGAATGGTCCGGGATTGCACCAGGATGCAGCCATTATCACCATTATAAACGGCCAACACTTAAGCACACGCAAGATCGACATCGCGAGCAGCTGGCTCTTGCAGGAATTAACGAAGTATTACACCCCGATTTATCATTTATGGAAGGTGAAACAAAGTCATTTGGCTTGCCCCCTAACTATGCCCTCATTGTTCCGGGAAGTTCGCCTAAAATGAAGGTGAAGAGATGGCCATCGAAAAATTTTTCGTATATCTCAAAATTGTTAATTAAAAGAGGAATTACTCCTGTTTTAATTGGCGGAACTGATGATGCTGATACCATTAATGCCATTCAAAAGACATGCTGCGGAACTATCGGTTTGATAGGAAAAACTGACATTTTTCAGATTTCTTCATTGGCCAGGAAAGCAAAAATTTGTATAGGAAATGACACCGGACCGATGCATTTAATAGCTCTTTCGGGATGTCCAACGGTAGCTCTTTTTGGCCTTGGCTCCTTCCCAGATAAGGCTGCACCTAGAGGAGCGCATGTAAAAGTTCTTGTAAATGAAAATCTCATAAACCTAGCTGTAAACGACGTCCAAGTAGCCATAGCGGATTTATTAGAAGCGAACTAAGTAATCTTAACGACCAGAAAATCTGAAATGACGCCACTATCAGATAAGCAATTAGAAGACAGCCTTCAAAAAACACTGAAGGAAAATAACGACTGCAAAAAAGTTTGGGTGTTTGCATATGGAGCACTCATGTGGGCGCCATGCTTTAAACCAGAGGCCTCATCAACAGGCATACTCAAGGGTTGGGCACGCAAGCCATGCCTATGGACATTAACCGCGAGAGGCTCACCCGAAAAACCCGGTATCGTATTTGCATTAGACGAAGCAAAAGGGAAAGTTTGCAATGGGCTTCTTTTAAAGATTTCCCCCTCTCGATTAAAAACTGATCTCTTAAGCTTATGGCAAAGAGAGATGTATATGGGCCTATATAAACCTGCCTGGTTGCCGGTGACGACCGAAGGTAAAGAAATCATGGCTATTTGCTTTGTAGTGAACCGCAACCATAAGCTCTTTATAAGAGACTTATCAAAAATTTCGCTCATTTACGCTATATCAGACGCTCAAGGCGAATATGGAACATGTCTAGAATATTATCAAAAAACACTTAGTAGTCTTAATAAGCTAGGCCTAGAAGATACAGATATTCAAAAACTAACTGCTGAAGTAATGAAAAAGTCTGATATTTAATTCTGAGTACGCTCTATTTTTCATGATAATGGATGATCGATTGAATTGAAGGTCTCTCTTCCATTTTTAGAAAATGAGTATTTACGTTGGGAAGTTGTTCCCTTTCTACACCATCTCGTTCTAACCACCGCGTCAAAGTATATAAATAAGCATCACAAATACTAAAATGCTCTCCAAGCACCCAAGGCCCCTTGATCATTTTGTCATCAATAAGCTGAAAACAGTTTCCTACGTTTTCTGGCACCTTTTTCGTCATCGACGCTATTGCGGCCTCATCGTCAGACCACCGTGACCCTCTGCTTAAATGAGCATGGGCCACGTGTACCGTTGAACATAAATAACTATTAAATTCCTGAGCTTGCGCAAGCCGAAAAGGTTGGTCCAATGGAGCTACATTTTGACTTGGAAAACTTTGAGCTAAAAACAGTAGGATTGCCGGCGTTTCGGTTATTATACCATCTTTGGTATGTAAGGCAGGGACCCGTGCTTTTGGATTGACTTTCAAATAATTTGGTTTTTTCTGTTCACTTTTAGTAAAGTCGACAAGCTCCAAAGAATAATCCGCGCCTATTTCCTCAAGAATTATGTGCGAAGCCAGAGCGCAGGAGTTTGGTGAGTAGTAAAGACGCAAATTTGTCTCCTTATTTGTTTGTTTTAAGAATGAATTTTATTTTTCAAAACCTACCACCTAAAGGAGAGCTTTAACATCAAAAGACGGATCCTCAAACCTACTCATCTCAGGCTGCTCTTCCTTCTCAAGAAGCCTTTTTGCGATTAAAAAACTTGCTGCATCATTGATTGCATCGACTGCTAGAAGCTTGCCTTCTTTGAAATACCAAGTGGACTCTGACCCGGCACGTTTTCCGGCTCTTGTAATTGTTCTATCAAACCCAGCGTTCAAGCCAGCTATTTGCAACTTTACATCAAACTGATCTGACCAAAACCATGGATAAGGTTTGTACACCGCCTTCTTTCCAAATAGTGTTACTGCGGCCGTTTCTGCCTGATCAATGCTATTTTGAACTGACTCCAGCCTTATAAGATCTCCTTCGTATGGAAAGCGCGCACAATCTCCTGCAGCCACAATATTTGGATCCGATGTGAGACACGACTCGGTTACAATAATTCCATCATCCGCCGTCAGCCCTGCATCAATCGCTAATTGTTGATTAGGTCGGATACCTATTCCACAAATCACCAAATTTGCTTTTATTTCAATCCCGCTTTCCAAACGTGCGCCGCAGACTTTCCCATGATTTTCTAAAAGTTCCACTAAACTCGCAGATATTAGTATCTTAACCCCATTTCTCTCATGGAGTTTGGCGAAATATTCGGATGTCGCTACAGCGGCAACTCTTTTTAAAATTCTTTCTTCACGCTCTATAATTGTTACATCGTGACCAAGACTTGACATCACTGCTGCAACTTCAAGGCCAATATACCCTCCCCCTATTATAAGTATCGAGGATGTTGTTTTTAATTGACCGGCAATATTATCAACATCATCTATATTCCTTAATGTATAGACACCGTCGAGATCACCCCCCTTTGATTTTGGCAATTTAATTGTATCTGCGCCGGTCGTAAGAGCTAAACCTGAATACGCAAGTGATTGGCCGCTTTCCAGAAGGACACTTTTATTTTGAACATCAATCGAACTCACTTTGCTTTGGAGATACAGAGATACCGAATGATCTTCGTACCATTTAAAGGGCCTCAATAATAAACGCTCAACGCCAGTTTGGCCGATTAAGTATTTCTTTGACAGTGGTGGCCTTTGGTATGGTGGATATGCCTCAGCGGTGACTAAAGATATACAACGTGCGTCACCCATTGAGCGTAATTTTGCTATCAGAGAAAACCCTGCCTGCCCACCGCCGATCACAACTAAATGATTACTCATTATATCGCGAATACTCCTCAGAGAAGGCCCTAAAATAAAAACCGAAAACAGCAGTTATAATAATGTTACAACCCAAATCTATTCCAAAGCGCTCGGGCTTCGATAGAATCTAGAAGATCATTTATAACTTCACTTGCGACGTCACCTTCTATCTTGCTTGATAATCCAAAGCGAGATAATAGGCCGGCTTTTTTTTCAAAAGTTTTAAATTGAACATTCTCGCCAAAACGCTCTTGCATTACAGTTCTCATGTCTCCCAGTCCATCGATAAGCCCTAACTCTTTTGCCTTTACCCCGGTCCAGAACGCTCCACTAAATAGTTCTTCCGGAGTGCCTTTTAATCTTGCACCTCGGCGCGATTTTACCCAATCCTGGAATAAAGTGAAAATTTCTCCCTGCAAAGATTTTAGATGAGAGACGTGATCCGAATTTTCTGGCTGAAAGGGGTCTAGCATTCCCTTTTTATCGCCAGTGGCATAAATTCTTCGCTCTACGCCTATTTTATTAATAGCCTCGTTAAAGCCAAATCCAGCGGAGACAACCCCTATTGAACCTATAATAGAACTGGCGTTGGCATATATTTCGTTTGCTGCCAATGCTATCCAATATCCACCAGAAGCAGCTACATCCTCGCAAAAAACAAAAACCGGTTTATCTTTTTCATTTGCCAAGTCACTTATCCTTTTTTGGATGAGGTCGGCTTGAACCGGCGAGCCCCCTGGCGAGTTTATGATTAACGCAACCGCCAATGCTTTTTTTTGACTGAAAGCCGCTTCTATATTTGACTCAACACTCCTTAAACTCAGGCTTCGATTGAAGTTGCCTGTGCCGCCAATTATGCCTGATAACCTTACAACTGCTACCTGCGGCTCACGCTTTCGGAATGGAATTAATCGTTTAAGAAATTTCATGTGTTAAAGTGGTATCCTTTTATTAGTTACATGTCCCTAACTTAAGATGAAAAGCGCCTTTTTACATCCTTCCGGCTAAATATTTTTGTCACAATCATAACCAGAGTACCGAAAAGAAATAATACCAGCGCTGTCGGCGCTATCAAAATTTCGAGCAGGATCGGATCCCAAAGGTACGGATGGAGATGCCGAGAGACTCCTGGTTCTAGTAGTAACAAGCTTTCAGCGTGAAGACTATGCCAGAGGGACCCAAGGTCTGGGATAATAAATTTACCAAAAAACAACCAATAGACGACGTCCCAAAGGCCCAAGAAACAGCCTAGAAAAATCAAAATAAATCCAAGAAACCGAAAGCAGCGTCGCATATCTGCTCCTACCAATACCAGTTCTACTGTCTACCTATCCTAATTCACGATAAAAAATCTATGAAAAATTTTTTAAATATTGATCCTGTACTATTACCGTTGCATTAAAAGCTCTGTATAGCTAATCTGCGCGCAGATTTGGAGGGGTGGCCGAGTGGCTTAAGGCGCACGCTTGGAAAGCGTGTTTACCGAAAGGTAACGCGGGTTCGAATCCCGCTCCCTCCGCCACA
>CEOQ01293115.1_pt1 | contig 10552 bp, 4 predicted proteins | sample 361351 | NCBI WGS metagenome assembly CEOQ01 (sample SAMEA2619907, study PRJEB7988) | marine metagenome | biome: marine biome (ENVO:00000447); feature: deep chlorophyll maximum layer (ENVO:xxxxxxxx); material: "saline water (ENVO:00002010), including plankton (ENVO:xxxxxxxx)" | depth 60 m | reverse complement strand
GACCAGCAACTGATCAATGGCCTTGATCTTCCTGACCGTTTCGGCCACACCGGATACCAACTTCAGGTAATGCGCGCGGTCAACCGCGGCAAGCCGCTTGCCACGACGATCCCATAACCACTTGCGACACGGTTGGTACGATCCCACCCGTAGTTCCCAGGCCTCACGGGGAACTCGCTGGCACTCCGCCTCCGGACTCACATAGACAGACTCATCCTGCCATCGCGGAAAGCCGGCTGCGATCAGCGGATCCCCTGCTGGCGTGTTCCAATGAAGTCCCGGCATTGGCGCCACCGGTCTAGTGCCCGACTGATCGTATCCCAGATGGCAGTTGATGAGTTCGCATCCCAGCTGGCTCAGTCGACGGTAGAGTTCTGCAGACGCGGGTATCAGTACCGGGGGAAAGTCGACGCACAACGTGGCCGCATAACGTTCCCGATAGGTCGAGGCATGGAACAATCCATACACGTAACCGAGCAATTCCCGCGCCGTTTGCTCGGTCTCCGCCGACAGCTGCTGTGCTCCCCACAACGGCACTCCGGTGGCTTCCTCCATCGCTTCCAGGAATGGTTTGGAAAAATTCAATACACGCTCTCCGGTGGTGCTCCCATTTTTGCTACCTTCATAGACCCAGAGAGGAAACACCGACTCGCTGCCCCGATTATCCGAACGGATCACTCCATCGATGACGATTCGATCCGCCACCCAGAAAAAATTGCAGGGCTGACTGGGCAACATCTGTCGGCGCGTGATCAACGCCAGGTTCTGGCCCTGGACGAGGTGGCGCATCACCTCCGTGCGAGGCCAGTCCACCATCGTTCTTGACCAGTAGATGCGTCGCTGATCAAAAGGCCGATAACAGCAACCTCGAATCCGACTGCGCCACGTTTCATCGGCCGCCAGCTTCTTGCGAGCCAGCGGCAGCTTCCAGCTACGTGTGTCTCCCGGTTCGTAACGCGCCGAACGGGTTTTTCTGAAATAGTCTGCGCGAATCTGATCATCCGGAATCTTCAAATCGCGAAAGTCGCGAAATCGAGACTCGAGCTCCTCATCGTTCAGCGCCACCACAAATCCATCACGGGCGGTGATGGGAGCAGTGCTGTGCAGCGGCATAATATCGGGCAAGCGAAAACTACGCTCGGGTAATGCGGTCGGTGGCGGAACACGGGGAGAAAAAAAATAATAAGGAGACTGCAGCGCAACCGACTGCGCAGTAAACTCACTCCACGGTGTCTCTTTCAGGCGGGCGATCTTGTCTACACGCTGTCCCCAAAGCTCGCTGTAATGGACACTCTCTGCCGGTTGTTGTGGACCTGGCAAACGCCGCAGCAGACCGAGCGCGCCCCCTTGATCGATGCCAAACAGGTTCTGATCTGAAACACCGGCTGGCGGACGTTCCCGGCTCTTGCGATTTCCATGCAGGTCTAACAGTGAGATCCGTGAAAACGTTGTCGATAGGGCCTGTCGCATCCCACGAAACGTGGCGTTCTCGAGATAACCATGATTCGTCACCAGGGCAACCAGACCGGCCGTCGCCCGTTCGATGTGCCAATGCGCCAGGCGAAAGAACTTGACATAGTCGTCGTGCAGCCACAACTTGCGTTCTGCCAGCGGGTGACCATCGATCGAAAAATAGTCTGCGGGCGCATGCTCCACCCGGCCGTGCAAGAGCTGATCGGTCCAGCTGCTGCGGTTCGTTGACAAGGCCGCCCAGGGCGGGTTGCCGACGACCACTGTGTGCGGCGATGAAAACCACTGTCTTGTCGAACCCACTTCTTCGCCGCCGGCGGCCGCCGACGCACTGGCACCGGGCTGGGCCAGGCTATCGGCAACGACAATCTGCAGGCACCCAGGCCGCTGAAACTCGAACCCCGTCTGCTCCAATTGGCACGCCAGACCGATCTGGGCCACCACCACCGCAGCCAACATCCAGTCGACTCCCGTCAAACGCGGCAACAGCTGATCGACTACATACGTATTCCAGGCTTCCCTGCAAGACTGTGAATTTGTCCCACCGCTGGAGAAATCTGTCTGCCAGGTTGCGTGAATTCTCGCTACGACCGCACGCAAAAACACGCCTGTGCCACACGCCGGATCAAGCACACGCACAAAAGGGCGTTGGGAATCAGGCGAATCCAAAGCGCGCGGTACGTTCTCTGCCAGTACCGACTGCCAGCTCTGACAACTCGCCAGGCCACCGCGCAAATCGAATTCCTGGCGCAGCGACTGGTCCACCGCATCCACCATGAACCGGGCAAGTGTCGACGCGGTATAATAAACGCCGCGTCGACTGCGGTCCTGCGCCGCGACCTGGCTGAGAAACGACTCGAGAAAATCAAACTTCTCCAGGCACTGCACCGCTGGCAATGTCTCGGCCGCATTCACGACCCAGCGTTTACAGGCGTCGTCCCAGCTCGGCACGTCCAGCACCTCCTGTAGCCAGGAAGCCTGGGCCGGCTGAAACACCGCCTGAAACACGGTCGCCACTGCGGGGTCCGCCTGTGCCATCAACCAGGTGGGGATCTGCCCCTCCTGAAAACGGCGCCCCGCCAGATACCAGGCCATCCGGCCGCAGACCAGGGCCTGAGCCAGCTGGCGATTGACCGCATCGGCAGAAAGGTGCCTCTCCAGCTGCACCTGCAGCAACCGCAAGGGTGGTGCCACACCTGGTCGGGAGAGCCTACGGGCAATCTGAAGCTCTGCCGCAGCAGTCACCGCCTGCAGGTCTCGCCAATCGGTATGCGTCTTCCTGACCACCGCAGGTCTGCCTCGCGGTATCGGGCGACTGTCCGCTCGGTGACAGCCCGCCGAAAGTTTCCCCTGACACTTGATCTCTGCGCCGCGCTCGCGATACGGCAGATGCTCCGTGGCCAGGACGTGGCTGGTTCCGTAGCCTAATAACCAAAACGTTTGACTTCCTGCCCATTGGCCACCACTCGAATCATACCGCCATAACAACCGGCAATAAACGTTCCACCATCTGGCATGAACGAAAAGCGGGGGGGATCTCTCTCCGGGCAAATGCGATCTTCTGGATCGCGAGGGTGATAGGTACGCATCGTCCCCCGTGCAAAAGTGTAGCGGTACACTTGTCGACCGGTCGTCAAATCCCAAAACTCAACATCTCCAGTCCGCTGGCTGCCAGCAGCCAGCGTCTGACCATCGGGAGAAAAGAACGGGTGCTGAATGTTCTTGTCCAGCGTGCGAAACTGCGCCACTGGCACGAGTGACTCCAAATTCCAATGCAACACGACACCACCTTTGTGTCCGGTCGCAAACGCAATTTTGTCCGGTGACATGGCCAGCGTGTAAAACGGTTCGGCAAAGTCCATCGACGCTCGCTGAAGTGCTCCAGTCTGAGAATCACACATCACCACTTGAAAACGCCCCTCCTGCTCCCGAATACCCAGCAAGTGGCGACCATCGACCGAGTACTCGACAGCGACTGCTTTGCCGAGTGGATCACAGCGTCGTAATCTGGTGTATGACTCAGCTTCGTAAATGACGCATTTGGTCCGGCTAAGTACCGCAATTTCACCACCATCGGGAGAAAACGAAAATGCATGACAGCGATTAAACTGACGCAACGACTTGCCTGTCGCCACATCCCACAACCTGACTTCACTCAACTCCAAACCGCCACCTGGAGTAAACAAACGGCACGAAGCGAGACGTTTGCCATCGGGTGAAAAGCGAAGATTCGTAAAGTCTCCAAACGACTGCAGCCGCTGGAGCATTTGCCCGGTCCGCGCGTCCCAGATCTGGATCAAGCCACACTTGCGCACGGTTGGATGAGGACGCGGCGGGAACTCAGAATTCGACATACCCGACTTGGCCGTCGCGACGAGCAGACCATCGGCCGACACAGCAATACACTGTGCATTTCGCTCCGGTACGAACGGTGCCGCGGCAACCCATGCCTCGGTCACCCAAATCCCCAGGACCACACACCAGGCCAGTCGCAGTTTCGGTATTCCTGCTGCCATCGCCTTTACCCCACCTTCAAACCAAGAGTACCCGCAGTCAGGCATTGCCCGACCGAACTCGCCCGCCAGCCGTCATCAAACAGTATACCCGTTTGACCCACCGGACCCTAGCGCGCCACGTGGCAGGCTCTATCGACTGATGGCGAAGCGCTTAACTGCCAATGTAGCGTGCATACACCGTCCGGGCTTCTGCGATCTCCTCGGTCCCTCCGATAATCGCCCGCCCGTCTGGAAAAACCGTAATCTGGTAGTCGTCAACGACGAGCCTGAGCAAATAACGATTCCGCGTCACCTGACCGACTGATTGCAACTGTTCGGCCAGCGATTCCAGGGACAATCCGGGGCGCTCGGGAAACGTCAATTGCACTGCATTACGCCCACATAAAATGGCCGTATGACTGCCCCGTTCGCCACGCAGCCAGGGAAATTCCCCGCCGTGACAGGTGGGGCAAGATTTTTCCTCCTGAACCCCATCCAACTTGATCTGCAGGATCCGGTTGTCCCAAAGTTCGAACACTGTCAAGACACGGCTGACAGCGTCGCGATTGCCGCTCAGTATTTTCAGACCTTCCATCGCCTGGATCGAAGCGATCACATTAATAATGGGGCTCAGGATGCCCGCTGAATCACAGGTCGCCGTCGTCCCCGGTGGCGGCGCTTCCTGGAAAACACAACGCATGCACGGTGTGACACCCGGAAGCACCGTCATGGTTTTCCCTTCGGCTCCCAGGCACCCCCCATACACCCAGGGAATGCCGTAATGGACCGCAGCATCGTTCAATAAATAACGTGTCTCAAAGTTGTCCGTACCGTCGAGAATCAAGTCGACGCCCTCAAGTAATCCGGGCAACGTCACATGATCCACGTCAGCGACAACCTCTTCGATAGCAATTTGCGAATTGATTTGCCGCAAACGTGTCGCCGCAGCCACGGCTTTCGGTACGCCAGCAGCCACGTCTGCCTCATCGTACAGCACCTGACGTTGAAGGTTATTCGTCTCCAAGAAATCCCGGTCGACCAGCCTGAGGGATCCCACACCGGCGCGAGCCAGCGTATTAGCCAGGACGGAACCGAGGGCACCACATCCACAAATCAGCACGCGGCTAGCGAGCAGGTTACGTTGTCCCTGCTCACCAAACGGTGGATAACGCATCTGACGGACGTAACGGTCAAGCTCTGTCATCTGTCAGGCCACGGTGAAAAAGAGAAACACAGTCTGCTGATCCTAGGCGAGGAACGTTCATCCTGACAAGGCGTCGCGAGTTGACACGCTGACGGGCAAGAAGTATTCTGAAATTGCTCGAAAAGACGTGCGCGTCAATCGACAAAAACATTCTAGCAAGGCGGCAACTGACGTCACGAATGCGGCGGACTGAACGGCACCATGGAGCCGGGCAACAAGCGGCCTGGCAACCCTGGACGGGTACGTTCTGTTTGCGGGTATTGGGTTTAGGGCCGCCAGGCCAAATATGCCCACTAACAGCCCCCCCCAACCCTGCGGTTTCGGGGTTTTCTTGTGGTATTCGCGGCAATCAGATGTCTCCAATGAAAGCGGGCACTACCGCGCCCCTATTCTGTCTGCTCTGGTCCAGTTGGAATCCGGTTGTATGAAATCCATTCAGATTTACGACACGACACTCCGGGACGGAACCCAGGGCGAGGGCATCAGTCTGTCCCTCCAGGACAAATTGCAGATCGCGCAGCGGCTCGATGAAATTGGTGTCGACTATATCGAAGGCGGCTATCCGCTTTCCAATGAAAAAGATGTCCAGTTCTTTAAACGGGTCGCCGAACTGGACCTTCAACATGCGAAGATTTGCGCCTTTGGTATGACGCGCCGCAAAGGAATCAGTGCCGAAGCGGACCCTGGCATGCAGGCTCTGCTTGCATCAGATGCTCCGGTCTGCACTGTCGTGGGTAAGACGTGGTCTTTTCACGCCACCGAAGTACTGCGTGTGTCACTCGAAGAAAACCTGGCAATGATTGCCGACAGCGTTCGTTTCCTGGCAGAGGGTGGACGTGAGGTCATTTACGATGCGGAACATTGCTTTGATGGCTGGAAGCAAGATCCAGATTACGCCGCCGAGACGCTGCGCGTCGCCGCACAAGCAGGGGCCCAGCTGATCGTACTGTGTGACACCAACGGAGGAACCCTGCCAGATGAAATCGCTCACTTCACCCGCTTGGCGCGAGAAGTCCTGACGCCACAGCAAATCCCCGTCGGCATCCATTGCCACAATGATTGCGACCTGGCCGTTGCCAACTCTCTGGCCGGGATCGACGCAGGCGCGCTGCAAGTGCAGGGCACCATTAACGGCTTTGGCGAACGCTGTGGAAATGCAGACCTGATTTCCGTGATCGCCAATCTGGGCATCAAGAAGCAAGGCTATCGAGTACTCGCAGAAAATCGCCTGGAGAGGCTGACGGAACTGTCTCGCTTCGTCTATGAAACTGCCAATATGCAATTGCGCACACATCAGCCCTTCGTGGGACAAAGTGCGTTTGCCCATAAAGGGGGCATGCATGTGCACGCAGTCAATCGGGCGACAGAGAGCTACGAACATATGGATCCACAAAACGTCGGTAATGAAAGACGTATTCTCGTCAGTGAACTCTCAGGACGATCCAACATCATCGCGTTGACGACCCGCTACCACCTGGAAAACGACCGAGACTTGATGGATCGCATCCTCAAGCGGGTTGTCGAAATGGAACACGACGGCTACCAGTTTGAAGCAGCCAGAGCATCCTTCGACCTGCTGGTCAAACGCTGTGCCGGCACCTTCAAACCACACTTTGAACGGATCAAATACCACGTCGAAGTGGGCACCGACCAGACAGGCCACGTGCTGACTGAGGCAACGATCAAGGTGCGCGTCGAAGACAGCGAACAACACGAAGTCGCAGAAGGAGACGGTCCGGTCGATGCCCTCGACGCGGCCCTGCGTAAAGCCCTCAGTGTCCATTTCCCCAACCTGCAAACAATGCGACTGGTCGACTACAAAGTCCGTGTCGTGAACTCGGAGGCCGGCACCGCCGCCCGTATCCGGGTGATGATCGAAAGTGCCGACAAGGAGGAAACATGGGGAACGGTAGGCGTCAGCGAGAACATCATTGAAGCCAGCTGGCTGGCCCTGGTTGACGCCATCGAATACAAGCTGGTCAAGGATGAAACAGCTGACACTACAGAGGGTACTTCCGACAACCGGCTGGCCGGTGTCCAATAAACCAGTGTCCAACAGGATTGCTCGCTTCATCCCATCCTGGCCTGACTATGATGACTTTGCCGCTCTATGATTCTAGAAGTGTCTGCCGTTGCCAGATCGGTCGTGACGATCCCAGTGGCAGTGCATGGTCATTCGCAGTGGTAACATTTCTTTGTTTTCATTTCCTTCTCGGTCTGTGATTCCATGTCTGATTCTGTTTCGACGGATTCCTTGCCAACCCGATTTGATCACCTTGAAGCGCAACCACGGCTCTACAAGCAGTGGGAAGAGGCGGGGTATTTTCACGCACTCCCCGACCACCCGGGCGATCCTTACAGCATTGTCATTCCCCCACCCAACGTAACGGGCGCTTTGCACCTGGGACATGCGTTGAACAATACGCTGCAGGACATCTGTGTTCGCATGAAACGCATGCAGGGATTCAACACGCTGTGGATGCCGGGAACGGACCACGCGGGAATCGCCACGCAAGCCGTTGTCGAACGACGTCTCAAGGAAGAGGAAGACAAGAGCCGTCACGATCTCGGCCGAGAGAAACTGGTGCAGCGCATCTGGGAATGGAAAGATCAGTACGAAACCCGCATTCTCAGTCAACTGAAGCAAATGGGAAGCTCCTGCGACTGGGAGCGGACGCGATTCACACTCGATGAGGTCTGTGCCCGAGCAGTCCGCAGAACCTTCTTTGACCTGTTCCGCCAGAATCTGATCTATCGCGGTAAACGGCTGGTCAATTGGGACACATACCTGCAAACAGCCGTCAGTGATGACGAGGTCTTTCACGAGACTATCCAGGGCCATTTCTGGCACATTCGCTATCCCGTGATCGATCCACAGCCAGGAGAACCAACACACGTCGCCATCGCTACTACGCGTCCTGAAACCATGCTGGCCGATGCTGCAGTCGCGGTCCATCCGGACCCGGCCGCGGCGTTCGATAAGGTCGAAGCCGACTTGCGAGACAAATTGTCGCTCGTGTCAGACAAAGAGAAAGAGCCCCTGCAACAGCAGCTCGAGAGCATCGCTGAACGACGGGCCACCATGCTGCAACCGCTGGTGCAACTATGTGAGATGGCCCAAGCCGGACGATGTCTGCACTTACCCCTGGTCAATCGCGAGATCCCTCTGATCACCGACGAATGGGCCAAACCCGAATTGGGAAGTGGCTGCGTTAAGATTACGCCAGCCCATGACCCGAACGATTACGAAGTCTGGCAACGACATCCTGAAATCGGTGCCATCAACATGCTCAACTCGAATGGCACACTGAATGAAAACGCAGGAGGCTACCAGGAATTGACGATTCCGGCAGCCCGCCAGCGTGTCGTAGACGATCTCCAGGAATTGGATTTGCTCATCGAAGTCGAAGATCGCGAGATCGACTTGGCGCATTCGGACCGCAGCAAGACACCCATCGAACCGCTGCTCGCGAATCAGTGGTTCGTAAGAATGGAAACGCTCGCTCAATCTGCAATGGATGCCGTCGAATCAGGCAGTGTGAAAATCTATCCCGAACGGTACGCCAAGGGGTACCTCGACTGGCTGGGAGAAAAACGGGACTGGCCTGTCGGTCGGCAATTGTGGTGGGGACATCGGATTCCGATCTGGATTAAACCCTGGAGCCAGGCGGACGAAGACTGGCTCACTACCGAATACAACCTGGACTCCACCGCAGGAGATGTGGTGGCGACAGCCGCCGGTGGACGCATGGCCGTGCTCAAAGTCTCGGCCAGCGAAGATGTCGACGCCCAGTTTCTGGTTTCGCTTCCAGATGCCAGCAGCGAACTGGAAGCCACGCTGGAATCGCACGGTTTCGTTCAGGAAGATGAAGTTCTGGATACCTGGTTCAGCTCCGCGCTGTGGCCACACTCTACATTAGGATGGCCGGAACAGACCGCAGCCTTGGCCCGCTGGTACCCGACCAGCGTACTGATCACCAGTCGTGACATCATCACGCTGTGGGTCGCTCGTATGGTATTAACCGGCCTCAACAACCTCGGTGAAGTGCCCTTTCGCGACGTGTTCATCCATCCCAAGATTCTCGACGGGTACGGCGAGACCATGTCGAAATCAAAGGGGAACGGTGTTGATCCGCTAGACGTGATCGACAAGTTTGGCGCCGATGCGTTGCGATTCGGACTGTCCTACCTGACAACGGAAACGCAAGATGTTCGGTTGCCTGTTCAATTCGAATGTCCGAATTGCCAGACCCTGATCGATCAAACTCGCAAGAACCGCGAGTTGCCCCGGATTGAATGTAAATCCTGCGGTGAACCTTTCGCAACACAGTGGGCACGGTCAGACGCCGATACCAGCCTGCCACGGGGTGCAGTGGTTAGCGCCCGTTTCGAACAGGGCAGGAACTTCTGCAACAAACTCTGGAACGCAGCCCGATTTGCGTTCATGAATCTAGCCGGGTATAGCCCCGCCCCTGTGACGCAAGAGGCACTGACGCTGGCTGATCGCTGGTTATTGAGTCGTTTATCGACCGTAACGGAGCAGGTTACCGAGGCGTTTGAAAATTATCGTTTTTCCGAAGCGGCTCGTACCCTGTACGACTTCGCCTGGGATGAATTCTGCGGCTTCTACGTGGAAATGGCCAAGGAGCGATTGCAGGATGAACTGGAACGCGACAATGCACAGCGCGTGCTGGCCTGCGCCCTGGATCAGTTGCTGCGACTCCTGCACCCGATCATCCCGTTTATCAGCGAGGAACTCTGGCAGGCACTGGGGCGTCTGGCCTCCGAACGGGGTTTAGACACACCCCAGCTGGCAACGACCAGCATCATGCAGGCGACCTGGCCGCCGATCCAGAAAACGCACCAGGATCCGATAATCGAAGAACGCTTCTCCCGTTTCCAGGAAGCGCTGGGAGCCGTTCGTGAAATTCGCAGCCGGCAAAATGTTGCGCCCAAGAAACAAGTCAATTTCTGCATTCGCTGTGATCCCCAGGAACAGGCCTTACTGGCACCCATGGAGCCCTTCTTCGCGGCCATGGCCAACGCAGTCGCAACCGCAATTGGACCGGACGTCACCCCACCCGCAACCCACGCCAGCCTGACACGGAGCGGGATGGAAATTTATGTGGATCTGGCGGGGCTGATCGACGTTGTGGCGGAAATAACGCGACTGGAAAAAGCACGGCAGCGGATCGAGGGGCAAATCCAGGGAAAACAACGAAAGCTGGCAAACGACAAGTTCGTCGCCAATGCGCCAGCTGACGTGGTACAACGCGAACGCGACGGCCTGCAGCGTCTGGAAGAAGAACACGCATCGACCACGGCTGCCCTGGAAAAGCTGAGCCAGCTCGAATAAACGGCGGCCGGCAGACCCCGCTGGTAA
>CEOQ01072252.1_pt1 | contig 10556 bp, 11 predicted proteins | sample 361351 | NCBI WGS metagenome assembly CEOQ01 (sample SAMEA2619907, study PRJEB7988) | marine metagenome | biome: marine biome (ENVO:00000447); feature: deep chlorophyll maximum layer (ENVO:xxxxxxxx); material: "saline water (ENVO:00002010), including plankton (ENVO:xxxxxxxx)" | depth 60 m | reverse complement strand
AGCTCTGGATATATTCAGCCCTCCAAGAGAAGACTACAAAGAAGGATTAACATAGCTATAAAAACACCCCACCATTTTTTTGCATATGGTGGGGTGTTTTTACTTCCGTTGAATATTGCGAAATGTACTAGGATCCGTATCTCACGTCTGCATTTGGATCACTGTAATCAACGCCTTTCGTTGCCCAAAAAATCTTGGCAATTTGATCCACCGCATCGACAAGCTCCTTTGCTGATGCAGAACTGACTCCTTGTTTATTGGCTCCCGCCAATTTATTGGCATTCCAAAACAATTCATGAAGATTTGGATAATCCGCAAGGTGTTCAGGTTTAAAATAGTCTGCCAACAGTATGTTGAGTTCGTTTTTAACTCCCTGTGCATGCTCCTCTTTAACCGCAATGTACCGGGCTACAGAGTTAGGCACATTGACGTCAGCTGGCCCACTTGAAAAATCAACAGCCTCGAGTCTTACTGCCATCTTCAAAACTGTTTGAGCTGATATTTTGGCACTGATTGGATCGTAAATGCCACATGGAACATCGCAATGAGCTTTTGCTTCTACAATTGGAGACATTTTCTTTAGTAATGAAATAATTTTCATGTAAATCCTTCCTTGTTAGTTAACTTGATACTTTTTCAATTATTAAACCCACCTTAGAACGGCACAAACCCTAGCTAAAAGAAGATACATGAAATTAGCTTATCACTGCAAGTTGACTCAAAAGATAATGAAGTGTCAATTGATGATGACGTAACATTACACCATGATATTAATAGCCAAAGTCATCAACAGGAGTATGGAACCGACCTACAAACACAATGATTTGCTGATGGTGAAAAGTTGGAATGCTAGGTCCTTTATACAAAGACAAAAAATACTTTTAATTGATCTACCACCTCAATATGGCGGGAAGTCAATTAAAAGATTAATTGGATTGCCCGGTGATACTGTCAAAATTGAAGATGGCTCTATTTATATAAATGGCTCTACACATAAAGAAGCATATTTGGAAGACATGCCTAAAACCAAAGGCACAGAAATGATCAAATGTGTCGTGCCACTGGGACATGTTTTCGTTTTAGGCGATTACAGAAACTACGTACATGGTGTTGATAGCAGAATGTTTGGGCCACTACCATTATCTAATATAAAAGGAATCATTATTGGAAAATTGTGGCCATTATTCGATCGCAACTAGAGATATATCATCGCCCAATAATGCTGGCCAATTCCTTAGCATGATAAGTAATGATCATGTCTGCTCCCGCTCTTTTTATAGACATAAGAATTTCTGAAGATATCCGTGAACCATCAATCCATTCATTCTCTGAAGCAGCTTTCACCATTGAATATTCTCCACTAACGTTGTAGGCAGCGACTGGTACATTGAATCGTTGTTTGGCCTCATGCAAAACATCCAAAAAAGCAAGAGCAGGTTTCACCATTACAATATCTGCGCCTTCTTCAATGTCTTGTTGAATCTCAAGCATCGCCTGCCTTCTATTTGCAACATCCATTTGATATGAAGTTCGGTCACCAAATTGCGGTGCAGATTCAGCTGCAACTCTGAACGGACCATAAAATCCAGATGCAAATTTTGCTGAGTACGACATAATTGATGTTAATTCGAGACTTTGCTGGTCTAAAGCCTCTCTAATTGCTCCAACTTGACCATCCATCATGGCAGATGGTGCCACAACGTCTGCGCCAAATTCTGCATGGGAAATCGCCATTTCTGCTAGAAGTGGTAAAGTCAAAGCGTTGTCAACATAATCGCCATTTAGAACACCACAATGTCCATGATCAGTGTAATCACATAAACAAACATCTGTTATGACCAACATCGCTGGGTCAATTCTTTTAATTTCCTTAATTGCTCTCTGGATTACACCAGATTGGGAAAAAGCCTCCTTTCCTATAGAATCCTTTTCCTCTGGTATACCAAAAAGTAGAACCGACCTAATCCCTAATATTCTCAACTCTTCAATTTCGTAAGATAATTGATCTACTGAAAATTGAAAAATACCCGGCATAGGTTCAATAGGCACTTTTTGATTGATTCCATGCCTCACAAAAATTGGGTATATCAACTCATCTACTGAAAAACGAGTCTCGGACACAAGATTCAATAAGGTACTATTTTGCCTCAATCTCCTTAGTTTCATGTACTACCCTCCATACGACTTATGGCATTAAGTTTGGTAATATCCCACGATTGATTTAGCCAACCCATTTACATCATGTACATCTGCCACCACATCTGGTTTGACATCAAATTCTTGTAAGGTTTTGGCAGTCATCGGACCTATGCAAGCGGTAACACAATCTTCTGGAATTGTTACACCTGTAGCAAACAAATTCCTTACTGTAGATGAACTCGTGAAGGTAACAATATCCACGCCTTTTAAAAATAATGACTTGATATAGTCACCTGATTCATAAGGTATTTCAGTAACATAAGCCTCTACACTTTCTACATTAAACCCTAATTGACGCAATCCTTTTGGGAGAATATCCGTAGCTATTTTTGGCCTGGGTAAAAGAATTGAATCCTCTGAGTTTCCTTCTAATCTAAAGGCATCTACTAAAGATTTAGATGATGAGTTTTTGGGAACAAGGTCAGGAATAACACCCCTCGCAGTTAAGGCTTCTTTTGTCGATCCACCAATAGCCGCTATCTTAAGTCCTGCAAGAGATCTCACATCTAACCCGTTAGCAAAGAGTCTCTGAAAAAAATATTCTACAGAATTAGTACTGGCATATATCACCCAATCGAATCGATGTAGGTTCGACATAGCATTGTCTAGTTCATCAAAATTAGCCGGTGGAATACACCTAATAGTTGGGGCCTCAATCGGAATCGCTCCCATCTCAGACAATAAAGCAGACAAAGTGCTTGCCTGTTCTCTAGATCTGGTCACAAGAATTTTTTTTTGATAAAGAGGCAATATGTTTTGCTGTGAAATTTCTGCTGCGACAGATACAACTTCCCCAACAATAAATACAGACGGTGCCGAAATATTTCCCCTACGCGCCTCTTCCGATATTGTCGACAAAGTGCCATAAACTTGATTCTGTTCAGGGAGTGTGGCCGATTGAATAACTGAAGCAGGGGTTTGAGGTGATCGGCCCAAATTAATCAAATTTTCAGATATAGAATCAATCTTTTTAGACCCCATCAATATTATTAATGTCTGCTTGCCCTGCGCAAGTGATTTCCAGTCAACGTCTGTTTCCCCTTTAGAGGAGTTCTCAGATGCTGTCACAACAGAGAAATATGAGGCACTACCCCTGTTCGTAACAGGTATCCCTGCAGCGCCAGGTGCTGATATCGCCGATGTAACTCCAGGTACTACCTCAAACGGTATTGAGGCAGACCGTAAAGCTATTGCTTCCTCCGCGCCCCTGCCAAAAACAAACGGATCTCCTCCTTTTAATCGAACAACTCTCTTTCCTTTATTTGCTTCCTCGATCAAAATTTCATTAATTTGCTCTTGTGAATATGATTCTTTACCTGGAGTCTTACCAACGTATATAGACTCCAGGTTTGCGTGTATTTCATCTAAAAGGATTTTTCCGATTAAACGGTCATATACAATTACATCGCAAGAATCTATTAAAGATCTGGCACGCACAGTAAGCAATCCGGGATTACCCGGACCAGACCCAACAAGATAGACTTTCCCTACGCGATTATGATCTGAAAATTTATCCATCTATGTCACCAATCAGATCAGAAGCTCCCGATTCGGAAAGAGCAACTGCTGCATTCTCACCGACTTCATATAAATTACCCAATGATTGAGTGATTTCAGATGTATATATTTTTGTTCCGTTAGCAAGACCTGCCATTACTCTTATAGTAATTTGAGAGCCAAATGTCTCAGCATAAGCTGCAACTGGTGAAGTGCAAGAGCCTCCTATAGCAGACACGAACGCACGTTCAGCTGTGATTTCCATTTGAGTTTTATAGTCTAAGCAACTACTTACTAAGGGCAGAATATCATCATTTCTGCACTGAACTAACAAAGCACCTTGACCAACGTCAGGTATTGATTGTCGCAAAGATAAAAAACTTGATATCTCATTTAATCTCCCAAGCCTCATCAATCCGGCAGCCCCAAGTACAACCCCATCCACAGTGCCTTTTTCAATTAAAGTTATCCTTGAATCTACATTACCTCTGATTGGTACAATATCGATATCTGGCCTCAAATTTAATATCTGGCACGATCTACGCTGACTACTAGTTCCCAATCTGAAACCGGTAGGTAGATCGTCTAACGTGCATTCTTCACGTTGAACTATGACATCTCGAGGGTCCATTCGCCTCGTATATCCGGCTATAGCTAGGCCATCCGGTATGTCTGAGGGGACATCTTTAGCACTGTGAACGGCTATATCGGCCTCTCCATCAATCAATGCCTGTTCTATCCTTTTAGCGAATACCCCTCTCTCTAAAGTATTAAGAGAAACATTCTTCTTTATATCCCCCTCACTTGCTAAAGGTGTTATCTCGAAAGTTTCATCACAATGAACACTGGATAACAACGCAAGTACTTCCTTCGCTTGAGCCATTGACAAAGGGCTCGATCTTGCAGCTATCTTAATTGAACGTCCATATGACATGTTCCCAGCTTTATTACCTCTTACTTACACCTTTCTCAAGCCGTGTAATCAGTTTTTCTTTTGCAAAATCTTCCTTGCCAGACTGAACGAGGTCCACTAATTCCACGTCTATACATTTTTGCCAAAATGATGGTTCGATTGACCAATTATTCTCTCTAACTCTACCTCTTGCCCAAGATAAAATATTAGACAAATCTGCAAATTCTAATAACCTACATGGGCAATCAGACTCTATTTTCTCACGAAAAGTCCTAGCAAGAGCAGGACTCGCTCCTCCTGTTGAGGTCGCAATTGTCACATCTCCCCTAATTGCGACCGAAGGAGCTATAAATGTACAAAGATGGGTGACATCAACAACATTCAAAGGAACGTTACGTTCTGTTGCCTCTTTTGAAACTTGATTATTGAGATCTAAGTCATGTGTCACTGTCAGTATGGCAATAAAAACACCTTCTAGATCACCTTGCTGGTAATTCCTCGGCACCCACTCAATAACACCCTTTTTCTCAAGTTCAGAAAGTTCTACGTTAAGAGTCGGGCTTATAAGTCTGACCCTAGCCCCGCACGCAAGAAGTTTTTCTGCCTTTTCCTCACCCATAGAACCACCACCAATAACGACACATATTCTTTCATTTACGTCTATAAAAGCCGGATAATATTTTGGCACGATACATCTTCCATAACTAACTAGATTTATAATAAAAAGGTATTAAATGGTACACCTGCGATTATACAACCACACTTTCACCATGTTTATTTAAATCCCTATTTAGCTACATGAAAATCTACGATAGGCGACATCCGTCTTAGCTGCCATAATAAAATCATTTTCGTGTAGTCCAGATACGGAATGAGTCCACCATTCTGCTGTCACTGAAAAATATTCCAATATCAACCTAGGGTGATGATCCTCCAACACCGCGGCAGAGGATACAGCGCAAACGAAAGAGAATGCGTCAGAATAAGACGAAAAGCTAAACACCTTCCGTATCCTTGGGGCATCATCCACATATAAAAGATCCCATTCACTAACGGAGGTCAAATACTCACTAATTTTAGAATTCACCAATTGTTTTGACGATTTATCTAGTTTTACACATTTTCTATATTCCATATCTATCAAAACTTGACCGTTAATATTGTTAATGACTACGAATCCACATTAACATTTTACATATCATATCTGTATCTGACATATAACAAACCGAATTTCCGTTAAATCATAATAGCTACTTAAAACAATCTCTCGTATTTAGGTGGCGTAAAACAGTAAATGCGATTAGCATGTATCTAGTGGTTAAACTATGCCTACATATAGCGAGGGAAATTTGTCGGACACAATAACCTTATATACCCATCCTGATTGCACTTACTCTGACGCATTGAAAGATGAACTTGAAGACCTAGCGGTTGATTACGAAGAAATCAATTTGGCACTCCAACCGGAAATGTGGGAAAAAGTAGAGAAATTAACAGGTGGTGAGAGAATCACACCGGTTATGGTAACCTCAGATAACGTTGAAGTTGGTTTCCACGGAGTTGGTTGAAGCTTTTAACCCAATTGGGGCCGTGGGCCTCAATCAAAAAAGGCTGCTGAAACTCCTTAAAATAATTCTTAGATTATTATCCAATAACATCCCTAATTCATTGGTTTGAGATACCACACCGATATTTATCTATACAAATATTTTGTAACCTTCCTAACAAAAAAGAGACCTCAGATTTATACAAGTATTTAGCACCCATCTGCTTATCCAAATCGTACTAATCTGAACAAATTTTGTATGGCTGACGCTATCAATAATAACCAGTATATGTAATAGTCCTAAATTATTCATGATATGGCTTAGAAGATTTATATCCATACCTTTAATATTATTGCTGATTCTATTTTTTCAGATTTCAGCTACAACTCATTTTGCGGCGTCAAATCTAATAACTACTCCATTTTATTTAGATAATTTGGCTTCATCCAGTGTGTACTCATTCCTATTAAATGAAGTACCTTTATCTACGTTGGAGGAAACCAGATCTAATTCAGACCAACCTGATATAAGCATGGCTCTGAACACCCTCGATATGTCTGACAAACAAATAGTTGATTCGTTGAACAGAATAGTTACTCCAACGTGGTTACAAGAAACTGTTGAATCCCAGGTAAATGATGTCGGAAATTATCTCACCAATAATGTTGATGAATTCACAATAGATATTTCCATCAGAGATCAGACTAAACAAGCTTCAGAGGAGTTGAAATCTCTAATCAGAAATAGCAACTTACATGACTTTATAATGGATTCACAAATAAAACCTCTTACTGCAAATACAGTTCAAGAAGAATGGCCATTGGGAATCAAGGTGTCAGAGGAACGATTACTAATAGCAATCAAAGCTGTGGCTACAAAACAATGGGTATCTAAACAAGCTGATAACGCACTAGATGAAATTATCCCGTATTTAGTTGGGGAGGAAGATAATTTTTCTTTCTTGGTGTTGTTTGACGACAGAATCAAAATAGCCTCCTCTGAATTCAAATCAATACTAAGAGAAACCGATTATTACAACCTTGTCTACTCGGAATTAATAAGTCCAGTTATCAAATCAGCAATAGGCGAGATAACCGTTCTCCCCCACCAAGTAGAACTAAGCGAATCGGAAATAAACGACATTTTAAAAACGGTTGCGCCCCCAGAATGGGTAAAAGAGCAAGCTGAATACGCCATTGATGAACTGGTTGAATATTTGGTAGGAGATAAGGAAACACTAAATTTTTCTATCGACATATCAGAAAACAAAGAATTAGCAGTTGACTCACTTGTGACAATGGCAATAGAAAAATTTGATAAAAAACTCGAACTTCTACCTGATTGCTCAGAGCAAGATTTGATGACACTTCTCACGTCCAGCAACCTTAATACTCTTACATGCTATCCAAGTGAGTCTGGAATGAGATCCAGGATCAAAAATCTAACTGACCAATATCGTACAGACGTATTAAATTCAATTCGGCCCAGAATCATAGATTCTATTCCAGACGAAATAGAATTAAATGAAAACATACTTGAGAAACAGTCGATTGCAGGAGGCACTGTATCCGAAGCTTTGATTGAAATAAGGGAATTAATAGTTGATGGTTGGGAATTCACAGACGAAGATTTAGAAACAATGCTCATCAATTTAGGTGGCGAAAAATCTTGGGAACAATTTCAGCAAGTAAGAACCATCATTTCAAATGGCATAAATTACTCTAACTATGACCTTGAAGAAGATTTAATCGAATCTGGTAACGATCAGAGTATAGAAACTATAGGCCTTAGCAGAAAATACCTTGGTATAGCCCAAAATCTAAAGTTTTTCGTTTATGCACCTAGTATACTTCTAGCAATTGTCATAGGTCTCATAGGAGCAAACACTTGGTCTGCCAGGCTTGCTTGGTCCTCATCAGCAGTCATAATAGCCTCATTTGTTGTATGGCTAGTTTGGGGTCCCATTTTTAATTCAGTCGCACTGCCAATCATTGAAACTGAGCTCATCTCTGTAGGCAGAACTTCTTTAGAAAATATTGATCAATACAACCGTACTAGCTCTCTTTTAATTGAAAAAATTCAGGAAATACTTATCGTGACCACTAACTCTTTAACAGAGGGAATAGCAATAAGTGGGCTTACGACGATGTTCATTTCGTTTATAGTGCTAGGGATAACGATAATCTGGGATATATTAGGAAGACAAAATAACTTATTCCCTGTATCAGTTAGCAACAGGATAGTAGGGTCTCTGGCCCCAAAAGGCGCTTATGCACTAACAAAACTAACAGGACGCCAGTAACTCTATTACCCGATTAATGAATTTATTGTCTCGTACTCTTCACACGAAAGTTTCCACCCGGAAGTCTGGGCATTCGATTTAACTTGATCCGCCGTAGTCGCCCCTGCAATCACAGAGCTGACATTTTCTCTAAACAACAGCCAAGCAAAAGCGAGATCCAAAACAGATCTTCCTCTGTCTTCAGCAAAGTCTATAAGCTTTTCCAATAACTCGAAGTTTTTATCAGTAAATATTTTAGTATTACTTTCATCGAGTCTAGTTCCTGTCGGAAACGGATGTCCCTTCCTGTATTTTCCTGTTAAAAATCCATTTGCAAGCGGGAAATAAGGCAACACACCAATATTGTACTTTTCTGTAAAAGGCAGGAGCTCATCCTCTATTTTCCTTTCCAGCATACTGTAATGAGGTTGAACACTTATAAATGAATTTATATTTCTAACTCTAGAAGTCCACAGCGATTCGCAAACTTGCCAAGCATTAAAGTTGGAACAACCGAAATATCGAATCTTTCCCTTCACAGTCAAATCATTGAGGGCAAGCAATGTTTCTTCAATAGGTGTAGCAGAATCCCACCAATGTATCTGGTATAGATCTATATGATCTGACCTCAACCTCAAAAGACTTCTATCTACTTGATCCATTATATGTTGGCGTGAATTGCCAGATTGATTAGGCCCTTCACCCATCTTGCTAGATACTTTTGTCGCGACGATTGCTTGATTCCTTCTACCTTCAAGGGATCGACCTATGTATTCTTCTGAAAGAGAGTTCCCATAGCTATTGGAGGTATCAATAAAATTTATACCTTCATCCAACGCTTGGCTAATCACCATGTCCGAAGATTGATAATCCAGCCTTCCACCGAAATTGTTTGTACCCAGCCCAACTTCAGAAATTTCCAAACCGGTGCTGCCTAACTTTCGATACTTCATTGATCACCTATTTCTAATAACTTTATACATATTCAGGTCTGGACACGTATTGTCCATCTTCCACAGTTATCCTAAGAGCAAAATTATGCGAATCGATCTGAAGTGCCATGGTCCGATCTTCTACTGGCCACTGAATCAAATTCGAATCATCATATTTTTGAGATTCCTCCCCAGCCATAATCAATGATTTGACAGCTTTCTTGTCAGGAAACCTTCCCTGTAGGACATTACGTAAGTAGAGAGCACATTGTTCATCTTCATCCGATCTAATACGACCCTCCAAACCCATTGCCACCAAACTAACGTGACTTGGATTCTGAGACAGAATTGCTTTGGTAGTGGCTTGGGCAACGACCAAAGAGCCTCCATAAATAATTTCGGCCCCTGACACATTAGTGACCCCTACTGTTCCAGCTCTAGTCGACTGGATGATGGTCTTTCCAGAAAGATCTATATCTTTCAGCTCATATGGAGAATTTCCAAAATCAAAGCCATCCGGTTTTCTACCTCCCACTTCGCCCATCACCAAATCACCAACACCTTTAGATTTGAGATATAGAGCTTCTTCAATCTCTGCGACCAATATTATTTTTTTTGCACCATTTTGAAATGCGACCGCCTCTGTAGTAAAACACCTATACACATCTATTACTACAGCTATACCTCTTGCTTTCTGAGCACCGGATACAAGACTTCCTATCGAAATTTCCATAGCTTTCTTTTGACTTTGTCCTTTAAGTGATTCATTTAAATTCCTCCGGTAATGTGAAAGTTATGTTTTCTTCAACCCCTCCCATTGGTATCACTTCCTCTGGCTGTAGAAAGTCTATTATCTCTTGAACCAAAGAATCCGGGGTTGAAGCCCCAGAAGTTATGCCAATGTTCGACACATTCTCTAACCATTTTGGTTCAAGCTCATCTACACCATTTATAAGATAAGCATCTATCCCATTCCTCTCTGCAACCTCTCTAAGTCTATTGCAATTGGAACTATTGTCCGCACCTATAACTAAAAACATGTCTACATGATTAGAAATAACTTGTACAGCATTTTGTCTATTAGTCGTGGCATAGCATAGGTCGTTTCTCACTATCACATCTTTGTATGTGTTCTCTATAAACCCAATACTGCGCTTCGTATCCTCAACTGAAAGTGTTGTTTGTGT
>CEOQ01001090.1_pt1 | contig 10561 bp, 6 predicted proteins | sample 361351 | NCBI WGS metagenome assembly CEOQ01 (sample SAMEA2619907, study PRJEB7988) | marine metagenome | biome: marine biome (ENVO:00000447); feature: deep chlorophyll maximum layer (ENVO:xxxxxxxx); material: "saline water (ENVO:00002010), including plankton (ENVO:xxxxxxxx)" | depth 60 m | reverse complement strand
TCCTCCTAGGACATCTTGATTCAAGCCAATCCTCCTACTAAAAAAAATTTCTGTTTGTTTTGGGTTTCCAAAAGAGAACAGTTTCGATCGTGTAAGAAAAAACTCTCGTTTTTCTGGATAGAAAAGATTGAATCTCCCCAAGTTAATTTGAGCATTATCTGCCTCAACCTGAGCAAAGTCAGTATTGTAAGTCAGATTAAGTGTCAAATCAGATCTTAATCCATAATATAAATCAATGCCAGCAGTTCCTAAATCATCTGATAGATTCTCATTATCAATTATTTGTTTCTGCGAACCAGTAATGCCAAAAGGTTTAATTTTAATATCATTACCCCTTTTAATATTTTTTAAACCAGTTAAATTTGCATATTGAGATACCTGGTAAACGTCAGAACTATATTCCAATCCAATATGAGGCCACATTACGCTTTCATTTTTTCTATTAATATATCGTTTTACAGCTAAACCCATCGTTAAATCATCCTTATTGGGAAATCTCAATGTATTCCATGGAATTGCAACTTCTAATACCCAGCCAAAATTTGTGACCCTACCTTCACTGATATAGACACCATCCCATGCCCATTCATCTGTACTTGGTTTATTTTCATCTGATATCAATGCATCATCCTGGGTACCAAGAGGATTCATTTCAAATAAATAAGCATTCCTTCGATCTAGGTAAGTATCTAAAGCGATTTCCAGTTTGTCATCTCTGTGAATCCATCCGCCCCTATTGAGAATAGTCGCACGTACTTTTTCAGGGTCACTATCAAAAAAAGTAAATCCGAAATACAAATAATTATCATTATATAGAATTCGCATTTCAGACTTCTCACTAGGCTGTGCACCATCTTGTGGTAAGCGTTGAACAAATTCAGTTACAGGAACAATGGACCTCCATACATCTTCATCTAATGAACCATCAATTTCAATTAACTGATCAGTACGTACAGCAACCACCTCAGGGCGAATTTGGGCACTTAGGTTAGTAATAAATAAAAGTAATAATAGACCGTGTCTTTTAATCCTCTGGGCCATCATCCCACCACCACTGTGGTTGTAACTCATTTTTATTTGGCCAAATTTCATTCATTGTATCGCCTTCATAAAGCACACCATTTTTCATCACAAATTCTATAGAATTTGTATTTCGAATATTGGCTAGTGGGTTTTTATTCAAAATAACTAAATCTGCAAGTTTACCAACCTCAATAGATCCAATATCATCACTCACTCCAATAATTTTAGCTCCATTTATAGTAGCAGCTTTTAATGCTTCCATTTCTGTCATCCCACCACTATGTAACGACCAAAGCTCCCAATGGTAACCCAAACCATTGAATTGCCCATGTGCTCCAACCCCAACAAGTCCACCTGCTCTCATAATTTTTGCAGCATCTGAAGCAATCTCAGAAAATGAATATTCATCTTCTCTAAACCATGGGACTCTTCGAGTTTTTGATTGAACAATATTGTCAGGAACAAATCGTTTTACTTTTGGATCATCATGAACTTCTTCTGTTGAGTAATAGAAATTTTCAGCCCAAGGGCCACCATATGTAACGAGTAAAGTTGGCGTATAGGTCATCCCTGATTGAGCAACTAATTCAACGACATCTTTATGCAAAGGTGTAATAGGAAACGAATGTTCATTACCATGAAATCCATCTATCGCATGGGTTAAGCCTAATTTCATGTCAAGCGCACCTTCAGTTGTCGGCATCATTCCCAATTCATTTGCAGCTTGAACAATATAATTTCTCTGTTTTCTATTTCCCGCAATATACGACTTTAAATTTCTTGTACCATAATGATCACGGTAACGTTTCATCAAAGCTAGGGCTTCATCTTTACTTTGAAAATTATTTTGAGAAAATATTCCTGGACCTGTAGAAAAAGCTCTAGGTCCAATCATTTCACCAGCATCAACAAGGTCTTGATATGCAAAAGGATCATTAGTTGATGTTTGAACATCTAGTCCAGTAGTAACTCCCCATGCAATATTTGCTATAAACGTCCAATTTTGCCGATCTAAAATACCTTTTTTAATACCAAAATAATGAGCATGAGTATCAACAAAACCTGGAATTATAGTTTTACCATTTACATTAATAACTTTGGCTTCATTTGGAATTTTTAGTGACTTAATATTTCCCACTTTATAGATACGATTGTCTTTTATTATTACTATTCCATTATTAATTACTCCATCTCCATTCATAGTAATGATTTTTGCGCCTTTTAATGCAACCATACCATTTGGCTTGGCCTTATTTATCAAGATATCAATCTTTGTTTCTAATGAAGGGAGAGATGGCAATCCTTTATTTGTAGAATCTTTTTTTGTTTCAAATGAAATAGAGTCTACTGGTAATCGATAAAATGTTGAGCCTACTGCCCAAGTAATCGTTTTACCTTGATCTGCCCATCCAAAATAATCGGCACCTACATAAGTCAATTTTTTTACAGGAATTGATGGGCTATTAACATTTACTTGAGGTGCTTTCCCGCCAATCTTTGGAATCGGTAATATATATAACTGATTATTTACACCAGCTAATGCCAACGTGCGGTCTGGGTTAAACTGAATATCACGTGCATTAACAGGCTTGTCGCTTCCATAAAATCCTTTTCCTTTTACAGCTAAATGTTCCCTTCTATCAGTTCCATCTAATCGAACTGAGATAACACCATTGCCACGACCTAGCGCAGTATAACTATATCCATTTAAGAAAACTCTATCTGGATCATCTGTAAAAAATGGTTTTCCTAAACCTCTTGATGGCATAATTAAAGTTATTTTTCCACCATTTGCATTTAAAGAAATCAAATCCATTGGAACATTTGGTCCGCCAAATTCTGCCTGCGTTCTTAATCTTTCAATAGCTGACCCTCTAAGGAGCACAATAGTTTTACCATCTGGTGTAAAAACAGGGCTCGAATAAAAGCCAGGAGTTTTGGTTAATTTTTTAGGCATGCTTCTGCCATCTGCTTTGACTTTCCAGACATGACCACCGCTTGCCTCCCAAGTAACATATACAATTGACCTGCCATCAGGAGACCAAGACGGATGAAATTCACCTAATTTACTTTTAGTGATTCTTTTATGTTCTCCAGTTTTTATATCTGCAACATATAGATGCATAAATGTTGAAAATACAATTTGTTTTCCATTAGGTGATAAAACTGGATCCATTATAATCCTTGATGATGATGGGTTATCATCAATTCTATATGGAAAGGTTAGCTCAGGACCTAAGTCAAGATCCACTTTTGCAGTAAAATCAATCATTTTGATTGATTTTGTTTTCAAATTAATTTTATGAAATTTTCCATCTTTTGTAAATACTAAATCATTTCCATTAGGGTGAAAATCATATCTAGGAAGCACATCTCTTGTATGACGTGATTCTTGATCATCCCTTACGATAGGATATACCAACCAATTATCGTCACCATTCTCAAGGTCTTTTATTCTCAGTCCAGTTTTTGTTTTGTATCTGGTACCATAAACAAGAAATCTTCCATTGGGCGAAATTTTAGGCTTTATTCCACTACCTTCTGCCCTTGTAACAATATCTTCTATTCCAGTAATTAAATCTCGGCGAGCAATCTGCCAAGCAGGGAAGGACATATTGTAACTGAACCCACCTCTTTTATTTGCATAATATAAAAATTTTCCATCAGGAGAAAGCTCGGGACCTAATACATTTTTCCACTGATTCCCAGGTGCATCAGGCTTTGGTTTTGATTTTGTAATTTGAATGCCTGAGCCACCTCTAACATGATACATCCAAATTTCAAATGTTCTCTGAGGCCAACTTGTTTGAGAGACAAAAACATATTCTCCATCATTTGAAAAAACTGGTGAGGCATATTGATAATCATTTGATTTACTTAGTTGTTTAGGGTTATTACCACTAATATCAGCTATCCATAAATTTTCTGAGCCGCCTCTGTCACTAATGAATGATATTTTTTCTCCGTCTGGCGAAAAAACAGGCTGAGAATCAAAAGCAATACCTGATGTTATCCGTTTTGCTTCTCCTCCACGAAATGGAATCACATATATATCTCCAACTAAATCAAAGATTATTGACTTTCCATCAGGTGAGACATCTAAAGACATCCAAGTACCTTCATCGGTAGTAAATGAAATAGTTCTATTAGGCTTTAATGGGAGTTGATTACCTAAGCTATCAGCTTTTTCTTTAGAAAAAACAAATGAAATAGCTAAAAAAATAATAAGTGTTTTTTTCATCATACCTCCTCAAGTGATGAATTAAAATAACTAATTAATCTGTACGGTTATTATTAAAAAAAAGAAAATAAACTGGAATTCCTGAAATAACAAAAAGTAAGTCTTGTATAGACGCAGATGTCTCATAATATGCTCGAAGCAAAACTAGCACTATTATACCTCCCATATATATAGCAGGAAGTATTGGGAATAATGGTAATTGGTAACAATCCTTTTGGCCTAAATTCATTAATCTGAATTTGAAGAATGCAACTGTAGTAAATACATAAAAGATTAAAATCGCAAAAACCATTCCAGCAACTATTGTTTCAAAACTTTGACGAATTATTATCAGTGCGATACTCCATATACAATGTGCTAAAATAGAATTTGAGGGCGTCTTGAATTTTGGATGAATATATTCAAACCACTTAAACATTAAGCCATCTCTTGCCATCGCATAATAAACGCGAGTGGTGGCCATCATTGTTCCATTTACACTACCAGTAGCTGAGATAATAACCATTATTGATATTAAGCTTGCACCAATTGATCCAAATAATGATACAGCTGTATCAGATGCTATGATACTACTTGAACGCATTCCTTCTAATCCGATGACAGCATGATACAAGAAATTGGATCCAATATATAATAAAGTGATAATTAACATACCATATAGCATTGTTTTAGGTATCACTTTTTTAGGGTCTTTCATTTCGCCAGCAACATAACCTACACGATCCCAACCCAAAAAAGAAAAAACAATCATCATCAATGCGGCAACTATATTACCTATAGTTCCAAGTGTTGCTGTAGCTTGAACTGATTCAGATAATTTTGAGAAATCCCCACCTACCATTAATAAACCAATTACAGTAAATAGAAATAGACCTGAAATTTTAATTGAAGAAGAAAACTTATTATAAAAACTTCCCTTTTCTACCCCAAAAAAGTTTATAATTCCAAAAAGGATTAGAATAATGATCGCAATAATTATCTTTTCAGTTTGATCTATAGGAAAAAAATAGCCTATATAATCAGCTGATAACAAACTTAGTGCAGCAGCAGGACTAGTGCGAATAATTAACAACTGTGACCAACCAAAAATAAATCCCCAAAATGGTCCAAAAGCTTTTTCCATATAAACATATTCACCGCCTGTATCTGGAAATCGGGAGCCTAACTCTGCATAAATCAATGCACCTATATAAACAAAAAGAGCTACCCCAAGCCAAAGGAGAATTATTAGAAAAAAAGAATCAATATATCTAGAGATAACTTGAGGAGTTTTAAATATACCTGCACCAATAGTAATCCCAACTAATAGTGAAACACCATCTATAAAACCAAGTGACTTTTTAAGCTTTGACATTTATGATTAACTAAGGAAGCTGTTAAATCAGTTTAATTATCTTTTTCAAAAGGTAAACGATTAAGTCCAATTTTTCCATTACTCATAACAAAAACAACATCTTGGATAGTACGAATGTCATTAAGGGGATTGCTCGTCACAACAATTAAATCAGCCTCTTTCCCTATAGAAATTGTTCCTGTTTTGTTTGCAATTCCTAATAACTCTGCACCAATTATTGTAGCTGATTGAATAGCGTCAATAGGCTTCATTCCTAAATTAACAAAGTTTGTTATTTCCATTCCAACTCTGGTTGTACTATTTGGTCCATATCCTGTATCAGCACCAGTTGCTATTTTGATCCCCATTTTATATGCCATTTTAATAGTTTTTTCCAATGAAGGTAACATATGTTGACCTCTGATTATCAATACTGGATCATCATAGTCACCACCTGGCTGTGTTAAATCAACAACAGTTGTAAAGGTCGGTACAAGGAACGTATCCATTCTTTTCATTAACTTTAAGGTTCTTTCAGTAAGGTATGTACCATGTTCAATACTTTTCACACCTGCTTTTACAGCAGCATATCCACCCTCATCTCCATGAGCATGAGCCATGACTGGAATATTAAACTTTTTTGCTTCGTCAACTATAATCTTTAATTGTGATTCAGTATATGTCTGTTTTCTCGGATCTGTTTGAGGTAATCCAGCTCGTTCAGTACCTCTAGTTTTGATGAAATCAACACCTCTTTCAGCATTTACTTGTACAACTTTTCTTAATTCATCTTCATTATTAACGCCACCAAATAAATCTTTCAATCGAATATCAGCCAAGATAGTTTCTCCTAAATTTGGTGTTACAAATACACCTGCCGCAATCATATCAGGACCTACCAAGGCACCACTTTTAACCATTTCTCGTATGGATACATCTTGATAATATGGTGTGCTAGCGCTTCTAGTCGTTGTTACACCAGATTCTAATGCACGCTTTGCAGCATCTAATGATCTTATATGCGTATGTGCATCTATAAAACCAGGGAGTAAATACATTCCTTTCAAATCAACCAAATAGTAACCTTTATATTTAGACCCAGCTTTTTTTATTGATTCGATTTTTCCATTTGAAATAAATACCATCATATTTTTTTTCTCAGACATAGAAATTCCATCTATAATATTGGTATTTGATAAAACAATTTTGTTTTGTGCATTAATAGTCATTAATGCGCAAAACTGAAATAATAATATTAAAACTTTTATCATAAATCACTCCTTGGAAACTTATTAATCCATAACAAGGCATCAAGTATTAAGCAATGAAAAGAAATTATACCTAAACCAATAATTGAAAAATTATGCTGAAATGAATTCTGTACTCCAGTCGCTGTTGCCAATCCTACTGTAAAGAGTAAAATAGATAGCGCGGTTATCCATAATTCAAGCTGAACAAAAAACCATTTTAAATAAGTTGGTGAGTCAATATATGAGAACGTAGTATGAATCCACAACGAAGCTGAAAAGAGGAACAATAATAATAAAATGATCATTTTGCCTGCATCAAACTTACCCCAAAAAAAACCTAAGCTTAATCCATCATTAATAATCATATATTTCATTGCATAGCAATATCCAAATGCAGCAAAAAACATTGATGACACAATCCACATCCTCCATTCTTCAGGCACCCCTCCCCATAGATCGGAACGTGTATTAGGATGCTGAATCAATGCATAGATATATCCACCAAGGACTAGAATGCCACCAATTATATTTATCCACAATACCTGACTCTGTAAACGCATTTTTACTCCCTATTTATTTTATTATTTCTTTGGGGATAGGAATAATATCCCGTTATATTTTCATCAAAGAATACCTCTAATTTTACTTAAACTATAATATGAAAGCATTAGTTAAACATTCAGCTAAAGTTGGAATTTGGATGGAAGATGTTCCTGAACCAGAATGTGGTACAAATGAAGTAAAAATAAAAATTACTCATACTGGTATTTGTGGTTCAGATCTTCATATATACAAGTGGGATGAATGGGCTCAACGCACATTAGAATTACCATTAGTAATAGGTCACGAATTCTGTGGAATAATTGAAGAGATTGGCCCTGAGGTCAAACACTATAAAGTTGGAGATCGTGTTTCTGGTGAAGGACACATAACATGTGGCTCTTGTCGAAATTGTCGCGCCGGGAAAAGACATTTATGTCATAAAACTTTTGGAATAGGAATTCAAACAGCTGGATGCTTTGCAGAATTTCTAGTACTACCCGAATCGAATGTGTGGTCTATTGATGAAGAAGTAAGTTCAAAAATTGCAGCTTTTTTTGATCCATTTGGCAATGCTGTACATACTGCCCTATCGTACGATATTCTTGGAGAAGATGTTTTAATAACCGGGGCTGGTCCTATTGGAATCATGTGTGCAAGTATTTGCGAATTTGTAGGAGCTAGAAATGTAGTTATAACGGATATTAATGAATATCGGCTAGATCTAGCTAAAAAACTTGGCGCAACTAAAACAATAAATGTCTCAAAGGAAAAAATCGAGGATTGCTTTCAAGAACTTGATATAATTAATGGTTTTGATATAGGCCTCGAAGTCTCTGGGAATCCATTAGCATTTAAAAATTTATTATCACATATGTATAATGGAGGATCTGTTGCTTTATTAGGATTGCTCCCTGACTCTACCCAAATTAATTGGGATGATATTATTTTTAAAGGTTTGAATATTAAAGGTATATATGGAAGAGAGATGTATGAGACCTGGTATAAAATGGATCAGTTACTAAAAAGCGGTTTAGATATTTCAAAGTTATTGACCCATGAATTACCATCTGATGAATACGAAAAAGCTTTTGAAATAATGGAGTCAGGACAATGTGGAAAAATCATATTAGAATGGTAATTAATGATGAATAATTCAAATCAACTATATAAAAACACCTTAGAAGATATTGAATCTGAAGGGTTGTATAAAAAAGAAAGAATTATTACGACACCCCAAAGCGTAAATATTAAAACTACAAATGGAAATGATGTCCTCAATTTTTGTGCAAATAATTATTTAGGTTTGGCAGATAATCCTGAAATTATTAATGCAGCAAAAGATGGACTTGATAAATATGGATTTGGTATGGCATCTGTACGATTTATTTGTGGTACACAAGAGCTTCACAAGGAATTAGAATTAAAAATATCTCAATTTTTTAATTCTGATGATACAATTTTATATACTTCCTGTTTTGATGCTAATGGAGGACTATTTGAAACATTACTTGGTCCTGAGGATGCAGTTATATCTGACTCATTAAATCACGCATCTATTATTGATGGAATTCGACTTTGCAAAGCACAAAGGCATAGATACATTAATAGTGACATGAATGATCTAGAATCACAATTGAAGAAGGCTAAAGATGCGCGTATAAAATTAATTGCTACTGATGGCGTTTTTTCAATGGATGGGTATATTGCTCAGTTAGATAAAATAACTGATCTAGCAAAACAATATGATGCTATGGTTATGGTTGATGATAGTCATGCTACTGGATTCATTGGTAAAACAGGAAGAGGCTCAGCAGAACATTGCGGGGTAATGGATAAAATTGATATTTGGACATCAACATTAGGTAAGGCTTTAGGTGGTGCTTCAGGTGGATTTACAACTGGGAGGAAAGATATTATCGACTTGCTTCGTCAAAGATCTCGACCTTATATATTTTCAAATACTGTGGCTCCATCTATAGTTTCAGCAAGCCTTAAAGTTTTTGATATTTTATCCTCAACTACCACGCTTCGAGATAAACTTGAGGAAAATACAGCTTACTTTAGAGACAAAATGACTTCAGCCGGTTTTGATATTAAACAAGGTGAGCATCCAATTGTGCCAATAATGCTTTATGATGCTGTATTGGCACAAAAAATGGCGGCTGCATTATTAGATGAAGGTATTTATGTAATCGGATTTTTCTTTCCAGTTGTTCCAAAAGGTGAGGCCCGTATAAGAGTTCAAATATCTGCAGGTATGGATATATCTCATTTGGATCGTGCAGTTCAGGCATTTGTTAAAGTAGGAAAATCTATGGGAGTTATTTAATTCCAACAAGCTTGCTCCTCTAGAAAAGCAAGGGTAAATTCCTCGACTTTTTAATAGAATTTTTTAATTAAATGAAAAACCAACTAACACCTAGATTATTTATTATTGGTCTTGTACTTACATGGGCAATATGGGCAATATGGCCATCTATACAATATCAAGGGTTAAGCGATACTGAAATTGAAACCCTTCGAAATGAAGGAAAACTTGAAGAGATTGAATCTAAAGCCATCAAACAAGGGCTTGACCTGAAAGGTGGTATGTATATTGTCCTTGAAGTTGACCTACCTACTCTAATTGAAAATTTAGCAATAAATAGAGATAGAAAATTCAATGAATCAATTAATGATATTAGGAAGCAATTAAAAAATGATCCTGAAGGAGATTTTTTTGAAATGCTTTCCAATATTTCAAATGATAAAAAATTAAAATTAACACGGTATTATTATGATTTTGGATCTAATAATGATGAAATAATCTTATCTTTGGTTGAACAAGGCGAAGATGCAATAAATCGAGTATTAGAAATTCTTCAAAATCGAGTTGATCAATTTGGCGTATCAGAGCCAACGATACAAAAACAAGGAAACCAAAGAATCATTATTGAATTAGCTGGTGTACAAGATTCTGAAAGAGCAAGAGCATTATTAGAAAGCACTGCTCTTCTTGAATTTTATTTAGTAAAAGAAGTAACAACAACTAATGATCTTATGATCAGGATTGATCAAGCTTTAAAAGGAACTGATCTCGTTACTGATTTTGCAGATTCAGAACAACCAGCTCGAAAAAATGATCCCCAGAACGATAGTGATCAAACAGTTTCTGTTAGTGAATTATTTGGA
>CEOQ01105540.1_pt1 | contig 10566 bp, 8 predicted proteins | sample 361351 | NCBI WGS metagenome assembly CEOQ01 (sample SAMEA2619907, study PRJEB7988) | marine metagenome | biome: marine biome (ENVO:00000447); feature: deep chlorophyll maximum layer (ENVO:xxxxxxxx); material: "saline water (ENVO:00002010), including plankton (ENVO:xxxxxxxx)" | depth 60 m | reverse complement strand
TTTTTATTTCTTTAGGATCACCTGGAAATCCAGATAATTTTGCAGCAATAATCATTTTCCCATCTAAGTTATTTGAAAATCTATACCCAAAATCAATTTTGTTTTTTTCTATAGTTTCATACTTTTTGGTATTTAAATTGTAAACATCAAGGGAAAGCAACAAATCAGAAAATTCAGAACCGTAAGCCCCAGCATTCATTTTCGCTGCACCTCCAACAGAACCAGGAATCCCAATTAAAAATTCAGCATTAACTAAATTGTTTGATTTATATAATCTAGAAAGATCAGGTAGATAAACTGAAGACCCAACAATAACTTCATTCTTCTTTTTATCGTAAATTATTTTTTTAAAATTTGGATGAATAACATTACCCTCAAAATCTTGATCAGAGAATGCAATATTAGATCCTTTCCCTAATATGAAATTATTTTTACCTGAAAAAATATCTTTATATTTTTCAATATTATCTTCAGTGACTTCATAAAAATTACTGCAGAAACCACCAAACTTATAGGTTGTAACTTCTGATAATTTTATTCTATTATTCATCTAGATATTTTAATATTTGAGGTCCTAATAAAGTAATGTCCCCTGCACCTAAAGTAAGTACAATATCGTCTTCTTTAATTCTAGTTGAGAGGTAACTTGGAATCATCCTCATTGATTTTAAATACTTTATATTTGCATTTTCAAAATTCCTACTACTTACACCAGGTATGGGCTTCTCTCCCGCAGGATATATATCTACTACAATAGAAAAGTCTGCATAAGTTAGTTCTTTTTTGAATTCGTCAAAATTCTCCTTAGTTCTTGTATATCTATGAGGTTGAAATATTACAAATAACCTCCCTTTCTTAATTTCATTAAGTGCAGAAATTGTTGCTTTTATTTCGGTGGGATGATGACCATAATCATCATAAACTTTAATACCCTTAACAGATCCAAGAAATTCAGTTCTTCTATTAACTCCTGGAAATGATTTTATAGCATCTAAAGAATTGCTAATTTCAATTCCATTTAGTGCAGCTATAGCAATTGCTCCTGTAATATTTGAAATAAAATGTGAACCAATTAAATTAGTCATTATCTCATACTCAGTATCATTATTAATGAATTTGTTTGGATATATGATTTTATAGTCTGCTTCCTCTTTAGAAGAATAAACTACATGTTTATTCTCAATCATTAAATCCTTAATGTTTTCATCATCATAATTCAAAACTAAATTTCTTTTAACACTTAATATCACCTTTCGAAAAGCATTAACTAAGTTTTCAAATGATCCAAAGTAATCAAGATGATCTTTATCAATATTTGTAACTAATAAATCTTCTATTTCTATATTTTGAAAAGTATTAAAAGCTTCGTCAGTCTCTAATAGTATTGGTAAATCTTCTTTTCCATAATGACCTCCTATGCCGTGGAATGACGTAGATCCTCCAAATATATAGGAAACATCCTTATTGTTATAGTGAAAAATATGAGCTAACAAAGCTGTGGTAGATGTTTTGCCATGGGTTCCAGTTATACCTATGATTTTGTTCTTTTTTGAAAGGTTTGCCAAGAACTCTCCCCTTGAAAGTACATTATTTTTTTTTAAATAATTTTTTAAAAATGTGTTTTTTATCGGTATTGCAGAAGAATAAATATATAGAGATTCCGTTAAATATTTTAAATTATTTATATTGAAATTAATTTTTACCCCATCTTGTTGTAGTTGATTTGTTATATAAGACTTTCTTTGATCATAGCCTTCTACTTTCAAATTTTTTTGAGCTAAATATTTTGCTATTGAGCTCATGCCAGAACCACCAATTCCTAATATGTAGACATTCTGATATTCATTCATAATGAGCTTCCATTAAATATTTACAAATAACTTTATTTCCGCTTTCAATATTTACTTTATTAAAATTATTTTTTTTCCACTTATTAAAGTTAGTTAATATTGTTATTAATGTTTCCTCAAACTCATTATAAGAATTAACTAATTCAGCAACACCTAAATTATTAAGGTATTCGGCATTTAAGGATTGGTGAGATGAAGTAGTTCCATATTTATAAGGAATAAGTATTTGAGGTATTTCTAGGAATGCTGCTTCTAATGACCCTCCTCCAGCTCTTGAAATTTGAATACTTATATTTGAATAATAAAAGTTCATATCTTCAATAAATTCATATTGTTTATAATTTTCATACTTGTAATTGTTATTTGATTTATTTTTACCTGTTATGTGAATGAAACTGACATTACTTAATTTATTATTATTTAAAAATTTATATACATAGTTGTTAATTTCTTCTGAACCTTGACTGCCTCCTTGAACTCCAATTACAATATCTTTCTTTTCTTTATTAACTTTATTTAATTCCTTATTAATGATCGGACCCACAAATTTTATATTCTTACTAAGTAAATTTTTAGTATCCATATATGAAGTAAATATTAGACCTGGAAAAAATGAAGAAAATTTATTTCCCAAACCTGCATATATATTTTGTTCTTGTCCAAAGTATTGAATTTTAAATATGAAACTTAATAAAGAAGCTACAGGTGCAATGTATGAACCTGTGGAAAATATAACCTTTATATTTTCTTTTATAATTATATTTTTAATTTTAATTATACTTTTTATAATTTTATGAAAATTTAGAATATAACCTAAAATACCTTTGTTTGATCTATAGATACTTTCTGTGTATAGCTTAAGTTCCATATTTTCAAAATACTCAGCTCCTCTTTTATCAGTTACCACTACAAAACTTTTTTTGTCAATACCCTCATCAATTAATTCTTTTATTATATTTTTAGCTGGAAGTACATGTCCTCCTGATCCAACACAAAAAATTCCTATTTTTTTCATAATTAAGTAATTCTTTCATTTGAGTATGCAATTGTAAGACCTATAAAAATAGCAACCATTGCGGAGCCGCCGTAAGCAATAAAAGGCAATACAATACCCGTAATTGGTAAAAGTCCAACTATTCCACCTAAATTAAATATTGTTTGGATTAGCACCCAAGAACCCATCCCAACAAATAAGAGCCTCCTAAATTCACTTCCACTTGTTAAGGCTAAGCCAAAAAATGATATTATTAAAAAAATTAATGCAATAACCAATAAAAGCAAGCCAAAAAAACCATACTCCTCCCCTGCTATAGATGCAATGAAATCAGACCAAGAATTTGGCAAACTACCCCACCTAGCCCTTGAAGTTCCGGGTCCTAAGCCAAACAATCCACCTGAACTTATTGCAACTTTACTTTGATGAAGTTGGTAACACCGTCCAGCAAGATCTACAGGGTCAACATTTGTACCTGAACAAATTTTAGAAAACCAGGTTACAAACCTCTCTTCACGATAACCCATTAAATTTATTGCAATATATGTCGGTAATGGAGAGATAGCAACAATGCCCATCGGATATTTTAATTTAACTGATGAAAATAATAATTGAAATAATATAATTCCTGAAATAATTAATGTAGTACCGAAGTCAGGTTCAGCAAGTATAAATAAACAACACAAAGCAGGGAGGGTTAAAGTTTTTCTTAAATTAAAAAAATCTGATTTATCTTTTTCTATATTTGATAGATGATATGCAACAAATAATATTATTACTGGTTTAGCAAATTCACTTGGTTGCAAATATACGTCTCCTAAATTAATCCACCTCCTACTACCTCCAGCTACTACCCCATAGGTAAGAACCAAAAATAAAAGCAAAGAAATTGACAACATCCCTGTACTAGCTAATTTTTTATAATTTTCTACATTAACTTTCTTACCGATGTTAAAAATAATTAAACCTATAACTATTGCACCTATATGTCTTTTTATTAAATGGAAATTATCGTTATATAACTCTAAACCACGAACAGAAGATGCTGATAAATTTAATAAAATACCAAACGTAACAAGAAAGGATATTGATATTATATTTATTTTCTTAAATGTTGATTCACTTAATTTAAGCATTTTCATCCTTAAGGTTTGAAACTACTTTTTTAAAGTACTCCCCTCTTTCTTTATAATCCTTAAAATCATTAAAACTTGAGCCGCCACAAGAGAAAAGTACTTCACACCCAGGTTTAATTATTTTTTTTAATTCACTTTCTAAATCAAAAATAGAATCTAAGTTAATTACTTCAGCTTTAATATTTGTTAAATTAACGTCCATGTCTTTTGGGATTAAAATTGTCTTAACTTTTTCATCAATGACTAAATCTTTACCACTAATGTTTTTTGTTAATCCATGCATTATTAATATACCCTCATTAATTTTCGTTGTAGCCATAGAAACAGAATTAAAGTTTGTAGATTTTGAGTCATTAATAAAAGTAACATCATTAAATTTATCAACTATTTCAAATCGATGTTCCTCAGGAAGATAATTTAACAAATATTCATATATTAAATCAAGACTTAGCTCTAAAGACTGAACTATTTTTATTAATAAATGGATTGTATCTTCATAAAAAGGTAGCTCTGATATATTACCTATACCACCATCAGGAATCACCAAATCATAAGTTTTTTGTTCAAGATTGTTGTATCTAATGTAATCTTCGTTACTTTTAACAAATTTACCAATTTTTTCTTTTGTAAGGATGTACTCATCAATACTGGTATGCCAATCTAAGTGATCTTCAAAAATGTTCATTAGTACAGCTTTATTAAGTCTTAGATTATTTAAATAATATAACTGGAAACTTGAAAGTTCCATTACAACATAATCATATGCTTGTTCTCCAATATCTAATGGAGGGTTACCCACATTTCCAACAGCAATAGATTTTTTACCTATCAAATTTAAATAACCAGTTAAAAGATTAACTAGCGTAGTCTTTCCATTAGTACCTGTAATTCCAATTATTTCCCCACTATAAATTTTATTAAATATATCAATATCAGTAACAACTTCTATTCCTCTAGATTCAATCTCTAGCAGTAAAGGATTCGAAGGCTTTATACCTGGTGAAATTATTACCTCATCAATTTGTTCAATATTTGAATACTTAAAAAAAAGCTTGCTTTTTATACCTGATTTTGGCTTATCATCATAAATTAAATATTCTATATTATTTTTTTGAAAATAAGTTTCAACTGATTTCCCTGTTACCCCATACCCAAAAATTAGTTTTTTCACTTAATTACCAAACAAGACCCAATCACCATAGAAAAGACCTAACCCTATCACGACAAGTATTCCATTTATAATCCAAAATCTAACAATTATTGTAGTTTCTGCCCAGTTACTCATTTCAAAATGATGATGTATTGGGGTCATTTTAAACACTCTCACACCTCTATATTTAAAAGATAATACTTGGATTATTACTGACATAGCCTCAACAATATACAGAAAGCAGAAAAATAAAATTAGAGTATCTGCTCCAATTGCAAACAATATTAATGGAAACATAGAACCTATGAATTGCGAACCAACATCTCCCATAATGATTTTTGCTGGATTAGTGTTCCACCATAGAAACCCTAAACAAGATCCAGCAATTGAAGATATTAAAACTGCTAATTCAACTGAAATGAATACAGTATTTATAAAATTAGAGTAATATTCTGGATTCCTAAACATCCAAAAAACAATAATTAATATGCCACCAAAAGATACGGAAGAACTTCCCGCTACTAGGCCATCTAATCCATCTGTTAAATTTACTGCATTAGTGATTCCAACAATAATAAAAACAATTAAAAACCATTTAAAAATTCCAACATCTACTCCAAAGCCACTAAAAAGATAAAAAATTGTTGAGTCATCTAAAAAATAAAAATAATAACTTCCTAATAAAGCAACTAATGTTTGAAGCACTAATTTATTTTTTGCATTTAGACCTAAGTTTCTATTTTTATTAACCTTTAAGTAGTCATCAATCAAGCCTACAAAACCCATTAATGTTCCTAAAAGTAAAATATAAAATATTTCTTTATTAATTGATACTAATTCAACCTTAAATCCTTTCCCAATAGTCCAAAAATTGATATGAGAAAGAATGAAACCTATAAAAGTACCTAAAATTATAAATACTCCACCCATTGTTGGAGTGCCTTTTTTATGTTCGTGAAAATTCAATTCTTCACGAATTGGTTGTCCTATATTTCTAGTCTTGAAATAGTTAACTCCAATAGAAGTCGAAAACAATACAAATAAGAAGCTTATGCCTCCGGCAACAATTATTCCTATCATAAATTATCCTTAATATAATCATTAACTACTTTTTGATCACTAAATTCTATTGAAGAGTGTTTAAATTCTTGTATTTTTTCATGACCTTTTCCTAATATTAATAATACAGAATCTTTTTCTAGATTATTAATCCCTTCTATTATTGCCTCTTTTCGATCAAGTATTACTTTTGTTTCTTTATTTAATTCAACACCTTCTAATATGTTTTTAGCAATTTCTTCTTCGTCTTCATTTCTAGGATTATCATTAGTAATTATTATCTTGTCAGCTAAATTTGCTGATTTACCCATTAGTGCTCTCTTTTCTTTATCTCTCCCTCCACCAGCACCTAAAATTACAATGACTTTGTTGTATTTATTTTTTGCAAAATTTATAACTTGATATATTGATTCGGGAGTGTGTGCAAAGTCTATAATTATTTCATTACTATTTTTGTAATTAATAGTTTCATACCTACCTAAAGGATTTTTCAGTCTTAATGAAGATTCTAATAACGAATCAATGTCATTCTTTTCAGAAAAGTAAGCCATAGATAGAGCTAACAAATAGTTTAAATGCGACTCTGGGCCTGACAAAGGAACTGAGATATCATAATTCTTGCCTTCAATTTCAAAATTTAAGTCAAATTTTTCCTTATAAATATTTATATTTTTAATATATAAATTGTTTCTTTTATTCGTACCTATGCTGAATGAGGGTATTGTTGTTAATGAATTCATTTTATTACCCCATTCTGATTCTATATAAACAAATTTCTCTGATACATTATTACTAAAAAGTTTTAATTTTGAATTAAAGTAATTTTCTATATTTTTATGGTAATCAAAATGATCTTGAGATAGATTTGTAAATCCAGATACACAAAATTTTAACCCATTTAATCTATCTTGATCCAAAGCATGAGAAGATACTTCAATTATTATTTCATGAATATCTTTGTTTTCATTTAAACCTAATAATTTAACAATATTAAATAACTTTGGAGTAGTTAAATGTTCTTCATTGGTAATTTTTTTAAACATCTCTTCTTGAGTAGTTCCTATAAATAGAGATTTAGATGCTATTAACTGATCTAAATAAAATCCAGTTGTTGTTTTTCCATTTGTTCCAGTTATTCCATAGAATATTTTATTTTGGAAATTTGGACAAATTTTTTGCAATAAATTTTTAAATACTTCATCATAATCTTCTACTTTTATTATTTTATCGTTTGAGATAAAACAATCTTTAGAAGTTACTATTGCGTTTACATTACTATCAAGTGCTTCTTTCACTAACGTATCAAGTTTTTCTACAGATTTATTATTTAAAAAAAGTATTGAGTTCTCAAAAATATCAAGTGTGCTGTTTATTATTTCTGAAGAATTAAATTCTTTACTCGAACTTAATTCTTCATAATTCAAGGAATTCATCTTTAATCCTTTGGAACAAAATAACTAATAATTTGTTTGAATATTGGAGCTGCTGTCGAGCCTCCCGTTACGTACTCAGATGTTGGATTAGTTTTTGCTCCCCAAAGAAGTACCGATCCAACCATTGGGCCTTCTTTTGTTTCAACAAATCCAGTAAATGAGGTATTAAATCTATCTTCTGAATAACCCACACCTTCTAAATGTGTCCTGCTTGTACCAGTTTTGCCACCAATAATATAGCCTTCCTTGCTGAGAGACTTACCTGTACCATTCTCACCTTCAACGACATTTATAAGTAATTTTTTTAAACGATCTGACATTTCAGGATTAATAATTTCATTATTTTGAATTTCAATTTTATCTTTCTGCACTAAAGTTAATTTTACATCCTTACCGCCATTTGCAATTATGCTATAAGCTCTAATCATTTGATATTGAGAAACATTTACAGAATAACCTATTGATAGTGAGCTTAAGCATGTAAGACAGTTTTTATAATTTACAAAACCACCTCTTGTTTCACCGGTTAGTTCAACTCCTGATTTTTCACCAAAACCAAACTTTTTTAAATATTCTTCAATTTCAACAACACTAGAGTCTTTGGTTATTTTTATTGTTCCAACGTTTGAGGATCTTTCAATTATTTCTTTAACTGACAATTCATAAGGCTCATGTTCTAGAAAATCCTTAAAACAACCTTTTAAACCTTTATATAATTTTCCACATGATGATTCGATAATCTCTATTTTGTCTTCTACATAATATTTATCATCTTCATTTATTACTCCTTTGTCAAGGAGTGCTCCTATTGTAAATATTTTCAAAGCTGAGCCTGGTTCGTAAAAAGCTCTACCACTTATTAAGTTAATATTAAAGTATTCATTATCATTACTAGATTTTTCAGCAGAAATAATTATCTCCCCACTTTCAGCATTAGCAAATACAACTGAACACTTAAATGCATCTGTTTTATTTATTGCTTTTTCACAGAGTTCTTCCGAAAGATATTGTAAGTCAGAATCTAAAGAAAGTAATAAGTCTTCACCATGTATAGGATCTATTGTTTTAATCTCTCCTTGAGGAATTACTGATCCATTTGGAGCTGCTTCATAAGTTAATTCTCCGTTAATCCCTTTTAAATTATTATCAAAATAAAGCTCTAATCCTTCAACCCCATTGCCATCTGGATCTACATGTCCGATAATTTTATCTAAAGATTCAGAGTAAATTATTCTCTTATTTGAAGGTTCAACATTAATTCCTTGATAACCCCACTTTTTAATTTTCATACCTACATCAAAGGATATATTTCTTTTAAGATAGAAATAGTTATTGTTCTCATTCAATCTCTTAAATATTATTTCATTATCAATACTCAAGAGAGGTGAAAGAATATCTGAAATTACTTTTTTATTTGTTATTTTATTTGGATTAATTCCAATATTAAATGCATTAATGCTCTCGGCTACTTGATTGTAATTTCTATCTAATATAGAACCCCTTCTCGCTTCAATTACTTCAGTTTTTTCACGGTATGATAAAGCTTTATTTTTAAAATATTCAGAATCCGAAAATTGCAACCTGTAAACTTCTTCGATAAACAAAGCGGAAGAAAATAATACAAATAAATTCAAGATTAAAAATAAAATAGACAGTCGTGTTTTTTGATATTTCATTTTTATTTTCCAAATCCTAAAACTGCAATTTTTTCATTTTCACGACTATTTAATTTATATGGAATTTCAAGTTTGTTGATTTTTTGTGAAACCTCAAGCCGTTGATATGAATTAGATTTTGATAATTTATCTATATTAGCTATAGAAAATACATCATTGTGTTTTAATTTAATTGTATTTAGTTGCCTTTCAAGAATTAATATCTGAGAATTAATATCATTTAAATTATTTGACATTTCATTTATTTTGATATTTAACATTAGTGGGATTACAAGTGATATAAATATACAAAAGTAAATAAGATTATAAATATATTTTCTTATCATGTCTTCACCACATATCTCATAATCGCTGATTTAGATCTTGGATTAGATTTTTTCTCTTTATCCGAAGGTGTATATTTCTTTTTCTTTGGGTATATAAATTTTTGTTTAATTTCACATTTACAAATAGGAAAACTAGGTTCGCAAATGCAATCTGTAGTAATTTCGTTAAAAAAGTTTTTAACTATTTTATCTTCAAGCGAATGATAAGAGATACAAACTATTATTCCTTTTCTAACTATAGAATCCTTTATTGATTCCAAAGATAATTTTATTTCATTTAGCTCATTATTAACTTCAATTCTTATTGCTTGAAAAATTCTTCTTACTGTTTTTTCAATAAAGATTGGGTTCTGTTTTGGTATTGCTTTTTTAATTATCTCAACTAATTCATTTGTTGTTAGTACAGGCCTAGATTCACATATTTTTTTTGTAATTTTATAAAAATATTTATCTTCACTATAAAACTTCAAAACTTTTAATAAATCATCCTGAGAATAGTTATTTATAATATAAGCTGCTGTTATATTTTGATTAGTGTTCATCCTCATATCAAGAGGAGTATTTTTTTGAAAAGAAAAGCCTCTATGATCTGAATCGATCTGATGTGATGACAAACCAAAATCATACAAAATCCCACTTATCGGCAATAGGTTATTGTCTAATAAAAATTTATTAACATTTGAAAAATCTAAATGATAAACAGTATGTTCATATTTACTATTTTCTACTGATTCAATATCTCGATCAAAACCAATAAATTTTAGATGATCATATTTACTTGATAAACTAAAATGCGAACCATATCCATAGGTTGCATCAATGAAATTTCCTCTTGGAACATCTTGAAGTATGGAAGAAACTTCTTCCCTCATCACTCCCTCATGTGGCAAATACTCAGCCCTGTTTGTATTCATACCCAGCTCTCTAGTACTGGCACCAATT
>CEOQ01177438.1_pt1 | contig 10567 bp, 9 predicted proteins | sample 361351 | NCBI WGS metagenome assembly CEOQ01 (sample SAMEA2619907, study PRJEB7988) | marine metagenome | biome: marine biome (ENVO:00000447); feature: deep chlorophyll maximum layer (ENVO:xxxxxxxx); material: "saline water (ENVO:00002010), including plankton (ENVO:xxxxxxxx)" | depth 60 m | reverse complement strand
TGTTGAGAGATTCATGTTGCAGCGTCTGATTAAGTCGACCAAGGGCCAGACTGTTTTGGATGGGCTGGGCGTCGAGCCTGCTCGGACACGCGCTGATTGGTTGGATGGAAGCGCTCCTTGGCGGGTGCTGCGGGAGGCGCAGGCTGAGCATACTGCCGCGCTCGATGCTGTGGCCGAGGACGAGCGCGTCGATGTGCCGAAATCGGTGCTCGCGCACTCGGTGTGTGCGATCGCTGGTACACTGGCGTTGCTGCCTTCGGCCGATGTAAACGAATTACGCGAGGCGCAAGGTCCGGTTCGCGCCGTCTCTGACTCTCACTCACACAAGGTATTGCGATTCATGGCTGACCGGTCACGTTGGGTAAGTCAGCACAAATCATTGCTCGGTCGAGATGCTGCTCGCAATCAATTACGCGACGAATCGCATGCCTTCGGCACGTTGGTTCTAGTTCTGTGGCCACTACGCCGAGCACTGGCTCGTTGGCTTGCGGCGAACCCCGATACACATCCTCGATTTGCCATGGGGCAAATCGTTCGTTCTGGTGAGCATCCACGGGCTGTGCGAGATACGATTGAGCGGCTAGCGATTCTCGGGAATGGGAGGTCCAATGCCGCTGTTCCGGCAGGGGCGAGTGGACTCGTGGCTTGGTGGCAAGGTCAGTAGAATCCAGTCTGCGAAGCCTAGTCCATCAGTTTCAGCCGCGCATTGGCTGGTAATCGCACCGCCTCGGCGCCGTCAAATTCGTGTGGCCGAGCCGAGAACGTCGCTGCGAAGAATAGTCCCCCTACGAACCCGGCTGGGGTTCCTGTGAGGATCCGCAGAAAGTTAGTCGATTCGTAAGAGGTTAGCATCTGCGTGAATCCATCGACAGCCATCGGCCCGAGGCCAAGTCCGAGGATGGCGAGCATAGCGAGCATTCGGGAGTCATTGAGGTAGAATCGAGCTACAGAATCATCGCTGAAAATCGACAGGAATGTGTCTCGTATCATCCACCGGTTGTAACCACGTCGTGACCAGAGCAAGCAGGCTGCGACGAAGCCGAAAAGAATCCCAATATCACGCGTGCAAACAGCCATTTGGTTGCCGTTAATCTCCCAGGAGCGCTGATACTTCTGGTGGCAATTCAAGTCGCCGATAGCGTAGACAGTGGCTGAAATTGGGTCGAGATCAGTCCAAGCGAAGGATCCTCCGTGTGCCGATTGGTCGTGGCCTACATGCCCGCCATCACCGTTGTCTCCATTGCCCCATGACCACATGCCATCGTGGGTCGCGTAGTCCATTCGATTGGCTCGTCCCGATAGGTCGGGAATGCTGTCCGCAGGCAGTGCAAGTGGGATTAGGAAGACGAGGATGAGATAGACTCCTGCGATTGCTGCGAGGTTACGGCCGACCTTGTATTCACGTTGACGATTCGGTCGACCATTCTTTAGTAGGCTGACCTCAACTTGCGTCATTATTCGGTCGATGGGTTCTATCTGCATCAACTTATCCGCGGCACATGGTCGAGGTCGGAGTGCGGGATGCCTTCGCAATCTCCGCGGTCATCGGCGTCATGGTATTCGTCATGGGTTCGATGATGGCATTCTTCGCCGGCGGAATGGCCGATGATGGAATCGCGGCGGCGCTGCGCACTGGTGCGATACTTGGTGTCGGAACCGGTGCTGTGGTGCTGATGTTCGCCCTGTCGCGCGTGCGCGAGCATGCTGAGAAGGGCGATACACGTGCGGCGGCGCGCGCAGCGGAAGTCGATGCTCTGCGCGCCGAGATGTCATATCTTTCCGAAGAGACCGATGGGGCTTGGGATGTCGAACAACGAGTGCGCCGCGAGCGTGGTGTTCTAACCTTCGATATGCACGGGCTAGACGCTGCGGCGGCTGCTGGGGCGACCGAGCGATTGTTGGGGATTCGGTCGAGTTTGCAACGGGTCCGCGTGGTTACTGGTCGCGGCGAGATTATGCACGAGGCTTCGGCGGACCCGGGCATCCGACCCGCGGTTCTACAGCGCTTGCGAATTGGGGCAGAGGCAGTTGATTGGCAAGTTTTAGTGAAGGCGGGCTCGATCACATTGCGGCCGATGGGTTTGGCTCCCACGCCTGCTCAACGAGCCCGCCGATTCGCTATATTCATCGTGCCGATGTGTACGGTGATGGGCTTCACCTTCCGAGATTTGGCAGGCTCGACGATGGCAGACCAAGGCCTCGCTTTCGGAATCGGAGCGGGAGTACTGATGACCGCACTGCTCTCAAGTTATCGCGACCGCTCCGGTTGAGTAACGTGCAATTCAAGAATAGTCGGGGACGCCCTCACAACAGGCTTCGACAACACGTCTGCACATCGGGCATTCCATGTGTTGTCGCATCGGAATCGCTGCGCCCTTGAAGCCGCACTCACAACGAATCGCGGCGCAATGATCGTGGTCCACGCTTCGCCTCGGCCGCGCTAAGCCCAAATCACTTGCTAAAGCGAGCCTCGCCTCGGCGTATTCTTGCTCACGCATTGAGGTCAGCCAATTCATCTTGCAGATGCTCGGCCAACCAGTGGTGGAGAGCATCGCTGCCCATTTCTACCAGAGTTGAATTGAGGAAGGCCGCGATGAGGGCATCTCGGGCTTCTTCCGTGTCTAATCCGCGCGATTCCAAGTAGAACATCTGGTCTTCATCGAGTGGACCGTTCGCTGTGCCGTGGCCGCAGCCTACGACATCATGCTCACTCACTTCGAGTTCAGGAATCGAGTCGGCTTCGGCCTTCTCTGATAGCAGGAGGTTGTGGAAGAGTTGTCCAGCATCGGCTCCCCTCGCGCCCTTGGCGACTCGGAGCATTCCGGTTCCAACCGTGCGCGAGTTTCCACTGCAGGCCGAGTGCCAATCGAGGCGGGAGAAGGTCTCGGGGGCATCGTGGTGAATCTCGACGTGATGGTCGAGGTGCATCTGATTGGCTGAGAGAATAGATCCGAGAACATTCAGGTGGCCGCCGGTCTCTCCCATCTTGTATCGCAGGTCGGCCTTGGTTCGATCGCTACCAGAGCTAACCGTTCCTGCTTTGACCTGCGCGTCGCGTCCGATGGCGATGCTATCGACGCGCAGAAGCGTTCCCGAATCGGTGTGGCCGATGACCACATCGGCGAGGATCGAACCGTTGCCGATTCGGCCACTGCGCAGGAATCCCGTCCATGGCGCAGCGCCGCTAATCTGCGTAATCAGTTCGAATTCGCAGTGGCGTCCGACATCGAGAGAGAGATGTAGTGCGCAAGGCGAATCCCCCGTTTCGATGTCGAGAACAATCGGAGCGCTGGCGACGAAATTATTCTCCACGCGCAGCGTGTAAACCGAGTCGCCAGCGGCGGCGCGGATGAAAGAAGAAGTGACTTCATCAGATTCCGGAAGAACCTCCGAGCCGATGATTCCTTCCTCGATCGAGATTCCGACAAGCGCAACATCGGCATCCAAACAAGAAAGCGTCAACTTAGGTGTCGAAGTCGCCGGAATTTCGCTAACATCACCGCTTGGATGAACTCGCTTCCAAGGAGTATAGCGCCACAGATGGTCCGCCCTATCAGGCTCATCAAGACTCTGGTACAGGCTCGCAGCATCCATTTTATCGCCTACTAGATCAGCCGATGCTGCCTTCCATTTCGAGTGCCATCAATTTGTTCAGTTCGACGGCGTACTCCATTGGAAGTTCGCGGGTGAAAGGTTCGAAGAATCCGTTGACAATCATTGCTAGAGACTCTTCTTCGGAGTGGCCGCGGCTCATTAGGTAGAACAACTGCTCATCGCTCACCTTCGACACGCTTGCCTCGTGCTCACAACGCGCCGACGGGTTTGCCACCTCCATGGTTGGATAGGTGTCTGAGCGTGATCCATCGTCGAGAATCAGCGCGTCACACACAACATTGAGTTTGCAATTCTCTGCTTTCGGCGAGACCGATACTAATCCGCGATACGAGCCACGCCCCCCATCCTTTGAGATTGACTTTGAGAGAATCTTCGATGTGGTATTCGATGCCAAGTGGTGGATTTTTGCTCCGGCATCCTGATGTTGACCTGCGCCGGAGTAGGCGACGGAAATCACCTCTGCGTGACTTCCTTCGCCCTTCAGAATAACAGCTGGATACTTCATCGTCAGCTTGCTGCCGATGTTGCCATCGACCCACTCGATTTTGGCGTTCTCGTGGGCGATGCCGCGCTTTGTTACTAGATTGTAGACATTCGCGCTCCAATTCTGAACCGTGCTGTAGCGAATGTGCGCGCCGGGGAGAGCGATGAGCTCTACGACGGCGGAGTGTAGTGAATCGGTGGAGTAGGTCGGGGCGGTACAGCCCTCAACGTAGTGGATGCTACTGCCCTCGTCGGCGATGATGAGAGTGCGCTCGAACTGGCCCATATTCTTCGCATTGATGCGGAAATATGCCTGCACGGGCATTTCGACGTGGACGCCCTTCGGGACGTAGATGAATGAGCCGCCCGACCAAACGGCAGTGTTGAGTGCGCTGAACTTGTTGTCTTGGTATGGGACGACAGAGCAGAACCACTTCTTGACGAGGTCGGGGTATTCGCGAAGGCCCGAATCCATATCGAGGAAGATGACCCCCTGCTCTTCGAGGTCGTCTCGAATCGAGTGATAGACGGCTTCCGACTCGTACTGGGCGGTGACTCCGGAGAGCCACTTCTGCTCAGCCTCCGGGATCCCCAACTTGTCGAATGTATTGCGGATATCTTCGGGGACATCCTCCCAATCCTTCTCAGTCGCATCGGATGAGCGGAGATAGTAGCAGACCTTGTCGAAATCGATGTCTTCGAGCATCGACATATTGCCCCAGGTCGGCATAGGTCGCTGCTCAAAGTGATGGAAAGCCTTGACACGGATTTCGGTCATCCATTCGGGCTCGTTCTTGAGATTCGAGATGTCGCGAACGACCTGCTCGGAGAGCCCAAAATCGAAACGGATGGTCGCATTCTCTGGATCGTGCCAGCCGGCCCTGTATTCGCCGACCGCCTCGCGTGCTTCCTTAGCTGCCATTTTCTCACCTTCTGATTTTGCTTACTCGTCGCCTGCCTTGAATGTCTCACGCTGCGGTCTCAGCTTCTTTCTCTAGCCATTCGTAACCGCGCTCCTCGAGTTCCAAAGCCAATTCCGGTCCGCCAGACTTAACGATCCTGCCTTTGATGAGGACGTGAACCTTGTCGGGCTGGACGTGCTCGAGGATTCTCGAGTAGTGAGTGATAATCAATGCGCTTGAATCGGTTCCCCGGACAGCCGCGTTTATTCCCTTGGCGACGGTTCGGATACCATCGATGTCGAGTCCAGAATCTGTCTCGTCGAGGATTGCGAGCTTCGGTCGCAATAACATCAATTGGAGAATCTCAAAGCGCTTCTTCTCGCCTCCGCTGAATCCATCGTTGACGTAGCGACCGAGGAATGAACGGTCGATGTCGAGTTCCTCCATCACTTCCTTGAGTCGCTTACGGAACTCGGTACCCTTCGCGGCTTCCTCTCCATTGATTGCTGCTACAGACTTGCGCAGGAAGTTCCCCACCTGAAGTCCAGGTACGGCCTGTGGATATTGGAAGGAGAGGAAGACTCCGGCTCGGGCCCGCTCCCATGGCTCCATCTCAAGTAAGTCCTCGCCGTCGAGTTCGACTGTGCCTTCGCTGACATCGAAGTCAGGATGACCCATGATGATGTTCGCGGTGGTGGTTTTACCGCTACCGTTTCTTCCCATGATGGCGTGGATTTCCCCAGCCGGAATCTCAAGATCGATGCCTCGCAGGATCGGGGTATCGTCAATTCCAGCGTGCAAATCGCTGATGCCGAGGACCGGTGTGTCAGATGCCATGAGTATGCCTCGGTTCTGCCGACTATTGGCCCCTTTTGAATGCGACCGTCATAGACGGTCGGGCTAAGTCGCCTGTTTTGCTGCTGCTCCGGTGCTTGTTCCATGGTCAATGAGAAGTAGGTGGGGCTACACCGGCTCATCGTGTCCGAGGGTGATGATCTCGCCGAGTCGTATCGGCTTCAGGTGGAGGCGTTGATGACCGCCGAGTCTGAGAAGCGCATTGCTGAGGCACACGATCCAGCAGAGCTGGATCGTCTTCGCTCGCTCTCGCTTTTGGAGTTGGTTGAGAGCGAGCACGAGGATCTCATCCCTGCGCTGATGGCGAGGTTGGGTCCGGTTCGAGCGGCTCTGGATGGGCACGGGGGGGGATTGCTGGTGGCTCAATCCGAGGTCGAGACGAAACACTCGGGTGCTCGCGCACTCTCTTTGGTGATCGACCTCGACGGAGCCTGCGTTTCCTGCGGTGCGGCTCCGGGGACTCTCAAGGGAATTCAGGACGACCTCCTGCTCGACCCTGAGGTGGTGGCTGTCAGATTCGCCTCCTCGATGCTGGAATGGTTCAATGAACTGCAGCGCGAATTCGTACTCAAGCATGGTGGCGTCACCTTCGTGGAGGTCTGAAAAGGGTGGAAGACAGACTCGAGGCTCTGCGTTCTGCCCACGAAGCTGACGGGGTTCGACGCTCGTTTCGGCATTCTGTTCGCGTCGAGGATTATCTCGAGGTTCTGCACGAATTGGAATTGGTCGAGGGGCGTGCCAAGCCCGCCCGAATCGCTGAGTCTCTGGCTGTAGCTCGCCCCTCGGTAACAAAGATGCTCAAGCGCCTCGATGAGGAGGGCCTCGTCGAGTACGAGCGTTATCGCGGCGCGGTGTTGACTGACGAGGGTCGCGCCGCGGCTGTCGCACTTCGCGAGCGCCACGGATTGATAGTCCGATTTTTGCAAATTCTCGGTGTCGATGAGGCGACCGCTCATACTGACACCGAAGGCATCGAACATCATCTTCACGAGACTACTCTTGAGGCCCTGCGCGCGCTGGTCGAGAAGGCTGAGACAGACCCCGATTGGTGGGACTCGCGTAAGGATTGAATCTCACAGATTCTCTAGGGCAACAATCGCAGCGGGTGCAAGCCCCAATACCGTGATTTCCTCGCCCTCGACAAGTCGCGTATCTGCACCAGCGGCTCCACCCATATCATAGGCTCCAGCCTTGCCTTTCCAAGAGCCGCTGCTGACGAGTTCGACCAATCTATCCTGACTCAACTCGTCGAACTCGACCACCGCAGATTCAGTCCAGATATCAGCGGTCCAACCACCATGCAGCGAATGCTCGCCCGCTCTTCCAGGTGGATACACCAGAGCGGTCGAGGACCAGACCCGATGGCGATTCCCAGACAAACGCAACAACATCGCCATCGCATGCTGTTCATCCTCAGGCTTACCCATTGGCATCAGTGGGTCGTCTGGGTCTGCAACAATCGTATCGGCGACAATCACTACCTCAGCCTCCGCAGCCCCCACCATGGCAGCGATGACCCCTTCGCGAGCGGCGGCTGCCGCCTTGGCCGCACATGTGAATTCGACCTGTTCCTCGACCGGCGCACCCCAGCGCGGTTTTGGCTCATCGAAGACCAGCGGAGCCGCGCTCAACTCGACATCTACGAGATGCTCATTCAACCAAGCGAACCGCCGCTCGGAAGCCGAAGCAAGATGCACCCTGCGCAAAGCAACGACCTCACAGATCGATGCGCAGGGCGCAGATGGGACAGCGAGTCATCTTCAGGTCGAAAGCGACCTCGAAGCGACTCGCGCAATCAGGACAGATCACAGGCCGATTAATCGGCGGCAATCCCGGCAATCCCGGTGTATCTCCAACAGCCGGCAGAGGCTGTGCAACCACACCCTCGCTAGGTGGTGGAGGCATCGTTCCGGGAGCGGGAGGAACCATCTCGGCCATCTCAGTCTCGACCGCTCGCCGCTGCCGCCGCTCGCGTCGCGAAGCACCCGAATCAGAATCATCCTCTACGACCTCGACGAAAGATGAGGTATCGACAGCCTCGACCGCAAGGTCATCATCATCAATCACATCCACGACATCCTCTTCGAGCATCACTACGCCCTCGGCGCGCGTCCGCCGACGACCACCCATCCAGCGAATCGCTCGTCCAGACATAACAGCCAGAACAATCGTGCACAGCAAAAGAACTGCAATCGCGACCCCGCCGAGGAGGATGTTGAAACTGCCCTTATCCAGCCCAAGGCTGAAGCGCAATTGCTCGAGGATATCTCCCGTCTCCCGTCCGGGAACTGAATCATCGATTACCGAGCGAATCACCCACCCCTGACTCGAGGTGTGTACGATTACAGCCTCGCCACCACCTGGTGTTCGGCTGGCAGTATGCAACCATCCATCGGTAATCTTGTTTGAAATCGCCATCCATCCTTCTTCGGCGTTCAGCATTCCGTACTGAACCTGAGGGCCTCCGGGTCCGACCATATCGTGCAGAATCTGAACGCCGCGCGCGGTCTCAAGGAATACAATCTGAGAGAGGCCGCGCGCATCGATCTCAACAGAATTATTCTCAATCGTCTCGAATGAATCATCAACAATTCTAGCGATGAATCGAGTATCGAGGCCCGACCCTTCCTTCCAAGCGACCATCAGTCGGTCCTCGCCAGCAACCGTTTCAACCCTCATTTGAGCAAGCGAAGCCTCGTCACCGACCGCCTTCTTGTAGGCCCAGGAGGAGTGTCGGATGTCGCCATGCGCGTACCAGAGGCCGAGCCTGTCAACCCCCGTCGTGTCATTGCGCATGGATTGGTAGAGCACGTGCCCGTAATCCTCTCCAAACTCAACTTGCACAGGGTCCGTCTGCCCCGCTATCACGTCTATGTCAGCGATTGCATTTGGGGTCAAGCGCCAATCGTTTGAACTGGTCGGGGCGTCTGCTTCCAAGAGGAAGATGCTGGTCAGATCTTGGTAGGTTCCACCGGTTAGCAGGTCTCTGTGATAACCCGCGATGAGCAGGTCGGTTCCCTTGACATCAATGTCGATTCCCCAGTATTTTCCGTCTGAGAGCAGAATCGGGTCCATCAGGTCTTGAATCGGAGTCATCTGGCAGGCTGCATCAATCGTCGAATAGGAGACTGTTTGTTGCAGGTAGCCGCTGGTATCGAGGAAGCGTCGAGTCCAGACGATGTGAGCGATGTCGTCCTTTGTGGTTGCTGCTGCAAAGTCTCCGGACCAAGTCTCTTCGAGCATGTTGGTGCAGGAGGTCAAGCCTCGGTTGGAGTTCATTCTGTAGAGGGATAGGCCGCCTTCCTTGGCCGCGACGACGATTCCAGACCCGTCGAGCTCTATGACTTCGATAGGAGTCTCGCCGGATTCGAAGTTCATTCCTCGGCCGCCTGCGACAGTGCTCTTATCGACGAGTGCAGTCCACTCGACTTGGTTATTGCTCCAGTCGATATCTGAGAGGATCGGGCCGGATAGGGTGATTCTGAATTTGAACGGCCCGGGGTCGCCGGCTTGGAGGGCGAAGTTGACGCTTTGTGAGCCGGCGCCGGCGATGCTTGGGATTGTGGTAGAGGAGGTCAACTCCCAGCCGCGTTCGGTCTGGAGGTGGAGTTGGGCGTCGATCTGCTCGGCGGTGCTTGCGCCGAGATTATCGACGCGGGCATTAATCTGGAAGAGTTCGCCCGGTCGTGGGACCGTCGGAGTTGTGGTTATCGCGCCCGTGGCGAAGGTGAGGTCGACTCCATCGGGTCGCTGAACGACCTCGAAGTCGATGCTCTGATCGTTATTCGTCTCATCGATCTCTTCGATTGCGTCACCGGGGTCAAGGGCAATCGTGACCTCGCGTGTTCCTACTTCGAGGGGATTCCAGTATAGCGTGACCTCGACGATATTGCCAGAGTCGATTGATGGAATCGTCAATTCGTACTTGCGCGTACCTTCCTCCAGCAGATAGACGACTACATTGATTGCCGCTTGGTCGCCGTCATTGCGTATCTCTGCGCTGACGTCGACGAATGAATTGACGTAAGTCTCCGAAAGTGGAATGCCCCACTCGGAGACTGTCAAACCGCTGCGGAACATGAGGTCGGGGGCGGGTGGTTGATTGTCGATTTCGAGGGTGATTCGCACCTCTTCCGATCGCACTTCGCCCCCGCTGATGAATCGCAGAGATACGCGATGGGATCCATCAGGATGTTCGGTTGAATCCCAATTGAAGTTGAACGAACCGGTGGTTCCGCCAGAGCCAGCGTAGGTGGTCTCGTCAACCCAGTCTTCCTTACCAATGCGCCATTGTAAGGTGCCACCGTTGACCGTTTCGTATTCACCTTCGAAGCGCACGTCGCCTGCGACGGATGTCTGTCCGCTCGGACTGGTGAGAGTCAAATCCACCCTGCCGATATCGTGATTCTGACGCTGAGTATCGCTCCATTGGTCCCACTCGTTGCGGGCTTGGAATTGGATCTTAATCTGCAGTGCGTTGATCTCATCCTCCTCGAAATCTGGGATGCTGAAATCGCTGGACCAATTAGATGTGCCTTGAGCTTGGTGCCAATCGACTAATACTTCTTCCTGCGTCGGTGAGCCTTCTGGCCTGTGTGTGTAGGTGATTTTTACTTGTACCTCTTCGATGCTGCCATTGGTTTCCGCGTCCTCGTCGATGTGTCCGCGAACCGTGTAGGTCTCGCCCTCGATGAGCCACGAATCTTCTATCG
>CEOQ01293612.1_pt1 | contig 10568 bp, 10 predicted proteins | sample 361351 | NCBI WGS metagenome assembly CEOQ01 (sample SAMEA2619907, study PRJEB7988) | marine metagenome | biome: marine biome (ENVO:00000447); feature: deep chlorophyll maximum layer (ENVO:xxxxxxxx); material: "saline water (ENVO:00002010), including plankton (ENVO:xxxxxxxx)" | depth 60 m | reverse complement strand
GCTGGTTGATCGTCTTATGGTTGTTTTTTATAGGTCTCCAAACAGCTATACGGGCGAGGATATGGTTGAGTTGTTTTGTCATGGGGGCTTGCTTGTTATTAAAAAGATTAGTGATTTGTTGGAGGGTGCGGGGTTGCGTGTTGCAGAGCCTGGGGAGTTTACGCACATAGCCTGTCTTAATCAAAAGCTTACCCTAAATGAAGCAGAAATGGTTGATGAAATAATTAATGCCTCTAATGAAAGAGATTTGGGCTTGGGTTTAAGCGCTATTGGCGGGGTGTTGTCGGATAGGGTTTTTGATTTGGGTGAAAAAATTTCTTCAGCAAGAACTTATTATGAAGCTCTTATTGATTTTAGTGATGAGGATGGTGTTGAGGATGTTGGTGTGGGGTCTGAAATGCTTGATTCAGTTTTGGGTTGTTTGGGTGAAATTAAAAACAGTATTAAGGTGTCCTCTGGTATAACAAAAAAAGCCCCTGTGTTAATTATGGGTCCTCCTAATTCTGGAAAGTCGTCAATATTTAATAGGTTGCTTGGGTATAAAAGGGCGCTAACTGCTGCTTCTGAGGGGACAACCAGGGATCTTATAAACTCAGAGTTGGTTGTTGGTTCGGTGGTTTTTGATTTGTATGATTCTGCTGGGATTAGAAAAACCGATGACGGTGTTGAGGCTGAAGGCATAGACTTTGTGAAAAAAAAGCTTCCTGAGTTTTCTTTTGTTTTGGTGGTTGTTGATGTTAATAATAGAGAGGGGCTTGAGGATCTTTTGGGTCTGGTTGGTTCGATACCTTATAAGGTAATTATTAACAAGTCTGATCTTGATGGTGGTTTGGTTCCAAAAAAGGATGAGTTGTGTGTGTCTGCTAAGACCGGTTTGGGTTTTGATGAGTTAAGGGGGGTTTTGTTTGATTTGTTGGGTGATGATGGTGGTGGCGATGAGTTGTATTTGGTGAATAGTAGACAGTATGATTTGGTTTGTAGGTGTGAAGATCATATAAAAAGAGCCTTGGCTTTGTCTGCGGATGAGAGTTTTGATTTGGTGGCGGAAGAGTTAAAGAATGGAAGGGGTCAATTGGATTATTTTTTAGGTAGAAATATCCCGGATGACTTGTTGGGTGATATTTTTAGAAACTTTTGTGTTGGTAAATAATGTTATTAGCTTGTGTATTTTTGGTGGTTAAAAAAAATATCCACAAAATAGTGTGGGCTTAATAACAGGGGTTATGTTGTTTTATACATTAGATGTTAATTTGGTTTTTTTGTTTTTTTAATGCGGTTTAAAGGACTTATTAACAATAACTTAAAAACTAATAATAATAACAATATATATATTTATGTTTATTAATATTATATTTATATAAGAAAAAATGAAATTTGATGTTTTGGTTGTAGGTGGTGGACATGCTGGTGTGGAAGCCGCGCATGCTGCTTATAGGATGGGAGCTAAATGCTGCCTAGTAACCTTTGATAGCAAAACAATCGGTCAAATGTCTTGCAACCCAGCAATAGGCGGCCTAGGGAAATCACACATTGTTAAGGAAATTGATGCAATGGGCGGAATCATGCCTCTTGCTACCGACATGTCAGGAATTCAATTTAGAACGCTTAACACAAGAAAAGGGCCAGCTGTCCAAGCTCTCAGAGCACAATGTGACAGAGCAATGTACAAACTAGCAATCCAAAAATTAATTCATAAAACATCCATAGAAGTCGTTTCAGACGAGGTCATCGATTTGGTGGTTAAAAATAAATCGGTTCAAGGGGTCCTAACAAAAGCTGGCGATAAAATTTTGGCAAAAAAAACAATCCTAACAACCGGAACCTTTCTTAATGGAGTTATGTATATAGGACAAGAAAAAAACACAGGAGGCAGAGAGGGAGAAAAAAGCTCAGTACCGCTATCACAAAGACTATATAGCATGAACCTTCCTCTAGGACGCCTTAAAACAGGGACACCCGCAAGAATACAACTATCCAGCCTTGATCTTAGTGCCATGGAAGAACAACCCGGCGACAAACCGACCCCCCACATGACAAGCCTAAGAAAACCACCCAAACACCCCAAACAAATATCCTGTTATATAACAAGAACAACACCTGAAACCAAAAAAATTATAGAAGAAAATATCCACCTATCAGCCATGTATTCGGGCCAAATATCAGGCATAGGCCCAAGGTATTGCCCATCTATAGAAGACAAGATATTTAAATTTAAAAACAAAGAAACACACCAAGTTTTTATTGAGCCCGAGGGCTTAGGGGTTGACCTGGTTTATCCTAACGGAATATCTTCAAGCCTCCCAAAGGAAACACAAAAGGCCTTTATTAAGACTATAAAAGGAATGGAGGAGTCTGTTATTAAAAAATACGGCTATGCCGTTGAGTATGATTTTATAGATCCGCGATCTCTAAAACCCACACTAGAAACAAAATACCTAAATAACCTTTTTTTAGCTGGTCAAATCAACGGAACCACAGGGTATGAAGAAGCAGCAGCCCAGGGTCTAGCGGCCGGAGTTAATGCGTGTTTAGCAAACCAAAAAGAGCAACCACTTATACTCCAAAGACACGAAGCATACATTGGGGTTTTAATAGACGACCTAACCCTTCATGGCGTCACAGAGCCGTACAGAATGTTTACCAGCAGAGCAGAGCACAGGCTTTTGCTTTCACAAGATACAGCACAGCAGAGACTAACAGAAAAAGCCAACGCCTTAGGTCTGATAGACAAAACAGACCACCAAAACCACAAAAACAACGAAAACAAATACAAAAAATACAAAACCCACATCACCAAAACAAAAATAACCATTAATAAAAAAACAGACACCATAAACAACACCCTTAAAAGAACAGACATACCCGAGGAAGAAATTATAAAAACAATAAAACCACCCAAAAATGAGGCTGCGCTTCTTAAGAGGGCGCTTATAGAAAACCGATACGACGGATACATCCAAAAACAAAAAAAAGAGATAGACGCAAACAAAAAAAACAACACCACACCAATACCAGAAAAAACCAACTACAAAAAAATACCCGGCCTCTCTAACGAGATCAAAGAAAAATTAAGCACACACCAACCCAACAACCTGGGCGCCGCATCAAGGCTAGAGGGCGTTACTCCGGCCAGCATCAACATTTTGAGGATATACCTAAAAAACACAAAAAAGAGAAATGCCCAAAAAACAACAGCAGGTTGAGCTATTTATACAAGAGCTCCAAAGATACAACAAAACCCACAACATTTTAGGAAGACAAAAACGCAGCGACATCTTAAAAGAAGATGTTGCTGACACATTGTTGTTTTTAGACCAATTCAACCCCAACACAACCATACTGGACATTGGTTCGGGGGCAGGCATACCAGGCATTATTCTAGCCATCTATTTGCCCGGCTCCCACGTTTATATGGCAGACAAAAACCCCAAAAAAACCCACTTCATCAAAAAAACCACCAAAAAACTTGGGCTTACAAACACCACAACAATTCACACAAACGTAAACCACAAAAACCAACTTGGGTGCTATGATGTTATTACCGCAAGAGCTCTTGGTCCAACAAACAAAATTATTAATATGGCTGAACACCTCTTAAAAAAACAAGGAAGATTTCTTCTCTACAAAGGGAGCATTAAAACCATAAACAGCGAAATACAAAAAGTGGACAAAAATAAATACAACATAAAAGTAATAACCCCACAACAAACCACAGAAAAACAGCGCCACATTATAAGGGCCACAAAAACACCTTTATGCGCCTGATCTCAATAGCCAACCAAAAAGGGGGAGTGGGCAAAACTACTACCGCGGTAAATTTAGCAGCAGCATTATCCGCAACCAAACGAAAAACACTGCTGTTAGACTTGGACCCTCAAGGCAACGCCACAACAGCATCAGGAGTAGACAAAACCAAAACCCTATTTAGTATCTTAGACAACAACACAATAGATCAGTTGGTTCGCGAGTCAACAAACGGATATGATGTGGTGGCAGGAGGCGATGACCTAATAGCCCTTGAGGCCAAGTTTAGAGACAACCCACAAACCGCACACATAAAAAAAACTCTTGGCGGTCTAAACTATGACTTTGTAATCATAGACACCCCTCCTGCCTTAAACACACTAACCCTAGACGCCCTAACATCATCAGACGGAACAATTATTCCCCTCCAATGTGAGTATTATTCTCTTGAGGGCATATCAGCGCTCATCAACACCATCACCTCATTATCAAATCAAGGGCTTAGCAACAACAGGGTTTTTGGTATCATTAGAACCATGGTAGATACACGCAACAACCTAACCAAAGAAGTATCAGATGATCTTGAAAGACATTTCCCAGAACTGTTATTTAACACCCTGATACCACGCAACGTAAAGTTAGCAGAGGCACCAAGCCATGGTCTAGCAGGCACCACATACATGCCAGATTCTTTTGGAGCAAAAGCATATTTAGCTATGGCTGGAGAGCTTTTAAGGAGGTTGGGCGATGGTTGATAAACCCAGCCTTAACAAAGGCTTAGAGGCTTTATTGGGCAACATAGAAAAACCCAACCAAGCCATTATTAAAAACATTGAAACCAACAAAATAAAACCCAACCGATACCAACCAAGGGGCTCTTTTGATGAAAACAAACTTACAGAGCTGGCAGACTCTATCAAACGACACGGGGTGTTGTCACCCATTATTGTGAGAGAGGCCGCCGGCGACTCCTATGAAATTATTGCTGGAGAAAGAAGGTATAGAGCAGCCAAACTTAATCAACTAAAAATCATCCCATGCATTATTGAGACCGCAGAAAACCAACAATCACTAGAAATGGCCCTAATAGAAAACCTTCAAAGAGAAGACCTGAATGCTGCAGAGGAGGCCAGGGGCTATGATAGGCTAAAGAGGGAGTTTGGTCTTACACAAGAAGAAATATCACAAGTAACAGGGAAAGCCAGAAGCACCATAGCCAATACACTCAGAATCTTAAAGCTGCCAGCAGAGGTTGTCGAAATGCTTGATAGAGGAATGCTTGAAAGAGGGCACGCTAAAATTTTAGTTACATTAGATGGTGTAGAGGCAACCAGGCTGGCCAAAAAGATAGCAAAAGAAGACCTAACCATTAGAGATCTTGCAAACAATATCAAATCCAAAACCAGCAAAACCACCCACACAAAACAACAATCAGCCGATGTTGAGCGCCTATGTAATGAACTATCAGAAACCATTGGCCACAAAGTCACCATAAATGAAAAATCTAAAAAAACAGGCCAAATTATGGTTCATTATTTTTCTGCAGACGAAAGAGAAAACATCATTAAAAAAATAAACAAAATAACACCCAAATAGTCTTGTTTGGTTGAGCTATAGTTTTTATAATTCAGCCATCAATTTTATAAAACCTATCAAAACACTAAGAAACAATTTAATCCCATCGCTAACCATCATAGGGAGCGCATTTTTTTTATCATTAAACAGCACGCTTATTATTTTAGGGTCTTTTTTTTCTGTTCTTCTTGTTTTAACTATCACACAAAAAATAACCAGTAGCTTTGGTTCTTTAGCGGTGCTGGTTGTAGGTAGGTGGTTGGTTTTTCTTGGATCTTGCTACATGTTTTTTTCTTTTTCAACAGAAGAGGGCTTAATATGGTTGGCAGTTCTGGTTTTAATATTGGTTTTGGCGAGACCATCTGAAATTTATAAGGCTTATAAATAATGGCAGCTGACCCCAAAACTGAACTAACATCACAACAATACATTGAGCATCACTTAACAAATTTAATTTGTGGAAAAGCAGACAAAGGATGGACCTGTGATCCTCATTATGCTGACCAAATGGGATTTTGGAGCTTCCATATAGATTCACTGGGTTGGTCTGTATTCTTGGGCTTAGCCTTTGTTATTTTATTTAGACTGGGCATTCCAAGACTGTCAACCGAGGCACCTAGAGGACTCCAAAACTTTGTTGAGATGTGCGTAGAGCTTGTTAATGAAAACGTTCAAAGCATATTCACCTCAGCCAAAAATAGCCTTATTGGGCCAATGGCATTAACGGTCTTGATTTGGGTTTTCTTAATGAACCTTATGGATCTTGTGCCAGTTGATTATTTGCCCGAAGCAGCAAAACTTGTTGGTTTAGAGTACTTTAAAGTGGTTCCAACCACAGACCCCAACATCACGCTTGGTATGGCTTTAGCTGTTTTTATATTAATTATTTTTTATAGCATTAAAATGAAAGGGCTCAAAGGCTTTGTTTCTGAGCTTACACTACACCCATTTGGTAAGTATTTAATCCCGGTTAATTTTGTGCTCGAGTTTGTTAACTTGATTGCAAAACCCATTTCATTGGGCTTAAGGCTTTTTGGTAATTTATATGCTGGTGAAATGATATTTGTTTTGATAGCCTTAATGTTAGTTTTTAACTCTATCGCAATTGGGTTGCTTGGGGTTGGTTTGCATTTGGTGTGGGCACTATTCCACATTTTGATCATTGCACTTCAAGCTTTTATTTTTATGGTGCTAACCATTGTTTATTTAGCAATGGCGCATGAAACAGAGGATCATTAATCCTCATATATAGGAGAGAAATATGGAACAATCTCTAATCTTTGTAGCAGCGGCCATCATTATTGGTTTGGGCGCTGTTGGGGCAGCTGTTGGTGTTGGTGTGTTGGGCGGCAAATATTTGGAAGGAGCCGCAAGACAGCCCGAGCTAATACCGCTATTAAGAACTCAATTATTTATCGTATTGGGTTTGGTTGATGCGGTGCCAATGATAGGAGTCGGCCTAGGTCTTTATATAATGTTCGCAGCATAACGATGAACATAAACGCCACTCTGCTAGGACAAACACTAGCCTTTGTTATATTTGTTGTTATTTGTTGGAGGTATGTATGGCCCCCAATTGTAAATATTATGCATGAAAGGGAAAAGCGCATAGCAGATGGCCTTGAAGCAGCAAAAAAAGCTGATGACGCGCTAGAAGAAGCAAAAATCAACTATAAATCAGAGCTTGATAGAGCAAAAAGTGAAGCAGCAGAAATTATTAATAAAGCCAACTTAAGGTCCTCTCAAATCATAGCTGAAGCAAAAGACCAAGCAGAGAGTGAGGCTGAGAAGATTATCACATCAGCAAACAAGTCTTTAGAGGCAGAAATCAATAAAACCAAAGAGGCTTTGCGTCAAGACCTATCTGAGATAGTTATAAATGCAACTGAGAAAATACTAGAAGAAGAAATTTCACCAGACAAACACGAAAAGATTATTTTGGAGGCAGCCAAAAAGCTTTAATGGAATGCAAGATCTAACTTACCTAGCAAGACCTTATGCCAAAGCACTATTTGCGAATGCTTTAGATGCTGGCAAAGAGGAGCATATATATGAGGAGCTAAAAACAATGTCTTTAGTGTTTTCTCAAGCAGAGATTCAACACCTTATTGAGTCACCAAAACACTCTAACAATGAGACAGCAGAAGAAATATACAAGCTTTTAAAAGGGGAAATAACAGACCTTACCAAAAACCTTCTTTTTGTGTTGGCTGAGAATGACAGGCTTGAGCTAGCAGTAGATATTTTTATGGTGTTCGAAAATCTGTTAGCAGACCATAAGCAAAAACTAGAGGTTAGCGTCTCTTTACCAGTAGAGCTTAACGATAAAAAAACAAACGAGCTAAAAGATCTAATACTTAAGAAGTATGGCAGCTCTTCCACAGTCAACTTTATTCAAGAACCAGCCATTATGGGCGGGATTAAAGTTAAGATTAATGATGAGATATTAGACTTGTCTGTGCGAGGAAAGATCCAAAAAATTATTAATAAATTAAATATATAAAGGTGTAATTATGAGCCAATTAAATCCATCAGAAATATCCAGTGTTCTTAAAGAGAAAATAGCTGGCCTAGATCTTTCAGCAGAAAGAAAGAATGAGGGAATTATTGTCAGCGTTTCAGACGGGATTGTTCGCATCCATGGCATGGGAGACGTTATGTATGGTGAACTAATAGAGTTTGAAAACGGGGTGATGGGCCTTGCACTAAACTTAGAACAAGATTCAGTTGGCGCAGTTGTTTTGGGAGATTACCTTGGTCTTGTTGAGGGCCAAAAAGCCACCTGCACACAAAAAATATTAGAAGTGCCAGTAGGAGAAGAGATGCTTGGAAGGGTTGTTGATGCGCTAGGAGAGCCGATAGATGGCAAAGGAGACATAAAAACATCTACAACCGCCCCAGTTGAGGTTGTTGCTCCTGGAGTTATTGCTAGACAGTCAGTAGATCAACCAGTACAAACAGGACTCAAGGCTATTGATGCTATGGTGCCAATAGGTAGAGGACAAAGAGAGCTGATTATTGGCGACAGACAAACTGGGAAAACAGCTGTTGCTATAGACACGATCATTAATCAAAAAGGCACAGGCATCAAATGCATATATGTAGCTATTGGACAAAAACAATCAACCATAGCAAATGTTGTTAGAAAACTAGAAGAACACGGAGCAATGGAGCACACTATTGTTGTTTCAGCAGCAGCAGCCGATCCTGCACCCATGCAGTATCTGTCCGCCTATTCTGGTTGTGCGATGGGAGAGTTTTTCCGAGACCGAGGGGAAGATGCATTAATTGTGTATGATGATTTATCCAAGCAAGCAGTGGCCTATAGACAAATATCATTATTATTAAGACGGCCCCCTGGCAGGGAGGCCTTTCCGGGAGATGTTTTTTATTTGCACTCAAGATTGCTTGAGAGGGCATCCAGGGTTAATGCAGAGTACGTTGAAAAACTTACAGATGGTAAAGTCAAAGGAAAGACCGGGTCACTCACAGCTCTTCCTATCATTGAAACCCAGGCCGGAGATGTATCAGCATTTGTTCCAACCAATGTTATTTCTATCACCGATGGCCAGATTTTTTTAGAAACTGATCTATTTAATGCAGGAGTTAGGCCTGCAATTGACCCAGGAATATCAGTGTCGCGAGTCGGTGGGGCCGCCCAAACCAAGATTATTAAAAAACTAGGCGGTGGTGTGAGGCTTGCATTAGCGCAGTTTAGAGAGCTGGCCTCATTTGCACAATTTGCTTCTGATCTTGATGATGCAACCAAAGAGCAGCTAGCTCATGGAGAAAGGATAACGGAACTACTCAAACAAAAACAATATTCACCATTAAGTGTTGCACAACAAGCGATCACCCTTTTCGCAGCCGACAAAGGATTTTTAAAAGATGTCGAGGTTGAAAAACTAGGTGCTTTTGAAGATGCTTTACATGCCTATTTCCATGCTGAGGCAACAGACCTTGAAAAACGCATTAATGATACAGGAGACTGGGATGAAGACCTTGAGAAACAATTTACAGCGCTTTTAGAATCATTTAAGAAGACCCAAACATATTAATTAATTATGGCGAACACCAAAGAAGTAAGAAAGCAAATTGCGAGCATTAAAAGCACGCAAAAAATTACCTCTGCGATGGAAATGGTTGCAGCCAGCAAAATGAAAAGAACTCAAGACCTTATGTTGGTTGGCCGACCTTATTCTCACAAGATCCAAGAAGTGATTTCACACATCGCAACATCTAACTCAGAACACTCACACCCATTTTATGCAACTAGGGATGTAAAGAAAGCATGTTTTTTGGTTGTTTCCACTGATAAAGGCCTCTGTGGGGGACTCAACATCAACCTTTTTAAATCAGTTGTGGCTAAAGCAGCTGAATTGAATGATGGAGGCGTGGGCTCATCTTTAGCGCTTATAGGAACCAAAGCCGCCGCTTTTTTTGAAAGCGTAGGTGGTGAGGTGACCGCAACAGCAGACAGGCTTGGGGACAAACCCAATCCTGAGGACTTGATTGGACTTACCAAGGTAATACTAGACCAACACAAGGACGGCACCATAGATCAAGTATTTCTTTGCTCCAACCGATTTGTAAATACCATGACTCAAAGACCAACCATTCAAGAACTTATCCCATTGCCAAAGATAGAAAATGAAATTTTAATAAACACACACTGGGACTATATTTATGAGCCTGATGCGGCACCTTTGTTAGACGGCCTTTTAACTCGGTACATTGAGGCCTTGATATATCAAGCGGTTGTTGAAAACAATGCGTGTGAACAGGCCGCCAAAATGATTGCTATGAAGAATGCAACAGAAAATGCAGGCGACCTAATTAAAGAACTTGAGTTGTTATATAACAATGTAAGACAAGCAGCGATAACCCAAGAATTATCTGAAATAGTGGGCGGGGCTGCAGCAGTTTAAGGAGTAAAGAAATGAGTAACGGAAAAGTTATACAAATTATCGGAGCTGTCATCGATGTTGAGTTCGACAAAGATAATATACCCAACGTTTATGAGGCCCTAACTATTGATGGGCTAGAGATCATTCTTGAAGTTCAACAACAGCTTGGTGATGGCATAGTGCGATCTATTGCCATGGGAAGCACAGAAGGCTTAAAGCGAGGCTTGGTAGCTGCGCGCACCAATGCACCAATATCAGTTCCTGTTGGTCAGAAAACATTAGGCAGAATCATGGATGTTTTAGGGAACCCCATAGATGAAAAAGGGCCTATCGGTGAAGACG
>CEOQ01004456.1_pt1 | contig 10569 bp, 7 predicted proteins | sample 361351 | NCBI WGS metagenome assembly CEOQ01 (sample SAMEA2619907, study PRJEB7988) | marine metagenome | biome: marine biome (ENVO:00000447); feature: deep chlorophyll maximum layer (ENVO:xxxxxxxx); material: "saline water (ENVO:00002010), including plankton (ENVO:xxxxxxxx)" | depth 60 m | reverse complement strand
ACTATTGGATTACTATATCTTTAACTCATGATGAAATGTTTATAGATTTAGTGCCCTTTGCTCTTATAATTATACCTTTATTTTTATCATTATTTTTTGGATTGGCATTCTTAATAGTTGGCCCATATGCAGAAAAGAACATTTTTTTTATACTACTGTTTTCAATTGTTTTCTCCATATTTGAGTTTTTTAGAGGAAATGTGCTAACCGGCTTTCCATGGAATTTGATTTCTTATACTTGGTCTTGGTCACTCGAAACTATACAAATACTATCCTTAATTGGGGCATATAGTTTAAGTTTAATTTCAATAACTTTTTTTTCTATTCCTTTTCTTTTTTTTAAAAATAAAATTTTTAAAAAAAACCTTTATTTTATTTTATTTTTTTTAATATTTTTTGTGGTTAATTATTTATATGGATTAAACAAAATTAATAACAGTAATTATAATTTAGAAAAAGACATTACAGTTAAAGTTGTATCACCTAATTTTTCACTTAAAGATTACAAAATAAATAGTGAATATTCCCAATTGAAAAGACTAATTAAAATTAGTGATCCAGAAAAAAATAAAAAAACTTTGTTTATTTGGCCGGAAGGTATATTTTATGAATCTAATTTAAAAGATATCGAGAATTACAAGGATCTATTTTCCACTAATTTTTCAAACAACCACTTAATTATTTTGGGAATAAATAATTTTGATAATACTACTAAGGATAAAAAATACTTTAACAGCTTGATAGTTTTAAACAACAATCTAAAAATTTTGTCATTTTATAATAAAATTAATCTAGTACCTTTTGGTGAGTTTTTGCCTTTTGAAAATTTTTTTTCAAAATTTGGTTTAAAGAAAATCACTCAAGGATATAGCTCATTTTCATCGGGTGATAAGCGAGATATTTTAAATTTAGGAGCCAAATTTAATGAAGCAAAAATACTTCCACTAATTTGTTATGAAATAATTTATTCAGGTAAAATAAAAAAAAAGAATCAAACTCCAGATTTAGTAATCAATATTTCAGAAGATGCATGGTTTGGAGATTCTATAGGACCAAACCAACACTTTGCTAAAGCAATATTCAGGTCAGTTGAAGAAGGAGTATTTATAGCGAGGTCAGCAAACAAAGGTATTTCTGGAATTATTAATCCAAATGGAAAAACTTTAAAATTTCTAAATAGAGGTGAATCGGGTAACATTGAGTACAAAATGCCGCAGTTTTCTGAACAAACTTTATTTTCAAAATATGGAAATAAAATATTTTTTCTAATAATTTTAGTTTATATTTTTGTTAGTTTTATAATAAAAAGATTAAAAATTTAATGAGCAGCAAATCATATCTATTTACAAGCGAGTCAGTCTCTGAAGGACACCCAGATAAAGTATGTGATCGTATTTCAGATATGGTTGTTGATACCTATTTATCAAAGGAGCCCTTTTCAAGAGTTGGATGCGAAACTTTAACTACTACAAATAAAGTTGTTTTGGCTGGAGAAACGAGAGGTCCAGAAATAAAAAAAGACGATTTAGTCCAAAAAGTTCGAAGCTGTATTAAAGATATCGGATATGAACAAAAAGGTTTTCATTGGAAGAACTGTAGTATTGATGTTCACTTGCACTCACAATCTACAGATATTGCGATGGGAGTAGACTCAAAAGGTAATAAAGACCAGGGAGCTGGAGATCAAGGGATAATGTTTGGATACGCTTGCAATGAAACAGAAGTTTTAATGCCAGCGCCAATTTATTTTTCACATAAAATATTAGAATTAATGGCCATAGATAGAAAAAATGGTAAAGCTAAAAGCTTAGAGCCAGATTCAAAAAGTCAAGTAACGCTAATGTATGAAAATGGAAAACCCACAAAAGTAACATCTGTTGTGATTTCCACCCAACACTCGCCAGATGTAAATCAAGCACAAGTTAAGGAAATTGTAAGACCTTATTTAGAAAAATCAATTCCAAAAGAGTTATTATCAAATCTTAAGGATGAGGAATTTTACGTCAATCCAACCGGTCAATTTATTATTGGAGGACCTGACGGCGATGCTGGCCTTACAGGAAGAAAAATTATTGTAGACACATATGGAGGCGCAGCTCCTCATGGCGGTGGAGCTTTTTCTGGAAAAGATCCTAGTAAAGTAGATAGATCGGCTGCTTATGCAGCAAGGTATGTAGCAAAAAATGTAGTAGCTTCAAAAATTGCTGACAAGTGTTTAATTCAACTTGCATACGCTATTGGAGTTTCCAAACCTTTGTCAATTTATGTTGATCTTTTTGATGGTGATAATGAAAAATCAAAATATGTTGAAAAATTAATCAAAGATAATTTTGACTTAAGCCCTAGAGGAATTAATGAAATGTTATCTTTAAATAAACCCATATATGAACAAACTGCTGCCTACGGTCATTTTGGCAGAAAACCAGGATCTGACGGCTCATTTTCTTGGGAAAAAACCGATAAAAAGTCGATTTTTAAAAAGTAACTCTTGAAAAAAGATAGAATATAAATTAAATAGAAACCAAGTTACCTGGAAACGCTAAATGGGCTTTTGCCCATTTTTTTTTAGGAGTAAAAATATAAAAATTAAGTATGCTTAATCAAAGATCTGATAAATTAGAACTTTTAAGGATAGCTGAGGCTGTAGCAAACGAAAAGTCTATAGATAAAGAAATTATTTTAACTTCTATGGAATCAGCAATACAAAAAGCAGCAAAAACAAGATTTGGAGCTGAAAATAACATCAAAGCAATAATTAATAGAGAGAGTGGAGATATAAGTATTCACAAAGTTTTAAAGATTGTTGAAACCCCAGAGAATTTAGATACAGAAATTTCATTAAAGCATGCAACAGAGAAAGAAAATAAAAAAGATTTTAAAATTGGGGACGAAATATATGAAAAATTACCTCCTGTAGATTTTGGAAGAATAGCTGCTCAAACAGCACGACAGGTTATAACTCAAAGTGTACGTGCCGCAGAAAGAGAAAGGCAATACAATGACTTTATTGAAAAAAAAGGAGAAATTTTAAGCGGTATAGTAAAAAGGTTAGAGTATGGCAATGCAATTATTGATTTGAATAGATCTGAAGCTATTATCAGAAAAGAGGAACTTATTCCTAGAGAGATTTTAAAAACAGGAGACAGAATAAAAGCTTATTGTTATGACGTAACCAGGGAAACTAAAGGCCAACAAATATTTTTATCTAGAGCACACCCAAAATTTATGGAAAAATTATTTTTTCAGGAAGTGCCAGAAATTTATGACGGTGTTATAGAAATTAAATCTTCAGCAAGAGACCCCGGAAGTAGAGCAAAAATTTGTGTTCTTAGCAAAGATTCATCTATTGATCCAGTTGGAGCATGTGTTGGAATGCGGGGTAGTAGGGTTCAATCAGTAGTAAATGAACTTCATGGAGAAAAAATAGATATTGTACATTGGTCAGAAGATCCAGCCGCTCTTGTCGTGAGCGCTTTAGCACCTGCAGAAATTCAAAAAGTGATAATTGATGATCAAAATAGAAGAATAGAAGTTATTTTAACAGAAGAAAACTTAAGCAAAGCAATTGGACGAAGAGGTCAAAATGTTAGATTGGCTTCAAAATTAATGGATTTTGAAATAGATATATTAACTGAAAAAGAAGAGACTGAAAAAAGACAGAATGAATTTAAAGGTAAGACAGAAATATTTATCAAAAACTTAGAAGTCGATGAAACTTTAGGTCAACTATTAGTAGCTGAAGGTTTTTCTTCTATTGAAGAGATTGCGCAAGCTCCAATTAATGAAATATCAAAAATAGAAGCCATAGATGAAAATACTGCCAAAGAATTAAAAGAGAGAGCAGAAGAATTTTTGAAAAAAGAAAAAGAAGATATTGGAAAAAAACTAAAAGAACTAGGCGTAGAAGACGCTTTAATAAATCTTAAAGGTCTTACTTTGGGAATGCTTGTTACATTAGGAGAAAAAAAGATTAAAACTTTGAAAGATTTTGCGGAGCTTTCCACAGACGAATTAATAGGAAGTTATGATGAAAAAAATGGGCAAAGATTCAAAATAGAAGGTTATCTTGAAGAGTTTGCTTTAACAAAAAAAGAGGCAGAAGATTTAATTATGAAATCAAGACAAATTGTTTTTAATTAAAGAAATGTATTTTTATGGAAGATATAAAGAAAAAGAAAAAACTTACGCTAACAATTTCTTCAAAGAAGACGTTTAATGCTCCTAGCTATACCAGGGATAGCAACAAAAAATCTGTTATAATAGAAAAAAAAATTTCAAGAAAAAAAGTAGGAAAGTCATATTCCCCAACCAATAAGTCTACCCAAAGATTTCCTGATAAAGCAAAATTTTTTGACAAAAAAATACCAAATCAAAGTGAAATTAGAAAAATTGCTGAAGAAAGAGCAACTAAAAGATTTAAAACTCCAGATGAAAATATTTTAACGCCAAAAAAGGGAAATATAAATAAAAACAAATCTTCTTCAAAAAGAGAATACAAACTTACTTTATCAAAAGCAGCAGATGAAGATGCAATGGAGGGGCGTGAAAGAAGTTTGGCTTCAGTTAGAAGAGCAAGATTAAAAGAAAAGAAAACACTAGAAAAGGATAAAATAAAAGTTGAAAACAAAAAAATTGTTCATGAAGTAAATATTCCTGATAAAATTACAATACAAGAACTTTCAAACAGAATGGCTATACAAGCAAGTGTAGTTATTAAACATCTTTTAGGAATGGGGGTAGTTGCCACTATTAATCATAATATTGATGCAGATACAGCAGAATATTTAGTAAAAGAATTCGGAAACATACCTATAAGAGAAAAAAAACCAGATTTAAATATCCAAAAAATAAATAATAAAGATGGAAAAAATTTAAAATCAAGGCCACCAATAGTAACTGTAATGGGTCATGTAGACCATGGAAAAACTTCTTTATTGGATGCTTTTAGAAAAACAAATGTAGTTGCTGGAGAACATGGTGGTATAACTCAACATATCGGAGCATATACAATACAAACAGAAAAAGGAAAAAAAATTACATTCATCGACACTCCTGGTCACGCTGCCTTTACCGAAATGCGTGCAAGAGGATCAAAAGTTACCGATATAGTTATTTTAGTTGTTGCAGCAGATGATGGTGTTAAGCCTCAAACTATAGAAGCTATAAAGCATGCAAAAGCTGCCAAGGTTCCGATTATAGTTGCAATAAATAAATGTGATTTGCCTGGAGCAAACCCTCAAAAAGTAAAAAACGATCTTTTACAATATGAACTTATTGCTGAAGAGTTGAGCGGAGATACATTATTTTCCGAAATTTCAGCAAAAACTAAAAAAAATTTAGATAAATTAATCGAAAACATAAATCTTCAATCAGACCTTCTTGATCTTAAGGCCGATTATGAATGTACAGCTAATGGAATAATTTTGGAATCTAGAATTGATAAAGGTAAAGGTCCAGTATCGACTGTATTGGTAACAAATGGGAGTTTAAAAAAAGGGGATTTTTTCGTTAGCGGAAATACCTGGGGAAAAATAAGAGCTATGTTAAATGATGAAAACAAAAATATTGATTTAGCAACACCATCGACTCCAATTGAAATTTTAGGTATGAATAGCTCAGCTTATGCAGGTGATGATTTTATAGTAGTTGAATCTGAAGACAAAGCTAAAGAAATAAATGATTATAGGATTGAACATAAAAAATCAGATCAGGCTCCTATAATATCAAAAAATAAAGAATCTGCTTTCGATGACAGCTCAGCACCAAAAGAGCTTCCAATTATTATTAAATCAGATGTTCATGGATCAAGCGAAGCAATAAAAAATGCAATTGAAAAAATTAAACATGATGAAGTAAAGCCGAAGATTATTTTATCTAATATTGGTGTAATAACCGAAACCGATGTCACTCTAGCCAAGGCATCAAAAGCTATTCTCATAGGTTTTAATGTTAGACCGAACAAGGAAGCAAAAAAATTAGCAGAAACTCACAAAATTTCTCTAAAGTTTTTTAACATTATTTATGAAGTATTAGAATATATAAATAACGCTTTATCTGGTTTATTAAAACCTGATACGAAAGAAGAAATTGTAGGTTCAGCAGAAGTCAAAGAAATTTTTAAAGTTTCAAAAATAGGTAAAGTCGCTGGATCCAAAGTAATTAATGGTGAAATAATTAACAATTTTAATGCAAGGTTGATAAGAGATGGAAATGTACTATATACAGGTTCTATAGGTAGCATTTTTAGGGAAAAAAATGCAGCAAAACAAGTCGCGGCAGGACTTGAGTGTGGTATAACCCTTAAAGATTTTGCAGATTATAAAGAAAAAGATGTAATTGAAGTTTATAAAATTGTAGAAACAGAAAGACGAATTTAATAATGATGAAACATGAAAGCAACGCTCCATTTTCACAGAGACAGTTGAGGGTAGGAGAATTAATCAAGCAGAATTTGGGACAAATTTTTTTAAGAGATGAAGCTAAAGTTCCTAGTTTAGAAACAAAAAATATAACTGTAACTGAAGTAAGAATGAGTCCTGATCTTAAAAATGCAAAAGCATATGTAATTCCATTGGGAGGCAAAGACACAGATAAGGCCGTTAGCATCTTAACTGAATTTTCACATTTGATTAGAAAGGCGTTATCGAAAAAAATTGATATGAAATTTTTACCAAAAGTTTATTTTGTTGGAGATAAATCTTTTGATTATGCTGAAAAAATTGAAAAATTAATTGAAGAAAATAAATAAAAAATATGAAAAAAAATAAAAATGAAAAAATAGATGATTTGAAAATAAACCCCAAGGATGTAGGTTCATCTGAAGTACAAATTGGTTTGTTAAGCCAAAAAATTAATAATCTGGCAACACATTTCAAAAAAAATAAAAATGATAAGCATTCAACCAATGGGTTGTTGAAGGCAGTTAATAGAAGAAAAAGATTATTGGAATATCTGAAGAAAGAAAATCCTGATTCTTATACCAAAGTCTTAACAAAGTTAAATTTAAGAAAATAAATGTTTAAAATTTTTAAGGAAGAAATAGAGTTAGAGGGAAAAAAAATAACTCTTGAAACTGGTAAAGTAGCAAGACAAGCAGATGGAGCTATAATTGCAACCTGCGGCGAAACTGTCGTTATTTCTACTGTTGTTGGTGCAAAAAAGGTTGACGAAGAGATAGATTATTTTCCTTTGTCAGTAAACTATCAAGAAAAATATTATGCAGCAGGCAAAATACCTGGCGGTTATTTTAAAAGAGAGGCAAGACCGACAGAATCTGAAACATTAATTTCAAGATTAATAGATAGACCCATCCGACCATTATTTCCGGAAGGATTTAGAAACGAAGTCCAGGTTTTACCAACTGTACTATCTTATGATAATGAAAATGAAGCTGATATACTTTCAATAATAGCATCCTCTGCAGCTTTATCAATTTCAGGTCTGCCATTTAACGGTCCTATAGCAGCTTCCCGCGTTGGTTATATAAATGATAAATATGTTTTAAATCCATCAAAAGAACAATTAAAAGAATCAAAATTAGATTTGGTTGTTGCCGGAACAAAAGATGCTGTTTTAATGGTTGAGTCAGAAGCATCATGTCTAACAGAAAAACAAATGTTAGATGCAGTTAAATATGGTCACGAGAAATTTTCACCAGTAATTAAAGCAATAGAAAATCTTAAAAAAAAATGTTCAAGAAAAGAATGGAAAATAGAGGAAAAGGATTATAGTAAAATAAAAAATAAAATTTCGAAAGAATTAACAAAAGATTTAGAAAAAGCTTTCTCAGAAAAAGATAAGAAAAAAAGATCAGATTTAATCAATTTGGCAACGGAAAAATGTAAATCTTTATTCGAAGGAAATGAAACATACTCTGAACTTGAAATATTATTGCAATTAAAAAATTTAGAAAAAGATATTGTAAGAACCAAAATACTTAAAACTCAAAAAAGAATAGATGGACGAGGTTTGTCTGATGTCAGACCTATTAAATGCGAGGTAGGTGTATTACCAAGAACGCATGGTTCAGCGCTATTTACTAGGGGCGAAACCCAAGCATTGGTTACAACAACGTTAGGAACAACAGAAGATGAACAAAGAATAGAAAGTTTAGAAGGACAAAAAAGGGTAAGATTCATGCTACATTACAATTTTCCTCCGTTTTCAGTTGGCGAAACAGGAAGAATAGGAACAGGTAGAAGAGAAGTAGGACATGGTAAACTAGCGTGGAGAGCTTTAAATTCTTCACTGCCAGAAAAAGAAAAATTTCCTTATACTTTAAGAGTAGTTTCAGAGATAACAGAGTCTAATGGTTCTTCATCAATGGCTACTGTTTGTGGAGCATCCTTAGCGCTTATGGATGCGGCAGTCCCAATGGCTGAGCCTGTAGCCGGAATAGCGATGGGTTTAATAAAAGAGAAAAAAGAATTTTCAGTTTTATCAGATATATTAGGTGACGAAGATCATCTTGGAGATATGGACTTTAAAGTAGCGGGTACAAAAAGTGGAATTACATCACTACAAATGGATATAAAAATTACTGGAATAACTTTCGAAATTATGGAAAAGGCACTAATTCAAGCCAAAGATGGCAGAGAACATATTTTAGGCGAGATGAATAAGGCTATAAAATCTTCAAGAAAAGAAGTATCTAAATACACTCCTAAAATCGAAACTGTAAAGGTTGATAAAAAAGATATAGCTGCAGTTATAGGCAAAGGAGGAGCTACAATTAGAGAAATAGTCGAATTATCCGGAGCCAAAGTAGATGTAAAAGATACAGGAGAAGTTACCATTGCAGCTCCAGATGAAGAATCCAGAAAAAAAGCAATGGAAATGGTAAAGAATATTATCGCAAAACCTGAAGTAGGAAAAATTTATAAAGGTAAAGTCGTTAAAATAATGGAGTTTGGAGCTTTTGTAAATTTTTTGGGTAAACAAGATGGTTTAGTTCACATTTCACAGCTTGCAGGTAAAAGAGTTAACAAAGTTTCTGATGTTGTAAAAGAAGGAGACGAAGTTTCGGTTAAAGTTATAGGTTTTGATAGAGGTAAAGTTAAACTTTCGATTAAAGAGGCAAGTTAAGTAATATTTTTAGGATTAGGCATTCCTACCTTATTGTATCCTGAATCCACATAGTGAATTTCGCCGGTAACAGCAGAAGCAAGATTACTTATTAAATATAAAGCTGAGCTTCCAACATCATCAATACTTACATTTTTTTTTAATAGTGAATGATCCTCATTCCATTTATATAAGAATTTCGCATCGCCTATTGCTGAAGCAGCAAGTGTTTTGATTGGTCCGGCACTTATTGCATTTACTCTTATTCCTTTTGAACCTAGATCTCTAGCAAGATATTTTACACTACTTTCCAGAGCTGCCTTGCACACTCCCATAACATTATAATTCGGAACTACTTTAGTAGACTCATAAGTTAAGGTTAGCATACTTGAACCCTTATTCATTATTTTTGATGCCTCTTTCGCTACTTCTGTAAAAGAAAAGCATGAAATTAGCATACTTTTTAAAAAATTTTCCCTTGATGTATTTAAATATTCGCCTGAAAGTTCTGATCTATCAGAGAAAGCAATTGCATGAACTACAAAATCTAAACTTCCCCATTTTTTTTTAATATCTTCAAATGTCTTTACTACGTCCTCTTTTTTTTCAACATCACAACTTAAAGTAAAGTTAGATTTTAAAGATTCGGCTAGGGGAACGACTCTTTTTTTTAAAGAATCACCTAAATATGTAAAAGCAAGTTCCGCTCCATTTTCAGACAATTTTTTAGCTATTCCCCAAGCAATAGAGCGATCATTTGCTACACCCATTATTAAACCTTTTTTTCCTTTCATTAAACTCATTAACTATATCCTTTCAAAAACTAAAGTTGCGTTAGTTCCACCGAAGCCAAAACTATTAGACATTATTGAATTTAAAGTTACTCCTTTTTCAACCTTTGTAACTATTGGGTATTTTTTTGCTTCTTCGTCTATTTCATTTATATTTATCGAAGCTGATATAAATTTATTTTTCATCATGATTAAACTATAAATAGCCTCATGCACCGATGTTGCCCCGAGTGAATGCCCAGAAAGCGATTTTGTTGAACTTATTTTCGGAATTGAGTTTTTAAATATTTGGCCAATTGCCTTAAGCTCAGTAATATCTCCTACAGGAGTCGAAGTTCCGTGTGTATTTATATAATCAATTTTATTTTTACTTGTGCTTAGCGCCAACTTCATACATCTTTCGGCTCCTTCCCCTGAGGGCGCAACCATATCATAACCATCTGATGTAGCGCCATAACCAGTAAGTTCAGCGTAAATTTTTGCACCCCTTGCTTTTGCATGCTCGTATTCTTCTAAGACTAAGACACCACCACCGCCTGATATAACAAAACCATCTCTAGTTTTATCATAGGGTCTTGAAGCTTTTTCTGGGGTTGCGTTGTATTTAGATGAAAGTGCGGTCATCGCATCAAACATAGCTGTTAATGCAAAATGAACTTCATCGCTGCCACCTGCAAAAATAATTTTTTGTTTTCCTAATTGGATTAATTCCATT